>Ga0255365_10038_pt1 | contig 25311 bp, 22 predicted proteins | sample ANMaggSeSYBR01J3_FD_182089 | JGI IMG/M metagenome (GOLD analysis project Ga0255365, IMG submission 182089) | Sediment cell enrichment communities from methane seep in Santa Monica Basin, California, United Staets - ANME aggregate JGI... | ecosystem: Environmental > Aquatic > Marine > Cold seeps >... | reverse complement strand
GGGGTTGCCCAGCCAGGTCAAAGGCGCTAGGTTGAGGGCCTAGTCTCGTAGGAGTTCGTGTGTTCGAATCACACCTCCCGCACTATTTTAAATTAAGTTATTGAACATCCATGCATTTTTTATTATCTTTTGTTTTCAGATAGGTTATCTTTTGATATTTTAATTCAATAATCGCAAATCAATACTACAATTCCAATATCACAATCTCAACACTGCAAATGTGTTCTAAATGTCACTTTTGCGGTACAAAATAAAAAAAGAAAAGGACCACATGTTGCACCCCTCTATCGATATTACTCGTCCTTCTCAGTATGTTCGGCTACACCAAGAACAACTATCTTTGTTTCGATGAGCGTATTTGATTTTTCCATGAACAGCTCGTCCTTTTTCACTTCTATCTTTACCGAATCATTGTCCATGTTAGCATCTTTCATGTACTTGTGTATGGTCTCATCACCAAGCCTGAGGGCATGCTCTACAGCTTCTTCATATTCATCAAAGCTTTCTCTTCCCTTTTCAGAGTACACGTAGAATTCCCAGTCCGGGGCAGCCATTGAAACAGGTCTGATAAGCATTTCGACCCTTCGTACTCCCTTTGCGGCCAGCGCGCCTGCCGCATTACCCACACTGGCAAATTCCGGTAGGATCATCTCTGCATCGATGAGTTTTCTCATACCCTCAAGATAAGCTACCACAGGTCCTCCAATAAGCACCACCGGGATCTCTACCTTGAACTTTATGGGTGAGTTCGTATCAAATGTCTTGCGTACTTCTTCCTTTGAATTATCTTCAAGGAAAAATGATACAAGATCTGCTGCCATGTTCTTTGTAAACTCATTCTTAACATGTTCTGCAAATTCCTTCCCGTCCATCTTGCACATTGAACCGAGGTGCTGCGCACCTGCCTTGGAAGCCTCTACACTATATTCAGTATAGTCTCCAAGCACATGTAGTGCATCTGTGGGTGTAAAATTGATGGGTTGTATCAAACGTTTCTGCATAAGCATATCAAGGTGTTTATTAGTAGGAAGCTTATTCAGGCGGTTGCGTATTTCCCTTATTGATGTGGGTGTCTTGGAAATGGCTTCCAGTAATTCAGCCTCATAATTGCTCAGGTCGATAGGTTCGTAATCTGTTCTGATGAAGAATTTCGTAGGCTGGAAGTTCATACCAATAATGCCTCTTGAAGGCATTGGATTATTGGTGAGCTGCTCCAGGAACTCTGGGTATTTCACTGCGGCCCTGCACAACGGAATGACCCTTCTGGGCCCGATGGTCATCTTTGCCGCTCCTACCCATATGTCACTGTCACCGCCAAGGGCAGATGTTTCCATCTTTATCGCTTTGACCCTTGTCTTCCAACCACCTACAACGGCGCCTGCATCGCTCATCTGCGGTACGCCATCATATATAACCGAAACATCGGTACTCGTACCACCTACATCGATCACTGCACAACTATCTCTCTTTGAAAGGAATGCAGCACCAACAAGACTTCCTGCAGGTCCTGAAAAGATGGATTCTATCGGCTTTTCGAGAGCGTTTTTGATACCTATGACCGACCCGTCACATTTGAGCATGAATATTTTTGCATCCATGCCCCTACTCCTTATCTCGGATTCCACGCTGGTCATGAACTTTTCAGTTATGGGTATCAATTGTGCATTGAAGAATGCCGTCACTGCTCTTTCAAATGCACCAAGGTCCTGTGAAAGCTCGTGGGCGCAGACAACGGGCATTCCTGTGCTTTTCCTGACGATCTCCTTGACCTTCAGTTCATGTTCATGGTTTCGAATGCTAAAATATGAAGAAACTGCAAAAGCTGCCACTTTATCCTTAACACGGAGGGCAAATTTTCTCACTGCATCTTCATCAAGGGGGTTTGCCTGAGCACCCCTGTGGTCATGTCCTCCGCTTACCTGAACATAATGCTCTGTGGGAAGATTGGTGCTAATATGATAATCTCCGACAAGGATAAGCCCAACAGGAAATCCTGTGCCCTCCAGGATCGTATTGGTGGAAAGGGTCGTTGAGACTGAAACGATCTCAACTTGTCCAAGTATGGATTGATCAAGGGAGTTCAATACATTCCTTATCCCTTCCAAAGGGTCCGGGTATGTCGTTAAAGCCTTGCTTGAGGCAAGTATCTCATTCTTTGAGTTCTCTACGATGACAGCATCTGTGTAGGTGCCGCCGGCATCTATTCCAAGGCTCAATTTCATGCTAGTCTCCATTTAATTAATTCTCAGCTGCTTTAACCTGTAGTCTGAATGAAGGGCTGTCTCTATTTTGTGTGGACTTTTCTTCAATGCTACAAGACGGGTTTTCCCGTATCTCCCCCTGCTTCGCACAGGTGCGGAAATGAAACCTTCCATGTCGAATTCTGAAACGATTCTGGATACACTGGTGCGGCCAAGCGGGTCAGTGTTCGTCTCCTCGCAAAACTTCCTGTAAATAGCTTCAATTTGTCCTGTAGTGACCTTGTCGTTCAACTCATTTGTCAGTTTGACAATACTTAAAAGAACCAGCTTCGAATTGAATGGCAGTTTTTCCATCGATCTTATCAGTTCTGAATCACCCATTTCTTCGTTTGCAAGACGAATATGGTTTTCGGTGATCTCTCCTGATCCGGATGTGTCTGCAATATTCCCAGCTTTTTCCAGTAATGCGACCACTTTTGAAGCATTGCCTTCTTCACCTGCCAGTTCTACACATAATTTAATTATCTCACTGTTTAAAGCTCTTTCTGCAAATGCAGAAGTGTTCCTTTTCTCAAGAATTTGTGTGATCTGATCACTATCATATGGTCTAAACACGAGGTTTTTCTGTTGAAGTGCTGAAACGATGCTTTGTTCAAGTTGTCCGTGGAATGTAAGATCATCTGTAATGCCTATAATGCCTATGAAAATATCATCCTCTATGCTCATATTTTCTCCTGCATGGCTAAGGTCGTACAGTATCGTGTGGTTCTTGAGTAATTCTATCTCATCGAATACAACTATTATTGTATAATGTGTCTCGTTCAGAGCTTTCCAGAGTGCTCTGTAATATTTACCCATGGAAAGTCCTGTTCTTGGGACCTCTGCCTCAGGAGATACTTTGTTGAGTATTTCCTGTATGATCCTGCTGGTAGTATTGATCTTCTGACAATTGATGAATACAGGAACAACATTGAGATCATCCTTCCCAATGTTCTCTATAAGCTGTTTCAGGACATATCTCACGACAGTTGTCTTTCCAGTACCTTTATTTCCTGAAATAATTGCATTTGCAGGCTCGCCATGATGCAGCACAGGTCTGATTATCTCAACAAGTTCCTTTATCTCCTTGTCCCTTCCGACAAGTTCTTCTGGCATGTATCTGGATGATAATACAGACCTGTCCCTGAATATTTTGCTTGCACCCGTCCCGAATATATTAGTCATGTTCTTTCCACAGCCTCATTCAATGTTACAGTAGTTCTCTATCTCCGTGAAAATATCTCTGTAAAGCTTCAGGTATTCCTCTGTTGGTTTCATTTCATATTCTGATCTAACTTTATAACATTCATTGAATGGCTTTCCTTCAGGCGGATACTGTAAAAGGTTTTCGTATTTTGCGTATATTTTGCTTACAGCTTCGTTTGCTTCTTCGAGTGTAAGTCCTGTTGCCAGGTGGGCGATCTCTCCCATAAATCTTGATTCAAGGCCTGTTGAGTGGTCTGCACCTGCTCCTCTTGCACCCACAGGTCCAACCAACATATCTCTTCCTGACACGGTATCTCCAATGGCTTGTGCGGCAGTTTCATAGAACATCATATCTGTACAGCATCCAGCACGGTTCCAGTAATATCTTCCTGTGTAGTGGTGCATATTCCTTGAAATTGCCATGGAGGAAAGGTTGGATGCCCACATGATCTCTTCTGTGGAGGATGAATGAGTATTTACATGGACAGCACCCGACAGGTGAATACTTGCTCCTGTCACTATCTTTGACTGGATGGTCTCTGCAACATCAACTATTGCTAAACCTTCGGGTGTGCCGATACCTGTGCCGCCGAATACAGGACATTGGCCACTAAGGAAATGATTGCCGTGTTCAAGATGGAATATGGATTTGTAAAATGTCTCATAGTCGGTCTTAAGTTCGTCAAGCTGGTAAACTTCCTGTACATCCGCAGTGGAATACAGTTCCTCGGATGATACTAGCATATATGCCGGTGAAATGGTGGGTGTGCCGGGACCCATCAATGCCAGTCCTTCACGACCTGCAAGTTTTGTTGCAAGTCTTTCTTGTCTTGCTTCCTTCAAAGCTGCAAGCATCTCAAAAGGAGTCTTCCCTCGTATTCCCTTCCCTCCCATTTTTTCCAGAGCTCCTGCATAAACACCTTGTATAATAGGTTCCATTGCAGAACTTAAATGGACTTCAAGGAAATTTTCTTCTGATACAGTACCACCCATTGGCCCGCCAATAATGACAGGAGGTTCAGAGTCCATTGTATACCTAAAAGGCACAATGACCTTTTCCTTAAATCTTCCTATTTCCAGTACTTTAGAACTATTGACTGATCTCCTGATATCCTCTTCATCGATCTTGATGCTTTTCTTTGTATCAATACAGTATATTCCAACTGATGTCAGGAGTTCAACAGCAGCTTCAAAAACTGAATCTGCCAGACTCATGTTTGTTGGGACAAAACTACCGCTTTCACGAATGATGCCATATTTTTCTGCAAGTTCCTGTGATCTCATGAAAACTTCCATGTCATGCTTTTCTTCAGCTTTTTCATCACCAGTCGTTGCAGATTTCAGATGTTTGTAGATCTCGATCATTTCAATTGCTCCTTTTTTGTTTTATGAGGGCTGTCAAATTTCCATGTAAATGTTACTTATACCTATATTGACATGGAACGTTATTTATAGTTTTCCATGTGTGTCAAAAAGAACCTATGTTGACATGGAGATGCCATTGAAAAGAACCGAATACTTTCACCCCACTTGGCAGTCTTTAATATATGCGGAAGTAGTAGTATTGTCCGAGGTGAATTTAAATGGATGATTTCTTTATAGAATTAGTTAACAGGGCAAGATACTATGAACAATTTGAAGAATTCCTAAGAGCTCATAGGTGAGTTTCTACAACATTCGGCCGTAGCTTCCTCCATCCCGTCAAACCGTTTGCTTTCACTACGGCCCCTTTCTTCTCTTTATGATGGATGTTTGTAAAAGCTCAATTTCGGATACGTTCTTCTTCTTTGCATCGATTTTACATTTTGCTTAAGAAAAGTTCTTCTCGATGTCTTTCGTATCTTCTTTGTTCGGCAAGACGTGTCTGGTATATACGTATCGATCTCAAAAGATCTATCTTCCGAAACTCCGGCCAGAAAGGTGCGCAGAAATATGCAGCACATTCATTCCCATTGGTCTGCCACGGCAGGAAGTTCGAGATCCTTTCATTTCCACCTGTGCGAATGATAAGGTCTACATTTGAGACCGAAGGACCTTCCATGGGGTATAGGTGGTCTGCAACAGTGTTCTCATTGATATCTTCAGGCATCAGTTCATTGATCAGCACTTTATCTGCCATCTTTCTGACAGCTTGCACTATATCCTGTCTGCCGCCATAAGCAATAGCAACGTTCAGTTTGAACTTCCTGTAACCTTTGGTAGCTTTCTCTATCCTTCGGGTAGCTTCCTGAAGCTCTTTGGGCAAAAGGCCAATGTCGCCGACAGCACGCACTCTTATCTCCCGCTCATGGGTGCGCTCGTTCTTGCGCATATAGTCAAATTTGTTGGTAATTAGTTCAAAAAGGCGTACTGTCTCATCGTCGGAGCGGTTAAAGTTCTCTGTAGAAAAAGCATATATGGTAAGCTCTTTAACTCCCACCTCATAAGACCATTCGATGACCTTCTCCGTAATATCTGCACCGCGGGAATGGCCATAATCGACCATCTTCCCGAATTTGCCGGCAAATCTGCGGTTCCCATCCATAATTATCGCAATATGGTCTGGAACCTTTTTCCCTTTCATGCCTGCAAGAAGGGATCTCTCATAGATATTGTAGAACAGATTCAATAGGGGTGGCATAAAAGATCAGATCTTCGATATTTTAAGAGCATAAGGCACCGATTCTCAGTGCCAATTAGTAATTTGAACTATAATGATGATCAGTAATTATCAAGTACTGACTTAACTACTGGTTTATAATCCTCTTTCAACAGGTATAGATTATGGTCGCCTGTAACATCGATACTGAGTATCCCAAGCCTTGTGTTCATAAGCCCTACCATGGCTGAAACTCCTCTGTAGCTTACATCGAACTCCTTTTCATGGAGATGTTTGTAGACATCACCTGTAGTGAAAGTGCCTCCGTCAAGGAACAGTTTCAGTACAACTTCCCGTATTCCGGTATCATCTCGGCCCAAATATTTTATAAGTCTCGCCTTTACCCGGTCTTCTATAGTCTCCAGCACAAACACCTCAATTGTCTCTATGTGATTTTAAGTTATAAATTTATGGTAATTTATTTGATTTCTGATGCAGAATGCGTTTTCTCTACAGCATTAATCCTTATAAATGTTAGTATCAAAGTGGTATAACCTCAACTACCAGGCCATCTTTGAAAGGATATCTTTCGATAACTGATGGTATGAAGCCATATTCTTTTAGTTCCTGGGCATTTTCTTCGATAAACCAGCTCGGCAATTCTATTTTCCTTTCTTTTATGTCGAACATATTTTCAGGGACGCCTATTTCATTCAAGAAGCTTATAATTTCCTCAATATCTTTTGCTTCTATGGATCCATATAACAGTGTCCCATCCTCAGTTATCTCATCAAATGGGCGGGCTGTCTGTTTAGCAGTTCTAATGAGTCGTTCCCTGAGTTGCCCTGCATCTTTATATCTTGATGAACAGAAATGCATCTTTGGGAGATACTGCGCAATTTCCCGGGCAAATGTTTCAGAACCCTCCACTGCGTTGCTTATATCGTTCTTAAGCACGAATCCCCTTTCTGTGAGTTCCATGGCATTATTATCTGAAAATTCCAGTTCGTTAAGGTTCAGGAAACATCCCAGCTCGTTAATAATGTCCTTCAGCTCGAGAACTCCCTTTATCGAAGGCAGTTCGAACCCTACTTCGATATCCAGGTCCTTTGCATCCTTAACCGCTTTCTCGTAAGCGGACCCTTTCAGAACGTGCCACATATTTTGTGGCGGGTGGAATCTTATCTCATCCAGACCGGCAGAAGCAAGAGCTCCAAGTGTCTCTTTTGAAGGTGCTATGGATGTGTAGAGGTGAATATGATGTTCCTTCCCAAACTCCGCTTTGAGAAGTTCGATATAATGGATAACCTTCTCTTTTTTAAGTAAAGGTTCTCCTCCGGTGATGCCTGTGCCTAGCGCATCCATCGTATATGCTTCGCTCAAAACATCATCATCAGTTTCAACTGCCTTCTCGTTCGCATAAATAGTATCTCTTCTCCTGTCTTCGGAAAGAGGGCAGTAGAAACATCCTCTATCACATGTACCTGTGATGAAGAGTACCATCTTGGCACCTTGCTGACAGAGTCTGCAACCTTCAGTTAGAAAATTGTAGAAAGACCCTTTATCCGTCTGGATCATTTCTTTCATAGTATCCCTTCATACGCCCTCTGATATATAAGGATGTTTTAAAGCAAAGTTCTTATCTGTTTTGTACCATAACCTGTGGCAATGGTGAGACCTCAAGGCCTTCTGGCCATCATAGGATGCAATAATTGCGGCAAATGTGCTCTGGTATGCTCACATGGTGCTTTACAGCGTCACAACGGCAGGGTGACCATTAATCATGATCTTTGTATTCTCTGCATGGATTGCGCAGAGGTATGTCCCATAAAGGCCATTGTCTATATCGAATGAGCTGTAGTGAAATATTCTCATTATTTTTCTTAAAGGCTCATATAAGTCCTCTGAAGAAGGTCCTTGCCGTAATGGCAGTTACAGTGAAAACGATTATAGAAATTGGTAATGCCTGTCCCAGGTCATACATGAATTGTGTTCTGTCCCCGCCGTTCTCAATGGTGCTTGAAAATCTTGTGAGGATGGCTGTGATCAGTATAAGGTAGATCCCAATAGCCAGCATGAAAAGCTCCGGGGCAATTGTCTGGTCCAGGTTCTCCGGTGAAATGTTCGCAGGCCCGGGCATGATCTCCTGTGGCAATCTGCTCATCCCCTTTGCGATATTCTGCAATATCTTTGAGATCACCTCCGAAAGGGCAATTGTGACTCCTGCGATAAGAGGTGCAAATATGATCGCTGTAGTTCGCATGGTGGATGTCATGTCATAGAGGGAATGTTTTATGTTCTGTTCCACTACCTGAAGTTCCTTTAAGTGGTCTGCAAGTTTAATAATGGCAATTCCTGCTGACTGATGACTTTTATGTATGCTTTCAGTGAACATCACCATGGTCGTTTGTATCCTGTCGGAATAGATATCCCTGAAAGCCCCGAACTCTTCATCGAATATTGCAGTTCTTATGTCCGTTCGCATCGTTATCAGGTTGGTGGATATCCTTTCAAATGCTTTTCCTATATGGGATCCCTGCACTGTTCTTGCAGTATGGGCAAACGCTTCTTCTGCTGCCCGACCCTCCGAGATACGCCGACCGAGGATGAACAATGCATCTGCAAATTCGTTTTCCATCATTTTTATCTCATCACGTATTTTTTTGTATGGGGAATAAGCAGCGTTCATGTAGATCGAGAAAGCGATCACTATCCCCCATATTATCAGAAGTGTGGGCGGCAGGATGCCATTGAGGATTTCTGTGGATATGATGTTGAAGGGATTTCCTGCATAGTCGTATAGGTAGCCTGAAATTCCAATGAGCGTTCCGGTGACCATCGCTATGATGAAAGCATTGCGTTTTTTCTTACCAATGTTCTTAAGTCCCGGGTGGATATCCGGTATGTTTTGGGGTACAAAGGTCGCTGGTCGCTGCATTAGAATATATTCAGCATAAACGAAGGTTGCAAGAGGGAGAATAATGTCATATAGTATTACCAGTGTCACAATATCGAACTTAAATCCAACAACGGTCATTGCAGGAAGCAATGCGACCAGTGCAAGTGGTATCAATATGAATATCGAATACAGGATGTATGTGGGTGTTTTCAATCTAGCTGCAAATTGCTCCATCAGTTCTTTCGTACCATCAAGGACGATGTCAAGGGCACGATTAAGGGTTATTATGCGCTGAGCTTCGTCAGGTTCGCTAATGGAACTTTTGATCAGGTGAAGGGACCGCTTGAAATGTTCGCTGTTCTTTCCCCACATATCAGCAAAATCAAGAAGTGCATCATCGATATTGGAATAAACTCTAACCTGTAGGTTCCATAGCATTTTCCGAAGGTCATATGCAAGAGGCCTGTTCGAATGGCTGGCTGCAAAATGGACTGCCTTTTCCATGTTCGATACAAGTCTCATTGACATTACTACATAGCTTAAGACCTCTGGAATGTCACCTATTGATTGTATCTTCATGTATCTTGCATGGATCTTCACATATTCACTAAGGTACAAAAGAACACACAAGGGCAAGGCAATTGTCAGGGTCGCCACAAGGGTCAATATGGTACGATCGAATGTCGTTATCTGAAATAGCAGGGTATCAAAGATCAGTAACAAAACCAAAGTGGCGAATGTTCCGGCATAGGAGAACATAACGGTCTCAAAAGGCTCTATCACGAATCCGGTAAAAGTAATTGAATCACGATACTCCTGACTAACGGAACTTTCGGCCTTTGCAGAAAAATCGTCAATGTTTCTTATGAACCGTGAAAAATGGCGGACTGTGAACTTACAGCCTTGAATATACCAGTTCTGGGACGCTTTCATTTGAATTCCACTCCCTTTATTTCAGATATGGGTCGAAGAATATCTGTCAAACCAATCTGACCATTTACGATAGACATTTTCATAATCCGGTCCATTTGGATCGTTCTTTTCCATGTCCATGTAGAGCCAGAACATATTGTTGGCTTTGCTGACAGCTTCTGCTTCCACAAGATCCGGATTGGTCTGTCCTGCAATTGCCATCTTCTCTTTTATCTTCCCTCTTATACGGATGTTAAGGGAAGCGGTATCTATCGATATACCCCATTTGTGAGCGATCTTCCCGAGAATTTCGGATTGTCCTCTGTCAAGAATATCTGTGGGCATGAGCGAATCTGTTGCAGCGTTATATTCCATGATGTCTGCAAAAATATCATTTGTATCTGAATTTTCATCCCAACCGCTTACCACTTCACATATCTGTGTAACACGCCTCTTCTTGCTCATGCTCCCGCCTATCCTTGTGTTTGTGCAGACTACAACGGCATCTGTTGCTTTAAATGAGGCCGCAGGCACTCCAAGAGTATGGACTATTCTTTCGTAAACGGCACTTGCAGATGCCCCATGGATCGTGCCAAGCACAGAATTGCCTGCAGTTCCGACCTGCATTGCTTCATAGAGGACCTTCACTTCTTCTCCTCTGACCTCTCCTCTGACAAGCGATGAATTTCCAAGCCTCAGTGCTGCCCTTAGTGCAACTTCCGGTCTAATTTCGAGATTTGTGCTGAGTATGGAAGACCGTGAGCTCATTCCCTGCATCTTCCAGCCCAGTTCCTGAAGGTCTTCGATAGGTAGTTCTCTGGTATCTTCGATGGTGAGTATCCTGTATTTCTGTGGTATTTCCATTATCATTGCAGACAAAAGGGAGGTCTTGCCTGCCCCCACTTCTCCGGCAACGAGGATGGATGTTTCTCCATCCATAAGAAAGCTCAATAGGCCGGCAGTGAAGGGGGGATATGGACCCTGTGGCAATGAGTTTTGGTAGTGTCCATGGTCTTCTGGAATGTTTCCTGAATGCATACGCAAGCCCGTTCGCACTCAATGGGTCTCCTATGACAGAAACACGGACGCCGAATTTCTTAAGTTCCATCTCGAGTATCGGGGTAGCTTCTCCAAAAGGTCTGCCGCTTATGGCACGGAATCTTGATACCATGGAGTCCAGGTCATCTTGTGATAGGAATATGTTAGTGACACATTCATCTCCATCGATGACCACATGCACCGGATTTTTGTCTGCCGGGGCATTGATATAAACATCCGTAACCCTTGTATCAGACAAAATATCTTCAAGTATTCCAAGTCCTGTAGTGTATTTTGCCAGAAGTTCAGAATAAGTGTTCACATCTGCGGGAGCAAGTGTTATATTATGTGATCTTGCATCTTCCTCAAGCATCTTCTTTCCGATCCTTCGGAAATACTCCCTTGAGTTAGCAGGGTTTGCAAAGTTCATATCATCTGGTCTGAAACGTATCAGTTTTTTCCGAACTCTCTCAACCATTTTAAGACTATTTGCATCGAGGTTATATTCCCTGGGAATTATCATGTACAATTTTTCAGGGCGGTCTGTCATTTCATAGATGGAGACTTGTAGGTCTCTTCCATTTTTATGTTTAATATCGTAACATTCAAGGAACTCTGATAGTTCAGGGGGTTCTATGTATATCCTTGATGTGGAGAATGCCGGTCTTACATTTGGTTTTATCAATTGGTCATAATCAATGTCCAATGTACTGTTCTCATCAAGGTCAATGAATCGTCTCAATCCCTTTTCTGTTTCCCATATCTCGTTCACGACCGAATGGAAACGTTTTGTACATATGCCACACTCATCGCCTTCATGAACTGCATCTACAATATTCAGCCCATTCGATCCTTCTTTTCCTTCTTTCTCTTCCCTAAGTTCTCCGAGAAGCTGGATCGATCTGAAAGGGTCATTCTTTGATGTTTCGATGATATTGTTGAGCTTTTTGTTTCTATCTGAACAATATTTTCCAGATGTTCCCTTTTGACAATTGAACGAAAGGTCCAGATCAATATGGTTCCCAAGTGTTTCCTGCAAGTGTGCAAGCTCATAAAGGATCTCCATCTCTTTGCTTTCGTAATCACGTTCATAAAGATGGGAAAGGACAATTCTCTCAGCAAGTGGTTCTCTAAGGAGTGCTGAAAGTATCTGTTCACGACAGGCCCGATCGTTCAATGTGGATGAATTTTCACATGTGGAGCACATGAATATGATGGATCTCTGAGTTTTTGTCTGCCGAACTTTATATGAGCATTTGCTATCGTTTTTTGTATTTTTTTTAAAGAACGATCTATATAAATTGCCTGTATTGGTCACGATTTCCGATCCTGCATAGATTTGCAGGGAAATATTGGATATAATTATAAAAGTATAACTATATTGTTTATTCTGTATAAAAATTTAATATTTGTTCTGGGTGGATGTGCTTAAAAATCAGTACAAAAATAGTAAAGGACAGTACGAGATCAATAATAATAAATCAATAAAGATGGCAGTTATTTCAACTGCCTACCTTTTCAAAATAGGAAATTCACATATATCAAATTATGGGATGTTCGTTCTTGTCGCCCCTGCCAATGCCCTTGTAAACGAATCCATTATCGATAAATGCATCCGGGTCGAGAACATTCCTTCCATCCACGATCACAGTGTTCTCCTTTCCTGTCACTGATCTAAGCTCTGTTGGGTCGAGCTTGAAGTACTCCGAATGTCCTGTCAGGATTGCAATGACATCGGCATTTTCCATAACTTCATCGATGTCTTTCATTATCTCTACATCGGGATAGTTCAGGACGTGAGGGTCATGTACCATCACTTCAGCACCGTTCTCGATCAGGAGACTTCTGTATGGTTCGGACGGTGGGTTTCTCGCATCATCTGAATTATTTATAAAGGCCCATCCCAAGATCGCCACTTTCGATCCTTTCACATCTTTGCCTATGCGCTTCAGGGCTTCTTGTGTAAGGTGGTACATGTGGTTTGGCATAAAGTCGTTGACCTTCCTTGCAAGTACAAAAATGGAATCTGTGTTTTCAGGATAGTCAAGTTCACCAGTGCTTGTTGTGACCCCTCTTTCAAGATGGTATGTATCTTTAGTGAGGCAATGCCCTCCTACTCCTGCACCCGGGTAAAGCACAGCTCGGGTAATGCCTTCCCCTTTAAGGCTATCGATGCCTGCTCTTACATCATATACATTGATGCTCATTGCTTCACAATATAATGCAAGCTGATTGATAGCTGCTATTTGAAGGTCTCTGAAAGTGTTCTCTGCGGTCTTCGTAACTTCGGCAGCAGTTGCTGTCATGGGTATGATCTTTCCTTTTGTCAGAACAGGACTGTAGAGTTCCACAGCTCTTTTCGTACTGGTATCATCAATACCTCCTACGATACGGTCATGTTCCTGTATGTTCTTTAAAAGGCGTCCGACCATCACTCTTTCGGGGGCGTGCGCAAGTGCAAAATCCTCTCCTGCTTTAAGTCCTGACTCTTCTTCAAGGATCTGCCTTGCAAGAGTTTCCGTTGTTCCGGGTGTTATTGTGGATTCCAGTACTACGAGCATTCCTTCTTTGAGATATTTCCCGACATTGCGGATACCTTCGATAAGGGCACTAAAATCAGGCTGGAGGCTTGCCGGGTCCGAGAAAGGTGTCTGTATTGCCAACGTCACCGCATCAAGTTCGGATATTCTTGAAAAATCTGGGGTGCATTCGAATTTCTTTGCATCCACAACTTTTCGAAGTAGGTCCTCAAGACCGGGCTCTTCTCCTTTTAATGGACTTTCTCCATTGTTCAGCATCTCGATCTTGTAACCGGAACTTGGCGAATCTCTCTGGAACCCAAGGACAAGATCGAAATTTTCAGAATCTGCAAATAAAGCAGCTGCAGGAATGCCTACGTAACCCATTCCAAGGACGCCTATCTTTTTTATCGGACCTTTCTTTTCAAGAACTGAACTTAGTTTACTTGTCATAATATCACAATCTTAGTTTATAATGAAGAATGCTGGTATATATTCTGCGTATACATCTGATCATATATTATCTATTCATCTCTATTTAACTCATATATATTCAGAAGATCAACTGTTCAGTTCAAATGTCTTTATCCATAATTGTTCGATCTATTATCCCCCGCTCTCCTCCTTCTATTGCTCATCTTATCAAGCTATGGGCTTTGGGTGTTATTTCAATTAGATATGCTGTTTGAAATCGAAGTTTCATCAGAGGTTGAAGATCTTCTGTTGATAGGTCGGTAAAAGAGTGAATTATTCGAATAGGTAATCGATTAAGTGGGCGAGTAAGTGAATAATAAGTAAGTGTTCGTCATGTGAACAACTTATGTTTTGGTCCACACAACAAAAAATAAGAACGTTTAAGCCTTCTGTTCTTTCTTCTTCTGAACGATCTTCTCAAGTTTCTTTGTCCACATGTCTTCGTTCATCTCTGTGTATTCGCATTCAAGATAGTGTTCTACTGCAATGCTAAGTGCCTCTTTAGTTGATGTGTTGTTGCATTTATCTTTTAATGCTAATAATTGTTCTTCTGCAAGAACGGTTTGGGCATGTACTATCTTCATTTTTGTTATCTCCATTTGGGCATTTCGCGCAGTTCATCATAATGATGGATGTTATTTATAGGTTTTGTTAAAAATCTGTTTTTTATTACTTCATCATGAAATCATCTCTGCCGTTTTATTTTTATCGTATCGATATTAACACATCCGGATGGTGATATTCATCATTTTGCATATCTTTCTGTTGCAATGCATTTTGACCAATAGATTTAAAATATTGATTGACATTACAAGGGTTACTCGAGGGCGTGTGGCCTAGCCAGGATATGGCGGCAGCCTCCTAAGCTGTAAATCAGGGGTTCAAATCCCTTCACGCCCGCCATTATTCTTTTAACATTGTTTTCAGGTTAAGGAGCTTGTGTTTTGATCAGAAAAGCCACATTGAAGGATGTTGATGCGATCAAGAGCATCATCAGTTTTTATGCAAAGCAGGAGTTGATGCTCCATCGTTCTGTCAGTGATCTCTATGAGTCCATACGTAATTTCTATGTTTACGATATCGATGGCGATGTTGTAGGTTGCTGTGGTTTGCAGGTATTATGGGCTGATCTTGCAGAGGTCCTGTCCTTTGCTATTCTTTCGGAATATAGGGGAAAAGGTATTGGTACACAATTGTTAGAGGCATGCCTTGATGATGCTCGTGAACTCGGGGCTACCTCTGTCTTCACATTGACGTATGCACCTGTCTTTTTTGAGAAAAATCATTTCAAACGTGTGGACAAGGCAACTCTCCCGCACAAAATATGGATTGGTTGCATCAAATGTCATAAGTTCCCGGATTGTGACGAAATAGCTCTTTCATTGGAACTTTCATAATTCGATTGATTAATGTAATCATTTATTAATCCCAAGTACATTTGCCTAGCTATAACTAAACCAGGAAGATAATAATGATCAAAGCACGTATCAGAGATTTTATAATTACCAAAGACGATTGGATATTTGCGGTTGCAGACTATTTCCATCCTGAAGGTGTCAGGTGTGTGCTAAGATATGTGCCCGATGAGACCGGGGACCGTCAGCTCAATGGGATGAATTATCGCAAATATGATTTCGATGTTGCTTTTGATTTTATGCGTAATAACAAGCCTGAATGGGTTCAGGATGTCCACGTAGTTCCTGAAGATCAGGTAAAGGTCATTCTCCATCCTTCAGACCCTATTCCAGAACTCATAAAAAAGGATGAGAGGGTAAAAGCCGTCTATGAAGTATTGCATGCAGCCGGTATACCTATTGAAAAGATGGGCGTTACCGGCTCTTTCCTTCCTGGCTTACAGAACGATATGTCCGATGTTGATTTTGTTGTATATGGCAAGGACTGGTTCAAGGCAAGGGATGCTATTGCAGTTGCAAAGGCAAAAGGTGGATTCATTGAGGATATTGATGTGGATATGTGGCGTCGCATTTACAACAAACGTATCCCTGAGATCTCTTTTGAAGAATTCGTTCTACACGAAAAGCGCAAAGGGAACAGGGGGATGGTCGGTGGCACATATTTTGATCTCCTTTTCGTTCGAGACTGGGATCAGATAAGTTCGCCTATTTCCCGTGGCGAAGACATCGGTACTGCAAAAATAGAAGCAATGGTAACCGATGCAGAACTGGCATTCGATAACCCTTCCATATACAAGATCGACCACGATGAGATCGACCATGTCCTTTCATACACTCATACTTATGCTGGTCAGGCCCTTAAAGGAGAATTGATCGAAGCACAGGGCGTAGTTGAACAGGTAGGCGATATTAAGAGACTTGTTGTAGGGACCTCGAGGGAGCCTAAAGGTGAGTGGATAAGATCACTGACACTACTTGATCAGTAATACACTGAACTTGTATCAAAAAGCGTTAGATTAGATGCTAATAAATATGTGACAAATCATTAAAAATAGTTATCTTGAGTGCTGCGAAAAGGACGCGCACTCTATAATTGTTGATCGGGTTGATGGTTGGGGTGATCAACCGCCACCAGTTGCCTGGAATACTTCTTCCACTTTTTCCTGACCTTCTTCGGAACGTGCTTTAACAAGCTCCTTTGTTTCCTCTTCTGTAAGGACGTGTTCCTTTCCTTTGGTCGATACCATTTCGGTTATTTGCAGTGTATCGATCCTGTAATATAATTGTGTGGTATCAAGAAGTGCCCAAGTACCCTCCTCATCGGTCATGATCTCCTCTATCACTCCGATGGTGTCGGTATTGATATAGCGTACATTGATGCCAACGTTTATTGGCTTGCCATCGATATCAACGGTTTCGGGCACTTCGTTCATTTGATCCTCACATCAATTATTTTTTATCTCGTCTCTGAGATCACCAAGAAGGGCAACTCTTTCTGCAAATGCATTATGTCTGTGTATGCTCTCTTCATTGATCTGCTTAATGGTAACGAGTGCACTGTCAGGCACATGGGCAAATTCACTGACTATATTCTGCGCCATTGTTCTGACACAATCTTCCACGAACTTAGGGTTCTGGTGTGCTCTTTCAACTACCAGTGCTTCATCTGCGCGCTTCAGGAGCTCTACTATGCTTGAACTCATGGAACTCTCGATGATACGGATAATGGTCTCAAGGGAGACATCAACGTCACCACTGACCTCGAGGGATATAATTCCACGTCCTCTCTGGTTATGGGTAGCCATAGGTACTTTGTTCAGGAAGTTCATGACGGTCTCGAGTTCGACTCCAAGTTCCCTGAGTGCAGTTTTTGCGTTGTCCCTCATTATTTCCTGTGCGCATGGGCATGCTGTCATGCCAACGACCTCGGCTCCAATGAGTTTCTTGACATCGATGTCACCCTCTTCAAGTCTTGTTGCGGTCGCTTCTGCAAATATGTCCACTACTTCTTGACATTTCATTTTTGTAGATGGCGCTTCCCTTTTGACAACATATTCACTCTTCATACGTACTTCTGAACGAGTGGCGTATTCATGGCGCCTTAGAAGGCTTTTAGCAACATCGTTACAGAGTTCCTCTATCTCATAGACTGGAAGGTTAATGGCTTTTTCAAGAACTTCATCCATAGCTTCGAAGTTACGTGAAAGGTTTGCACCTTTACGGTCAGAAGGTAGGTCCACAAAGATCTCAAAGGTTGAGATCAGTACGATCGGACGTTTGTCCTTTCTCTTAATCTCAACAAGCTTTTTAACTCCGGTAACACCCACACGTGTAAGATTTATGGGTATTTTTGGTCTGTTTGCCTGTACATCAGGAAATTGCGCAATTGGAAGTTCCATATTTATAGCCTCGAACAAGGATTAAGTAAATGATTGTATCTATTATTGAATAGTAACCAACACAAACAGATTCATTGCATGTAAATGTTTTGTTATATGGTCGTATTTTATCATGTGCAACACTTACTAATATATTTATATGCATTTCATATTTATATTTGATTTGATATCATTTTTGATCTATAAATGTGCTTGTCGGGCTATTTCACATCCAGAATCATAATCAAAAGGCAACATTAAAAGAAAACTATTTATATTTCGTAAGTACAACTACCTATAACCGATATCGGGTTAGTAAGGTGATAAAATGTCTGAAACAAGAAACTTTGTGTTACGAGACGAAAAAGGCAATGAAAGCGGCGTATTCACGGGTAAACAGCCACGTCAGGCAGCTCTTAAGGTTGCTAACAGGGGCAAGGGTACCAAAAAGAAGCCAGAAAACATCATGCTTCGTGAGCGCGGCACTAAGAAGGTCCATGTTTTCGTGGGTTGGAAAGAGATGGTCGCTGCACCAAAGAACAAACCTGACTGGATGCCTGACAAGATCAACAAGCCATTTGTCAAGAAACAAAAACCAGGCATAATCAAACTGGAAACTGTCTAATATTTTCAATTATTGTAGGTTCTGACTCGGGCCTGCAAGTTCTTCTTTTTGAATTTTATTGCTAATTCCCTTTGACATATCTTTCAAGCTTTATGCTGTTCTCTTTTACGCTCCTTAAATCAAAAAGCTTTATACGATGTATAATCTTTATTGACCTATATGACAGGAAAAAGAGAGAATGTGTTGATCGAGGCACTTCCTTACATAAGGGAATTCCACGATTCTGTTATGGTCGTCAAAGTAGGTGGACATGCCATGGTCGATCCTCAGGTGATGAGTGATATCATCCAGGATATTGTCCTCCTGCGCTTTGTTGGTATTCATCCTGTGATCGTTCATGGCGGCGGACCAGAAATAACCGAAAAAATGGAACGCATGGGCAAAAAGTCAGAATTTGTGGGTGGTTTGAGGATAACTGACGATGAGACCATGGAAATTGCCCGGATGGTACTTGTCGGAAATATCAATACCCGCATAGTTTCCCTTATAAGTAAACATGGTGGGAAAGGTGTCGGTCTTTCCGGAAAAGATGGGAATATGATATTGGCAAAGAAAAAGCCCACTCAGAAAATTCTAATCGAAGATATTGAGCACGACGTTGATCTTGGTTGGGTGGGGGATACTGAGATCATCAATCCTGAGATCATCAATATTGTGACCGAAAATGGGTATATTCCAGTCATATCTCCAATTGCAATGGATTCTGAGGGGAATGCCCTGAATATCAACGCTGATACGGTTGCAGGTGATCTGGCAGATGCTCTGAATGCAAAGAAACTGATACTTATGACCGATGTGCCTGGTGTTCTCAGAGATCAGACCGATATATCAACACGCATATCACGCATTGGTGTGGACGAAGTTGAACAACTGATAGAAGATGGTATTCTCGGTGGCGGCATGATCCCGAAGATGAGAAGTGCAAAAGCAAGTGTTGAGGGTGGTGTGGATCGTGTTCATGTTATCGATGGCAGCATATCCCATTCAGTACTGCTGGAGCTTTTCACTGATCAGGGTATTGGTACGATGGTGTATAAGGACACCGAATAAGGTGTCCTCTCATCCTTTTTTGGCTTTATCGGTCCAGTATTGGACTGCCATAGGTAAAATCGTCTAACTCGAGCACTTTTGTCCACGTCTGTTTGCAATCACATGTCAGCCCTTCAAGCACCTTCAGGTCCTGGGTGCGTGAAAACAGATGTACTGCATCTGAAACATCCCTGCTGCATATCTTGCAATTGTGAGGGCCACGTTTTGAACCTGCACCCACGGGGTCGGAAGTTATTGCCAGATCAGGATGGCGTTGTTTTGTTCGCTTAAGGATCTCAACGATACTCCAAAGCCATGGTGTTCTGTATTGGCTCCTTTGCCAGAGCTGTTCCACATATGTACCATTCTGGACATTACATAGGTTTATCGAGATGGTCTGTGCATGATCTGCAACATCATCAATCGTTTTGACAATGTCTTCCAGTGCTTCCTTTTCGGACAGGAACGGTGGTTTCAGCAACAGATATGCTTTCATGCTCACATCGTTGTTCTTTGCCACGTTTGAGGCTGTAATGTAATCCTCGAACGTGAATCCCTTATTGATGGAGTTCTTCCGTATATTGTCTGAACTTGTCTCCAGCCCGATAGCAATTTCAAATGCAGTATCTCCAAGTGCTTCTTTGCAGGCTTTCAGGGTCTCTTCAGTAACGAACTCAGGTCTGCTCTCAACAAGGACCTTAAAGATACGTTCATCGGATGCCAGGTTGTGCAGGATGTTAGCTCTTGTTTCTGCTGGCACTTCATTTTCATCAAGAAAACTTCCTGATGTAAATATCTTCACCATGAAACTTTCAAACTTCTCGCCCTTCTTCATAGCGTTATCATACTGGTTTTCAAGTTCTTCTGGTTGTGGGGGTATTTTTGCACTATCATAAACAAAGCCGCACATTGTGCAGCCTCCAGCTTTTCCCCACCAGCAGCCTGATGTCTTGAAGATGATGGTCAGTGTATCAACTGTCTTTCCGTCACAGTGATCTGTGCTTCTCCATACGGCAGAAGGATAATCGTTAGATGATGGCTTTATACGCTGACGGTCGCGTATATCTAATACGGCTTTATTTAGTGACATTTACTCGAACTCGATAGTTGCAGGTGGTTTTGGTGACAGGTCGTAAAGTACTCTTGCGACTGATGCTATCTCGCCGGAGATCCTGGATTCGATCTTCCTGAGGGTCTCCCAGGGTAGTTCAAGTGCCTCTGCGGTCATACCGTCCCTTGAACCGACAGCGCGTACGGCAATTATCCAGCCATGTACACGGACATCCCCTTTGACGCCGGTTCCTTTTCCTATGACGGCTGCAAATGTCTGCCAGGGTTTGAACTGTTCCAGGAGCTCTTCCTCTACGATCGCGTTCGCTTCACGCACGACATCTACCTTTTCCTCGGTGACCTCTCCGATTATCCTTACGGAAAGCCCGGGTCCTGGGAATGGCATTCTCTCGCAGATCTCTTCAGGAAGGTCAAGTGCCCAGGCGACCTCACGTACCTCGTCCTTGTAAAGGTCATCTATAGGCTCGACTATTGCCTTGAAATCGATGTGTTCCGGTAGTCCACCGACGTTGTGGTGGGATTTGATTCCACCGTCAGACTCGATCCTGTCCGGATATATAGTTCCCTGAATCAGGTATTCTGCATTTATTATGCGTGCTTCCTCTTCAAAGACACGAATGAATGTCTCTCCGACAACCTTTCTCTTCTCTTCAGGGTCTTTGATGCCGACAAGTGCCTCGAGGAATCTGTCCTTTGCATCTATGGTCTGCAGGTTCATGTCCGCAAAGATCTCTTTGATCCTTTTAGTCTCACCTTTTCTCATAAGACCTGTGTCGATGTAGATGGGTATCAGGTCATCTCCAATAGCCCGGTATGCAAGTACTGCACAGACTGAACTGTCAACACCGCCGGAAAGTGCGATTATCGTCTTTCCTTTTGCTTGTTCCTTGATCCTGTCTATAGCCTTTGGTATGAATTTCTCGACTTTTACCATGAATGTGAACTCCAGTTATGATGTGATAATGATCAATATTAGTGAATTTCTTAGATAATACTGTGCTTTAATATGTTTGTTGGTTTTAATAGTATCGATGGAAAACTCAATGATACTATATCAATTACTTTCACCCTGCATGGTTGCATGTTAAATATAGTGAAATACATTTTCAGAATTGTATCACTAGCTTAATCTCGGTATAAATATGTACAGGACACTCCAGAAATATTTTGGTTACAGCGAATTCCGTCCTCTTCAGGAGGATATTATCAATGATGTTCTGAACAAAAAGGATGTTTTTGTATTAATGCCGACAGGCGGTGGCAAATCAATATGCTACCAGATACCTGCACTCATAATGGATGGGCTTGCTGTGGTGGTATCCCCTCTCATTTCTCTGATGAAGGACCAGGTGGACGGACTTGTCAGTAATGGGGTCTCGGCTGCTTATCTTAATAGTACGTTAAGTTATAACGAAGTTCAGAAAACGACCCGTGCCATCGTCGAAGGGCATGTGGATATATTATATGTTGCACCTGAACGCCTTTGCATGAAAAGCACTCAGGAGCTGCTTAGTCATGTCAATGTAAGTCTTTTTGCTATCGATGAGGCTCATTGTATCTCTGAATGGGGACATGATTTCAGGCCGGAATATCGGCGTATGGGATTTTTAAAAAAGAAGTACCCTGATGTTCCTGTGATAGCTCTGACCGCAACAGCTACTGCGAAGGTAAAGGAAAATACCATCAAACAACTTGATCTGGTCTCTCCTTCTATTTATGTGGCGAGTTTTGATCGTCCTAATCTTTCCTATGAGATAAGACCCAAGAACAATACCTATGGTGACATGGTAAGTTTCCTTAAGGGTCAGCGTGGAAATTCGGGTATCATATACTGCAACAGCCGGAAGAGTGTTGAATCTGTTTCCACCAAACTGAACCGTGAAGGATTTCATACCCTTCCTTATCATGCAGGATTGAACGATGCCAAAAGGCAGGATAATCAGGAACGTTTCATCAGGGACGATGTCGATATCATTGTGGCTACTGTTGCTTTTGGTATGGGTATAGATAAACCGAACGTTCGTTTTGTCATCCATTATGATCTTCCCAAGAACCTGGAGGGCTATTATCAGGAAACAGGCAGGGGTGGGCGTGATGGCCTTGAATGTGAATGTATCTTGTATTTCAGTCGGGCTGACTGGTACAAGATCAAATATTTAATTGATCAGAAACCCAAAAAGTCTGAGCGCGATATCGCAATGACGAAGTTGCAGGAAATGATAGATTATTGTGAAAGCACTTCCTGTCGCAGGAAGGCTTTATTGCGTTATTTTGGAGAAGAGCTGGAGTCCGACAATTGCGGAAGCTGTGATGTCTGTTTGAACCCGCGCGACACTTATGATGCGTCCGAGGTTGCAAGGACCTTCCTTTCCTGTGTCGATGAGGTAAATGAACGCTTTGGATTGACGCATATCGTGGATATCCTTACAGGCTCGAAGTCCAAGAAAATAATAGGCTATAAACATGACTGCCTTAAAAGCTATGGCACCGGTGACGGGTACATTAAGTCCGAATGGGTGGAAATGGCAAGGGAAATGATACGTCTGGGTCATGTTGATGTAAAGGAAGGAAAATATCCCATACTTCTTCTTAACAAGAAGAGCCGTGATGTCCTTGAGGGCGGTGAGGTACACCTGACACGCTCTATGGGGGCGACTACTATCAAACCCCGGAAAGCACCTGTTGGTGTATCAAGGCCAAGCAGTTCTGCAGTCGTCAGTTCTAGATACGCTGATCCGAAAAAGGCTGTTTCAAAGACGGTGAGGTCCTCGGCCAAGACAACACAGTCCGGTGCTCAAAAAAGAACATCTGTTCCGGCAAAGGCAAAGGTAAAGAGGTCTCCAACACCAATATCACGTCCGAACAAAAAACTCTTCGATAAGCTTCGGGAACTACGCAAAAGGCTTGCTGTGGAGGCAAATGTCCCGCCTTATATCATATTTGCAGATACAAGTCTCAGGCAGATGGCTGCGAAACTTCCAAAAAATGAAAAGGAGTTCATTGGCATCACTGGTGTCGGTGAGGTCAAGTTAAAGAAATATGGTTCTGTTTTCATGGAAGAAATAGCTGCCTTTGAAAAAGGCAGCAAGTGATTCCAATTTATGGCAGGAAATAAAGTGTCAATTGGAATATAAGATCTCCATAGATAACCGCACTGATAAAACCGGCTGTTATGGGTATCATGAATGGCAGTCCCGGGGTGACCCATACCCTTTTCTCAATAAGCCCTTTTTTATCATATTCCTTTATTGTAGTTATTGTATCTTCATCAAGCTGCATGCCACCCGTTGTGAATCGATGTGACACGTTCCCCTCGCTCTCCTCGTACTTTTCAATAAGACGAATGTGGGGGCGTTCAAGGTCCTTTGTCAAAGATCTGTAGCCAATGAACATGTAATGAGGTCTTTTAAGGGTATCTTTCAGAGATGGCTGTGTGAGATTGTAGAGGAAAAGTCCCAGCGGTACGACCACTGTGAGCAAGACCGAGTTCCCGAATACGCTGAATGTGAAAAGGCCAATTGGTGGCATACCTGCCACAGGCAAATTGTAGTTGATCAGGTCCAGTGCAGGGTAGATCGGCAGTATCAATGATATCGCCATCAACACTTTGGCATCTGCTCCACCGAAGGCTCCGAAATAGAACAATATGTAAACGAAAATGAATATTAATATGAACGATATGATCGTCCATTTCACATAGGGGATGCCATATCGGGCAATATCATAGATGATCAAAGGAGCTGCCACACCAAGCATTATTGGCCAGAGCTTGTTAGTGACCCTTCGTGTCTTAATATCTGAGTAGCAGGAGTAAAGGAGAAATGGCATACAAACAAGCACTTTCAATAATTCTATCATTTACATTTTCTCCCATTTTTTGAGGTTAAGGACCTCAGAAAGCGTGCTCCCTCTCTTTATCTCTTCATAGATACGTTTTTCGTTCTTCTCAACTTCCTTGGAACGCCTTGCTATCTCATATGCTCTTTCTTTGGGTATTACGGCCACTCCGTTGTCATCTCCGATAATGTAATCTCCAGGGTTGACATTTTGTGAGCCGCAGTGTATGGATGCCCCAATTTCGCCAAATCCTTTCGGGTCTCCTGCGTTAGGTACATTACTGGTGGCAAAGACGGGAAGCCCTATCTCTCGGATCTCTTCGATATCCCTTACTGGACCATCAATTACCACTCCCGCTATGCCTTTGTTGAGACAACTAAGGGTGGCAAGTCCTCCCCATGGTGATATGTGTCGACTTCCGTTGTAGATCACAATTACATCCCCTTCACCGGCAACTTCGATAGCTTCGACAGTTTTTGCCCAGTCACCTTCGAATGTCTGAACTGTCACAGCTTTACCTACCATCCTTTTTCCGGCAACCATTGTGTGGATATCTTTCATGGCTCCTTTTCTGTGCATTGCATCGGTGATGTTCGGGGTGGATACCTCTGATAATAGTTGTCGGGTCTCTTCTTCGAGGGTCCGATGTGCAATTTCAGGAATCTCCTTTGAATCAACGGCTTCTCGTATCTTTTTCGCAGCTCCGGTCACATTGTCGGATTGCGTTATATTTCCTCCGACGATGACGATACTTGCACCTGCTTTTACTGCCATTGCGGCACTTGCAGCATCCAATCCTCCTGCGGCAGCTACTGGAATGCTAACTGCCGTTGTCATTTTCTCAAGTATGGGGCTGGGATCCTTACCGGTCATTTGCTGATCGATCCCTGTATGCATGTTGATATAATCGACACCCATTAGTTCCAGTTCAATTGCTCTTGATACCGGATCTTCGACAATTATCAGGTCGGCCATCAGCTTCACTCCGTATTTGTGTGCTGATCTGACGGCATCAAGGACCGTGGAATCATCGGCATTTCCCAGGAGCATGACAATATCCGCACCGGCTTTGGCGGCCATCTCCACTTCA
>Ga0255365_10046_pt1 | contig 25467 bp, 19 predicted proteins | sample ANMaggSeSYBR01J3_FD_182089 | JGI IMG/M metagenome (GOLD analysis project Ga0255365, IMG submission 182089) | Sediment cell enrichment communities from methane seep in Santa Monica Basin, California, United Staets - ANME aggregate JGI... | ecosystem: Environmental > Aquatic > Marine > Cold seeps >... | reverse complement strand
ACTATCATTATCAACAAAAGAATAACTAATATGTTAATATTTTTTTGATTTTTGCTTACTAGCTCGATAATTCTTGAATCAATTCTTTGATCAAACCCCATGTTTCTGAACCCCACATCCTTTAAGTTGAATTCTAGCATATAAAATTATCTCAAATCGTTCCTCAAAATATCAGGATTGTTTCTCTCAACAATCCGTCTATACCTTCTCCTATTAACAGCCAAAGCAAACTAATTAATACATAAATCCCCAAATTTTCAACTCTTTAGATAACTTTAAAAATAATCATCATCCATATTTATTCCAAGGATGTGAAATGATGAAAGTATTAGCTATTGTAGGAAGTCCGCGTAAGAACGGTAACACGGATGTAGTTGTACAGAAAGTGCTTGAAGGGGCAGCAGAGGCGGGGGCTGAAACAGAGACAATTTACGTCAATGACCTGGATTTCAGGGCTTGTCAGGGATGTGGACTTTGTAATGTGATGGCTGATTGCAAGCTCAAGGATGACATGACGGACGTTTACAAGAAGCTGGAAGAAGCGGATGCTTTTGTTTTCGGTTCTCCTATATATTTCGATCAGTTCACCGGACAGATGAGGTCATTTTTGGACCGCTGCTATGCTCTTGTGGATGCAGAGCTTAAGCCAAGGTTACCTGTAGGGAAGAACGCTGTTCTCGTAAGGGCACAGGGAGACCCTAACAGATCGACGTATGAGAACGTATTTGATGAGTTCGGAAATATTCTGAAATTATTCTTTGGTATGACGGTCACAGACAGGCTTGTTGCGGCTGGATATGATCTTCCGGGTTCTGTGAGAAAGGATGCGGAACTTATGGAGAAGGCAAAACAGGCTGGTATTCACTTACTTGACTGATATTTGATTTTTTTTCCGGCATGCTGCCGGAATATCTCTTTTTTGATATTGATATTTTTAATAGCCATAGGTACGAACAGTTTCGAAGTTTAAGCTAAGTTTATACGCAATTGGCAACAATCTTCTTCTTACATATCAAAAAAAAATAATTGAACAAAGGTAGTGTCAAGATGAAATATATCGGGGTTAAAAAAAAAGGATTCTGTTTGCTGGTCTTGCTATCGTGCATTCTGCTGGCAGGATGTATCGGGCAGGACGATAGTAAAGTTCAAACTTCTTCCAATGAAGCTCTCTCCTATGATGAGGGAGGAACTTATTCCGAAGATGATGAATATCTAGTGCTTGTACCGAAATCGCTGTTCTCAGGTGGGGAAAGTTCTGTAACGATGTCTGCTTTCCTGGATGATGAACCGGTCAGCAGGGGTGTTGAATATACTCTTACCAGTGCATCAGGCGACATCATCCCATTGGTAAAGGCAGCCACCTCCGAATCCGGTAACAATGTAGCGAAGTTCGAAGTACCGGATGTCGAAGAGGGAAGTTATACACTGACTGCAACACCTTCGGGTGCTGAAAGTGGTTTTACTACAACCGTTAAGGTGGTGCAGAACAATCCCATCTTCATCGAAACGGACAAACCTATCTACAAACCCGGGCAGATCATACATGTACGTCTTCTCAGCCTGAACAATAATCTCGTTCCTGTCGTTCAGAACACCACCGTTGAGATAGCTGATGCGAAAGGGGTGAAGATCTTCAAGGACGACCTTGTTACCAATGAGTATGGGGTTGCCTTCTTTGATCTTCCGCTTGCCTCCGAGCTGAACCTTGGAACATGGAAAGTGAAAGCGACATCAGGAAGTTCGATGTCCGAAGTGGATATCAGGGTGGAGAAATATGTCCTCCCCAAGTTCGACCTCGATACTTCCACCGAAAAGAGCTGGTTCCTTGCCGATGAACCTATTACAGGCACAGTCTCTGCTAACTATTTCTTCGGAAAGGTCGTTGAAGGTACTGTTGAGGTAAAGGCTTCCAGATACATAGGTGTCTGGGAAGAATACTCGACATCCACTGCTCCTCTTAAGGACGGAAATGTAGAATTTGCACTTCCTGCTGTAGGGTATGTGGCAGGCACCTTTGGAGCCGGTGGTCAGGGCAGTGTCATGCTGAATGTGACTGTGACCGACACCGGTGGAAATAGTGAAGAAACTACGGAACTGCTCACCATAGCAGAGCATCCGTTCATATTGCAGATGATTCCGGAATCCAATTCCATCAAACCGGGAATGCCCCTTCAGATTCTTCTTGTAACAAAGGACCCCGGAGGAGAACCCCTTGAAAAAGAGGTGACCCTTGTTTCCAATTTCAGAGATGACAGTTACAACTATGACGAGAGCAAAGAGACCTACACAACAGAGAACGGCGTTGCTCTGGTAATGTTAGAGATACCCGAAGATGCTGTGAGCGTCGAATTGCATGCTGTCTCAGAAGAAGTTGAAGTTACCAGTACATTGAACTCGGTCTATTCTCCCAGTGCCAGTTTCCTGCACTTGAGCCAGGTGAGCGAAGGCATACCGGAAGTCGGAGATACCATCTCGTTCAAGGTCTATTCAACTAATGTGGGAACGGTATTCTACGATGTTTTCGCAAATGGCAGGACAGTTTATTCTGCGACAAGCGACGAGCCGCAGATAAACATCCCTGTGACGCCACAGATGAGCCCGTCGGCAAAGGTCGTTGCATACATAATAAATCCTAACAATGAGGTTTCCGCCGACAGCCTGCCCTTCGATGTCAAGTTCAGCACGAAGGTAGACCTTTCCACAGGATTTGATAAGGACACGGTCGCACCGGGTGATGCTGTTTCCGTTGAGCTGGATGCAGGCACGAAGTCCATGATAGGCCTTTCCATTGTGGACGAATCCGTATATGCATTGAGCGAGGGTAGACTGAATTTGAAACAGGTGTTCGATGAGCTTGAAATTCGCTTTATGGAACCTCAGGTCGAAGCGCATCCGCAATATTTTTGATATCAGACAACTGCTTATGATGTTCTTGATGAGGCCGGAATGATAGTATTGGAATCCGGCAGTCTTGAAATTCCAAGGACAGAAACTGATGAAGATGTGAGGTTTGCTCAATTTGCAGGAGCAATGTTTGAAATGGATGATATGGTTGTGGATGAAGCTGTAATGGAGATGTCCATGGAAGAAGCTCCAATGGATGACAAAGCAGATTCAGGGGAGCAGCTTGCGGAAGTGGAGAGAGTACGCCAGTTCTTCCCTGAAACATGGATCTGGATGCCTGATATTCTGACCGATGATGACGGAAGGGCAACCCTTGATCTGAATGCACCTGACTCCATCACCAAATGGAGACTTCATGCAGTGTCCTCAGGTCCGGAAGGCATCGGAATATCCGAATCAGGCCTTACGGTCTTCCAGGATTTCTTTATCGACCCTGATCTGCCTTATGCTGTTATTCGTGGCGAGGAGTTCCCTGTTCAGGTACAGGTGTACAACTATCTCGACAAGCCTCAGAACGTGAAGCTGACCCTTTCAGGTGCAGAATGGTTCGAGCTGGTGGGAGATGATGTCGTTGAAGTGAGCGTGGATGCCAATAGTGTGACCCATGTAAGTTTCACCATTCGTCCCACCAAGGTCGGGGTGCAGACAGTTGAACTGACAGGACAGACCACTGAAAAAGCGGATGCTATCCGTAAGACGATTATCGTTGAGGCTGAAGGGGTCACCAGAGAGATAGTGGATAACGGTATCCTTAAGAACGGTACCGTTGAGCTGGATGCAACACTGCCTGATGCCATAGTACCGGATTCTGAAAAAGTGATATTGAGCTTTACGCCAAGCATCGTAGCCCAGACGATCAGCGGAGTCGATGACCTGCTGGGCATGCCTTATGGATGTGGTGAACAGAACATGATGTTGTTCTCCACCGATGTTGAGGTGCTGCGCTATCTCAAGGCCACCGGTCAGCAGAATCCCGAGGTACAGGCTAAAGCATTGACTTTCATCACGACCGGATACCAGAGGGAGCTCACTTTTATGCATTCGGATGGCTCTTTCTCTGCATTCGGTGAGAGTGACGGCGAAGGCAGTCTGTGGCTGACCTCCTTTGTGCTTTCCCAGTTCAGTGGTGCCAGGGACCTGACGACCATTGATGAGAATGTTGTAAGGGAAGCAGCGGATTGGATAGGTTCACATCAGAAAGAGGATGGTTCATGGGAAGCGGTCGGCTTTGTTATCCATCAGGATATGATGGGAGGTGTGAGCGGTACGTATGCCCTTACGGCCTATGTGACACTTGCACTCGATGAATATGGCTATGCTGCTCCGGCTGTTATGGAAAATGCCCGTAGCTATCTGGAAGCAGAACTTGATGAGCAGGACGATCCATACGCCCTTGCCATAGGTACTCTTGCTCTTCAAAAGCTTGAAAGTGACAGGGCAGATGAGTCCATGGAAAAACTTATCGAGCTGGCAAAAGAGGACGAAAATGGCGTGTATTGGGGATACGATGATGTCATGCCTGAACCTTACGAATATGGTGGCTATGGCTTCCATCCTATCTCAAGCAAGAACGTTGAAACCACAGCATATGCCACACTTGCGTTGATAGAAACGAATGACCCAAAGGCAAGCTCATCGTTGAAATGGATAGCAGCCCAGCGTAATTCCAATGGTGGTTTTTCAAGCACACAGGATACTGTCATGGCCTTCAGAGCATTGATGACGGCAGCAGCGGTTGCCGGAAGGGATGTGGATGCCACTGTTACGGTCAGTGGGGATGGAGTGGAAATCAAGGGCCTTAGGATAACTTCCGAGAACTACGATGTTGTGAACATCATTGAAGTTCCGGAAGGCGTTGAAGTTCTTGAGATGGAACTTTCCGGGACCGGTGAGCTGAACTATCAGCTTGTCAGAAGGTTCAATGTGATCCTGCCTGAAACCATCGAGCACGAACAGATCGAGCTTGATGTTGAGTACGATTCAACAGATGTGGAAGTCGATGATGTCGTAAAGGTCGATGTTCGCCTGAAATACAATGGTATGCCTGGTATCAGAGGAGTAGTTGAGTCCAGCGGAATGATGATTGTGGATATTGCAGTACCCACAGGTTTCACTCCGGTAGGGTCCAGTCTCGAAGCCCTCAAGGAAGACGGCACTATCACCCGATACGAAATAGCCGGTCGCAAGGTCATCCTTTACATCGATGAGATGATGCCCAGTGAAATAATGGAGTTCTCGTTGCAAATGAGGGCAATGTTCCCGGTAAAGGCAATGGTTCAGGAGAGCAGTGCGTATTCATACTATGATCCGGAGGTGAAGGCGGAGGTTAAGGGTATGAACGTGACCGTTGTTTGATGGGAGATATATTCTATCTCTCATTTTTTTCTTTTTTTTTGTTCAATACCGAGAGCTATTATATAGTATCGATAAAAGATAATTAATGTCTAATAATTACTGATTTGGGAGTTTTGTAAATTGAACAAATATCTGAAAATGGTACTTTTTGGCTTAATTGTCTGGCTAATACCTTTCATAGTATCCTTTGCTTTTATGGACAGGAACGGAAATTTCCTGATCGCAGAGACTTTTTTCAAGTCTATCATGATAGTGACCGGTGGTATTGTAGGCGTTGTGCTTGCGATACAATATTTTAAAGGTATAGAAACGGATTTTGTTAAAGAAGGTGTATTTCTCGGTACCATATGGCTTGTTGTAAACCTTGGAATCGATCTGAGCATGGTCTATGCTGGCTTCTTCCCAATGACGATCATTCAGTATTTCACGGATATCGGGATGAGGTATCTGATAATGCCGATCTACACGATAGGGATGGGTTACATATTGATGCAGAAATTGGGATAAGTCTCATTTTCTTATGAACATTTGGTGAAATTATGTTTGAGTAAGGATCAGTACTTTATCCATTTCTCATATTCTCCAAGGAACCTGTCGATGATCTCCTTTGTTGTCAGTTCCTCAAGATCGTATTCTTTCAGGGTGCCGGTTCTCAATAAGATCTCTGCTTTCTGAACGCGTGGCTGGTCTTCCTCGGCATGCTGTGGAAATGCGAATTGCATCTTCTGGTAGGTCTTGCCTCTTATCCGGAAGCAGAATTCTTCTATCTCTTCATCCGGGTTGGTCTGGGATGGTGTGTAAACTATGATGGATGCGTAATTCAGGTTTGGTTCATCCACATCGATGACAACATCTTTTCCGTGTTCTTCAAGCTCTGTCTTCAGCTCATGATAAGATGGAAGGACCACATTAATAATAAAATCCCTGATATTCATCCGGGCGAATTTCAAATAGACATCGGATGGAGTTCCTTCTTCATCTTCACTTTTAAGTATATTATTCAACTTCTTTTTCAGCTCACTCACTTCTTGATACCCCCGTTCCTGAAGATGTTGTCTACCAAAATTTTTGTCCTATTAATAGATATTTCTTCCGGCTCATTTTTATTGATCTTTGTATCCTCAATGATCTTTGTACCCCTTGCCTCACTCCTAAGACCTTTTACAATACTGTAGCACATGAGGATCATGACCATACAGAACGGAAGTGCGGTTGTCAAAGCTGCTGTCTGCAATGCAAGAAGACCTCCTGTAAGCAGGAGCACAGCAGCCACTGCACCCTGAAGGATAGCCCAGAAGAACCTGAGACTAACAGCAGGTTGGGGATTGCCGTTGGATGATAGAATAGAGATGACCAGTGATCCGGAATCCGATGAGGTAACAAAGAAGGTGGTGATAACAACGGTTGCAAGCAAAGAGCTCAAAAATGATACTGGAAGCCTTTCCAGAAGGACGAACAATGCAGTGGGTACACTGGTCTGAACGACCTGGGATATACCGCCGGCTCCGAACAGTTCTATGTGTATGGCCGTATTTCCAAAGACGATGATCCAGAAAAAGGTAATAAGTGCAGGTGCTATCAGGACACCTCTTATGAACTCCCTAATGGTTCTGCCCTTTGATATGCGTGCAATGAACATACCCACAAAAGGTGACCATGAGATCCACCAGCCCCAGTAGAACATTGTCCACATGCTCTGCCATTCCACACCTCTGTAGGCATCGGTCTGGAAGGTCAGGGCTACCAGGTTCTGCATGTAATATCCGATGCTCTGCACATAGGAACTGGCAAGGAAGACCGTCGGGCCTGTGATGAATACAAAGAGTATGAGTAAAGCTCCAAGACCTACGTTCACCTGGCTCAATATACGTATCCCTTTGTTAAGTCCGGAGACCACAGAAGTTGTGGCAAAGATGGTGATTATTACAATAAGGATTATCTGGTTACGAAGGGATACCGACATAATTCCAATATATTCCAATCCTGCATTTATTTGCATGACACCAAGACCAAGGGATGTCGCCACACCGAAAAGTGTTCCGAAAATAGCAATTATCTCCACAAGGTCTCCGCGGAAACCGTAGATCTTGTCTCCGAATATCGGATACATTGTTGATCTGATAGTAAGGGGCATATCATGGCGATATGAAAAGTAGGCAAGAGCAAGCCCGACTATAATATATATAGCCCAGGCGTGAATACCCCAGTGGAAGAACGTCAGGTTGATGGCTTCTTTTGCTATGGAGATGCTATCCATCCCGGGATTTCTTGGTTCAACAATATGCAATATGGGCTCTGCAACACTGTAGAACAGCAGTCCGATCCCCATACCTGCACTGAAAAGCATTGCAAACCAAGTTCTGTCCCTGTATTCCGGAAGATCATCCTCTTTTCCAAGCTTTATGTTGCCAAAGGAGCTGAAATAGAGCCATATCACAAAGAAGAGAAAGAATGCAACTGAAACGATATACACCCACCCAAAGCTTGTAACGATGAAATTCTGGATGGTTCCAAAGACATCTCCAATGGATGATGTAATAAATATTCCGAGGATAACAAAAACAGATACAAGTGTGGCCGATGTATAGAATACGGTCTTATTTACTTTTTCTTCTGCCTTTTCATCCATTGAACACATATCCTCCATATACTTGAGATCATGATATACGAAATAATTGACCGTTTATCACAATGGACCAGTTTTAGAGGGCTAATGTGTTAAATATTTGTATTATTTTTTTACTGTCCCAAATTTAAATGAGCAATATCTGAAATGCAAAAACAAAAATACCAACAAACTGATAAATTCCCCTGCCCAATTCACTGCAGAACAAGAATGATCAAACTAACACCTGCAATGAAACAATACTATGATGCGAAGAAGCAATATAGTGATGCACTTATTTTCTTCAGGATGGGGGATTTCTATGAATCCTTCGGAGAGGATGCAAAGACCATTGCAAAAGAACTTGAGATAACACTTACAACGCGGGGCAAGGACATTGAGGGTGAGAAAATGCCTCTTGCAGGTATTCCCTATCATGCTCTCGATAATTACCTGCCGCGGTTGGTAAAAAAAGGTTACAAAGTAGCTATCTGTGAGCAGCTTGAAGACCCTAAAAAAGCAAAGGGCATTATCAAGCGTGGGGTTGTCAGGGTCGTAACGCCCGGTACTGCCATTGATACTTCGATGTTCACGGACCCGTCCAATAATTATCTCATGTCAATTTCAGGTGGAGATGGGGATTACGGTGTCTCATTTCTGGATGTTTCCACAGGCGAGTTCCTGACCACACAGTTTGCTGATACGCCTCCTTATGACAGGATAGCCAGTGAGGCTGCACGGATGCGACCTTCAGAGTGTATAATCTCACGGACGATGTTCTCTGATGAAAGGCTTGTCGGAAGGTTGAAGGAGCTTAATGTGCTGGTACATGAGTTCAAGGATGAGGCTTTTGACATTGATTCTTCGAGGAAGCTTCTTGAAAGGCATTTCAATGTCTCCACACTCGAAGGAATGGGCTGTGCCGGTCTGCCCTACGCCACATCTTCTGCAGGAGCTGCACTTGATTATGCGTTCACCACACAGATGAGGGAACTCGGGCATGTAAGTGAGCTGAGCACCTATTCGGATTCTGAGTTCATGATGCTTGACTCGATCACCCTGAGAAATCTGGAGATAGTCAAGAACGTGCGAGGGGAAGGGAACGATACTTCCATATTGAAGGTGCTCGATGATACCAAAACGCCGATGGGTGGCAGGTTACTTCAGAAATGGCTTTTGAAGCCCCTCATCAATGTAGATTCTATCGATCACAGGCTGGATGCGCTGGAATGTCTGGCAAATGATACCATGCTGAGATTCGATGTCCGTTCTCATCTGTCTTTTGTGAAGGACATAGAACGTCTTATAGGCAGGGTAGTTTATGGTAATTCGAATGCCCGGGATCTTATCGCGTTGAAACGTTCCCTGAGTTCAGTGCCGCAGATAGTCGAAAGTATGGGTGATGACCCCGGATGTGAGTTGCTCAGAAATATCAGGGATGGTCTTCTTGAGTTCGACCAGCTCGAAAATATCGTGAAGCTGATTGACGATGCCATCGTGGATGAGCCTCCTGTAAGTGTGCGGGAAGGGGGCATGATCAGGTCCGGCTACAATGAGAAACTGGATGAGCTTAAAGGCATGTCCACTGGCGGAAAGACCTGGATCGCTTCGTTCCAGCAGAAGGAACGTGACAGGACAGGTATAAAATCACTTAAGGTCGGCTACAATAGAGTATTCGGCTACTACATCGAGATCACAAAATCCAATATCGCACAGATACCTGATGATTATATTAGAAAGCAGACAATGCGGAATGCTGAAAGGTTCTACACTCCAGAGCTCAAGGAATGGGAAGGTGTCATCCTTTCCGCAGACGAGAAGATAACAGCGCTTGAGAATGAACTGTTCACTGAGATAACTTCCAGGATCGCTTCCCATGCATCCGATATGCAGAGGGTTGCCGTTCTGATAGGCCAGTTGGATTGTACTGCGAGCCTTGCGGAAGTTGCGGTGAACAATAATTTTGTAAGACCTAACATAACTTCCGATTGCAAGATATTGATCCGGGAAGGCAGACACCCGGTGGTTGAGAAAACCGTACGTGGCGGATTCGTGCCCAATGATACGGAAATGGATTGTGTGGACGAACAGTTCCTTTTGATAACAGGGCCTAACATGGCGGGTAAATCCACTTACATGCGTCAGGTCTCCCTTATCGTGATAATGGCACAGGCAGGTTCTTTTGTTCCGGCTTCCCATGCTTCCATAGGCATTGTGGACAGGGTATTCACAAGGGTTGGTGCTTTCGATGACCTTGCAAGCGGGCAGAGTACCTTTATGGTGGAGATGGTGGAGCTTGCCAATATACTGAACAATGCGACCCCGAAGAGCCTTGTGCTCCTTGATGAGATCGGCAGGGGTACGAGCACTTATGATGGTTATAGTATCGCAAAGGCTGTGGTCGAGTATATCCACAATAAGGGCAGGGTAGGCGTACGCTCCCTTTTTGCTACCCATTACCATCAGCTTACGAACATCTCTTCCAGCTTGAAAAGGGTGAAGAACTATCATATCGCGGTAAAGGAAGATGGCGATGATCTTGTATTCCTCCGAAAGATCGTTCCCGGTGCCACCGATAAGAGCTATGGTATCCATGTTGCAAGGCTTGCAGGTGTGCCGCACAAGGTGACACAGAGAGCCAGAGAGGTCCTGCAGGATATTGAAGATGAAAGTGCCATCAGCAAGGAAAGCGATTCGAAGAGGGGTAGGAAAAAGAAGTCGGCACAGTACACCCAGTTGATGCTTTTCGATCCGGATGGCTCTTCTGCACCTGTGGCTGAGCCCGATCCTGTTGTTGAGGAGCTGAAAGAGCTTGATGTCAATAGTATGACTCCCATCGAGGCACTGAACAAGTTAAGTGAATTGCAGAAAAAGGCAGGTCTGGGCGGAAAATAAGATGAGCGAGGATAAGGGCGGTAAGATACGTGTTCTTGATGAGGCGACTATCAATAAGATAGCAGCAGGCGAGGTCATCGAGCGTCCTGCTTCGGTAGTCAAGGAACTTGTGGACAATGCTATAGATGCAGGGGCTACTGAAATTCGGGTCGAGGTGGTGGCTGCCGGAACCGAGCTGATCACTGTTACCGATAATGGAAGTGGAATGCCCCGTGAGGATGCGATTCTTGCTTTTACGAAACATGCTACCAGTAAGATAATTCAAATAGAGGATCTTGAGGAGGTCCTGACCCTCGGGTTCAGAGGTGAGGCTCTTTCCTCCATTGCAGCGGTGGCCAAGGTATATCTGACCACCAGACAAAAGGAGGAGATTGCTGGCACAAAGGTCGTTATAAGCGGAGGGTCGGTGGAGAATGTGGTGGAAGTGGGCGCTGCTCCGGGTACAAGCATCTCTGTGGAATCCCTTTTTTACAACACCCCGGCAAGGAAGAAGTATCTCAAAAGTCTGCGAACAGAGCTTGCACACATAACCGATATTGTCACAAGGCATGCATTCGGGCATTCTGATATCTCTTTTACTCTGATCAGTGATGGCAAGGTCCTTGTACGTTCTCCGACATCCGGCAATGTTCTCGATAGTATCATCCATCTTCTTGGGGTCGATATTGCAAAGAAGATAGTTCCTGTGGAGTTCAGGTCGGATATTGTGAACATCTCAGGTTATATCTCCAAACCGGAAGTTACCCGTAGCGGCACTGACCAGCAGTTCTTTTTCATAAATGGCAGAGGTGTATCCTCAACGAGCATAAGTAATGCTCTGAGGCTTGGATATTACAACCTCATTCCGAAAGGGCGTTATCCGGTCGCAGTTCTTGATCTGGAACTTGATCTGCGTGAGGTAGATGTCAATGTGCATCCTGCAAAAAGGTATGTGAGACTCAGCCATGAACGTGAGGTCTCTGATGCGGTCATTCTTGCTGTTGAGAACGCTTTGAAGGGGGACGATCTGTTCCCAAAGGTCTCTTTGCCGGAAAACAAACCGGTACAGGCTGTTTTCAGTGATAAGAGCAAGACCGGTACTGAAGTAATGTCTTCTGCGATTGAAAGTGTGAGCGTACCGGTAGCAAAGGAAGCGGATGAGCCTTATCATGCCAGTGCAAGGGATACTGAAAAGCGTTTGAAACGCTCGGAAAGGGTACTTTCAAAGACAGAAAAGAAGCCCGAAAGAGTAGCTACTGGTCTTGATAAGGCGAGGATAGTAGGGCAGGTAAGTGAGCTTTACATTATTGTGGAGCTTGAGGACGGGCTTATGATAGTCGATCAGCATGCTGCACATGAGAGGGTGATGTATGAACAGATACGGGATGGCAACAGTTCTGGGTGGCAGGAGCTTATCACTCCTGTGATGCTGGATCTCACATCTAAGGAAAAGGTGCTTTTGGATGAGTATATCCCCCTCCTTGAAGAGATGGGATTTGCGATATCCGAATTCGGTCCTAACAGTTATGTGGTGACATCGATCCCTTCCCTTCTTGGAAAACTGGAGAACACCGAACTGATCCATGACATCATCATGGATGTGCTTTCCAGTGGCAAGGTGAAGAGGGATACAGGTATGTTCGATAGTCTCTGCAAGACCATGGCATGCCGTGCAGCTATAAAGGCAGGAGCAGGCTGCAGCATGGAGCAGATGGAGAACCTGCTCAGGCAGCTGGACATGGCTGAGAATCCATACACATGTCCTCATGGGCGTCCGACGGTGATATCTTTTACAAAAGGTGAACTTGACAAATTGTTCAAGAGGACAGGATGAGTCTTTGGGCTTTTAGCGGTAACTTTTATAACCAACTAATATGGAATTACTGACAATGTCAATTATCGATCCAGTTAATAAATCAAAGGTCCCGCAAGAGTGGATAAATAAGTCAAATATACCCGGCGATGAGCTCGAAGAAGGTATAATGAGCGGTATGCTGGTGGTTCTCAGTGATGGTTCTATTCTGAAACGAGGGTATACCACAGGTACCACTGCAACTGTTGCTGCCAAGGCTGCAGTATTGTCACTCAAGAAAGAGATTGATCATGTATCTGTGCCGACACCTGTGGGACTTCGTGCCCACATGGATGTAAAAGCAAAGGATGGGCATGCTGTGGCAGTTAAATTGAGGAACGACCATGAGTCCGATATTACCCGCGGGCTTGAGTTCGTGGCAAGGGCAGTGGAGTCAGACAAGATAACTATCACCGCAGGTGAGGGTATCGGTATCGTTACAAGAGGCGGTCTTCAGTCAAAAAAAGGCTATCCTGCCATCAATCCAAGACCAATGCAGCAGATAATGGAGGCTGTTGCGGAAGCTGTGGAAGAGATAGGCATCAAGGGTGCCAGTGTGGAGATCTCTCTGCCCAGAGGAGCTGAGATCGCAAAACAGACGCTGAACAGCCGTATCGGTGTTGAAGGTGGTATCTCTATTCTTGGTACTACTGGTTTTGTTGAACCCTGGAACGATCATCTTGGTGAGATGAAGAGTGAACTCATACGTGATGCTGCAAAGGTTGTTCTCACAACAGGTCGTATCGGTATTCGCTATTCTACAATGCTTTTCCCGGATTACACGGTAGTTCTTGCCGGCAGTCGTATATCCGAATTTATGGAATCGGCTACTGGCAAAGTGGCCATCTGTGGCCTTCCCGGTCTTGTCCTTAAATGGGGAGACCCTGATATGCTCAAGGACAGCGGTTTTGCCACTGTCTCAGAGATGATAGAAGTGGAGCCTGAAGGCGAACACATCAGGCGTGCATTTGAAAAGACAGTTGAAAAGGGCAAAGGTGCACGAATCGTGGTCGTGGACAGGGACGGTACAGTTCTCATGGACAGCGGGGAACAAGAATGATAATCGCGGGTGTCGGTGTCGGACCGAACATGCTGACATTGGAGGCCATCGAAGCTATACGTAATGCTTCGGTAGTCTATGGTTCAAAGCGCTCGCTCGAGCTTGCTGAGCCGTATATTGAAGGTGAAGCACATCTTATTAAGGACTACAAGGCTTTGCATGAGCTGCCAGAAGATGCTGTTGTTCTATCGACCGGCGATCCCATGTTCTCAGGGCTTGGTAAATTTGCAAGGGAAGGCGACAGGATCATTCCCGGCATCTCTTCTATACAGGTCGCATGCTCTCGTTTAGGTGTCAGCCTTTCCAACATAACTGCAATAACCGCACATGGCAGAGATCCTGCTCCCGCAAAAAAAGCATTTGTTCAGGAGATCGAACTGGGCAAGGATATCTTCATGCTTCCGGCAGATACTTTTGGTGTTGCGGAAGTGGCCGAAGTGCTTAAAGAGATGGGTGTTGATGCCAGGCTCTATGTGTGTGAAAACTTTGGTTATCCTGAAGAACGCATTGCAGGAGGAACTGTAGATGAGCCGCCAGAAGCGATGTCAGTGCTGCATTGTGTAGTTGTTGTTAGATGATTTAGTAAGGATCCAGAATCGTTATCCAATGTACTAATATCTAACATCTAAAGTTATTTATATCCCTCATACTTTTTATCTACGTCTTAATTCAAGTTACCTTGATTTAAGTTCAATCAACTTAGAAATATATTAATTTGGAAAAAGGAGTAACTATCATGCATATATTCGAGGGATTTCTGCCATCACCATGGTGGCAATTGTGGTTTGTATTCTCTATACCGGTAATATTCTTCGGTATGTACAGGCTTAACAAGCTTGTATCTGAAAAGCGCGAGCTATTACCATTATTGGCAGTAGCAGGAGCATTCATATTCGTACTTTCATCCTTGAAGATGCCATCTGTCACGGGCAGTTCATCCCATCCGACAGGTACCGGCATGGCAGCTATCCTTTTTGGTCCTGCTATCGCAGCGGTCCTGAGTACTATCGTTCTGCTTTACCAGGCTATCTTCCTGGCTCACGGCGGTCTTACAACACTTGGTGCAAATGTTGCGTCAATGGGTATCATTGGTCCTGTCTTTGCATATGTGATCTATAAAGCAGGCATGAAAGCGAACATTAATTTCTATGTAGTTGTCTTCCTTGCCACAGCATTCGCTGATTGGGCCACATATGTTGTGACAGCCACGCAACTTGCGCTGGCATTCCCGGCGGAAGTAGGTGGAGTGGCTGCTTCACTTAAGGCATTCTTGTTGATATTTGCTACAACTCAGGTACCTCTGGCTATCATGGAAGGTGCATTGACAGCTCTTATCTTCAAGTATGTCATACAAGTAAAGAGCGATGCTCTTGTGGAGCTTAATGTTATCACAGAATCAGTTCTCAATAAGATCAAGGGGGCAAACCAGTGAAAGGTGAAGTTATATTTGGAGTAATAGCAGTACTGTTCATAGCATCATTCTTCTATGGCATGGCAGCAAATCCGGATTCCGAGTTTGGCGGTGCTGATGGTCAGGCTGGAGATGTAATTGCAGAAATTGACAGCGAATACACTCCATGGACAGAAGGTACATTTGTTGACTCTCTGAAATTCGAGCCACCAGGCGGAGAAACTGAAAGCTTGCTCTTTGCACTTCAGGCAGCTATTGGTGCAGTAGTTCTTGGATATTTCTTCGGTTATTATAAAGGTAAAGGACAGTCTAATTAAGACTGTTCTTTCCCCTCCTTCGTTTTTTCTTGGGGATTCTTTTTTATTTTAGTTCTTTGTTCTATGAAGAAAAAACACAAAACGAATGTAACGGTGTGAACATAATATGACAAATATTCTTGATGATTATGCACTTGTGAGTCCCTTAAGGTATCGTAACAACTGGCTTAAGATAGCTATTGTTGGGTTTGGTGTTCTTGTAGGAGTTTCCTCACAGTCTTTCATTCCACCTTTTGCTATAGCATTGTGTATGAGCTTCGCAACGGTTCATTTTGGGAAGACTTCGCTTAAATTTTATCTAACAATCTTGTCTGCACCTGCTGTTTTCGTATTATTAAGTGTTATTATCATAGCCTTCTTCTTTGGTTCAGGTACTGAGATATTTGGCTTTAATATTTTTAGTTATCATCTGGGAGTGAACACAGGCGGTCTTGAAATGGCGTTGTTAGTGTTCTCGAGGACGCTTAGCGGTATGTCTTGTCTGTTCTTCCTTGCACTGACCACACCCATGGTGGAACTATTCTCTGTTCTTAAAGCTACAAAATTGCCTGATTCTTTTATTGAAATATCCATGATGATGTATCGATATATCTTTGTCTTCCTTGAAGTTGCATGGGGTATCAAGTATGCACAGACAGTCAGGCTTGGGTACAAGGACTGGCGAACTTCTCTTACCTCACTTGCAATGCTTTCTACAACACTTTTCATAAGGTCATGGGAACAGGGAGAAAAGATATTCATTTCCATGAGTGCCCGATGTTATGATGGCAAACTTATTTTCTTTGAGGAAAAAAGACCGATCAGAGCTAATGAGCTCGTCTTGACCTGCACTTATTTTGCTGTGGTATTGACATTGTGGTATTTAACAAGAATTAATTCTGTATTTTAAGGTCTGTTGAGGTTAATAATATGATATTGGAAACTAAAGGCTTGAAGTATTCATACCATGATGGAACACAGGCCTTAAAAGGTATTGATGTAAAGATCAAAAAAGGTAAGAAAATAGCTTTTGTCGGGAAGAACGGTTCTGGCAAATCAACCCTTTTCATGCTGCTCAATGGAACCCTTAAACCAAAAGAGGGAACTGTTCACTTTCATGGGAAACCCATGGAATATGATTCCAAGTCCTTGCGTGAGATACGCAAAAGTGTTGGCATCGTCTTCCAGAATTCGGATGACCAGATATTTGCCCCCACGGTCTATCAGGATGTAGGCTTTGGACCTACCAATCTGGGCCATTCAAAAGAAGAAGTTGATGAACTTGTGGAAAAAACCCTTGAATACATCGGAATAACCGAATTCAGGAACAAGCCTCCTCATCATTTAAGTGGTGGACAGAAAAAGAGAGTGGCAATTGCAGGTGTTTGTTCAATGGAACCTGAGGTAATGATCCTTGATGAGCCTCTTGCGAACCTCGATCCTGTGGGTGCGGATGAGATCCTTGATCTTTTGAATGAGTTAAATCAAAATAACACTACTATGATAATTTCCACTCATGATGTGGAGCTTGCATATAGTTGGGCAGATTATGTTTATTTCATGAATGAGGGTAATATTATCGGGGAAGGTGCTCCTGAAGATGTTTTCAAAGACATGGAGCTTTTAAAGAAATCTAATTTAAGACAACCTCGTACGCTTGAAATATACAATGAGCTTGAGAGAAGGAACCTTGCAACTCGTAACAAGTTCCCTACAAGTGTTCCTGAACTTGTCCATTCCCTTAAACCACCTGAACTAATGTGGATAGAAGTTTCTCCTGATGTCAAGGAAGGCGATGTTGTGAACCTTGGCATATTACATGGTGAATATGCTATCAACAGCCCTTATGAAGCAGTCAATGCAAAGGTGCTTCATATTCATCCGGAAGGTCATGCGATTGCAGAAATGACACGGCATGGTATCAAGTCCGGTGGAATATTCATCTATGACATGGACAAATATGATGCGGTTCCTTTCAAGAGGATACTGGCTGAAGAGGATATCGATACTATTGGAGCCATGGGCAAGAAGAGCAAGAGCCTTGCAGATAAACAGCTTATCGATCTTCAAATAACATCAGGTGTTATCGATAAGTCCATTCTTATGGCGCTTTGTGGCAAGAGATCTATGATACTGACCTCAGGTGGGATGATCGATCATGCTGTCAAACGTATCGACGAATATGCAGAAAGCAGTGGGATCGCTATACAGTTATCTCTTGTAAATTTTGAAAGGGAAGAGCTGGGTGTCTAATCCCCCTTTCTTTTTCTATTTTTAACTTTTCTCTCTTTTTTTCAAGAATTTGTATTCTTCGTCCTTTTTTAATGTGTTCCATATTTGTAAGATGAGATCCCTTCCTTTTATTGTAATATTCTTTTTACAAAAATAGCTTTGAAGGGGGCTTTAAGCTGTGGTTGATCATGATGGGGATGAAGATCGTATTCGGAGTGAGCGGTCATTTGCAGAAATGTGCAGTGAGATGTTCATAAAAGATTTTATGACAAAGGACCTTGTAACAATTTCAGAAAATGATAGTATAGACCAGATCCTTGAAACCTTTGACAAATATCATTTTCACACATATCCGGTCGTAAATGAAGATAATGTCCTTGTGGGAACAATTGATCAGAATATTATATTGAAGATCCTTCTTGTACACAGGGCTCCCCGAATAGAGCACACTCATTTGAATGCAGTTGTTTTTCAGGGTGATACTGCAAAAACCATTATGATCCCCCACCCGGTCTCAATATCTCCGAATGAAACTCTTTGTGATACAGCGGATATGATACTCAAGCATAAGATCGATCGTTTTTGTATCGTTGAAGATGGAAAACTTGTTGGGATGATCTGTAAACCCGATATTATAAAAGAAGTGTATAAATTAAGGGGCTCGTATTGAATGGAGGTCCTTCTTCATATTTTGCTCATCCTTCTACTGGCTAAGCTTTTTGGTGAAGTATTTGAAAGGGCAGGTTTTCCTTCAATTCTTGGGGAACTGCTTTCCGGTATGGTTCTCGGGATACTTTTGATACATCAGGAATCGGAAATACTGAAGTTTCTGGCTGAAATGGGTGCTATCTTCCTTTTGTTCACAGCAGGTTACAAGGAAGTCCATCTTCGTGATCTGAAAGAGTCCTCTGCGAAAGCTTCTGTTGTTACAGTAGTTCAGATAGTTGTAGCTTTCTCTTTTGGAGCGGCAATTGGTGTGTATTTTCATTTAAGTGCTCTTGAAAGCATCTTTATAGGGGTTGCTTTCAGCCCGACAAGTATCGGTGTTGTTGTCAGGACTCTCATTGACATGGATTACCTTTCGAGCAAACCAGGTTCTATGATTCTGACATCATCTATATTTGATGATATCATAGGGATCTTTCTTCTTTCCATTGTAGTGACCATGGCAACCTATGAACAGTTCCCCTCCGGGGTGCAGGTTCTAATAATATTGTTGAAGATGGTTGCCTTCGTGGCGATCATGTTCTCCTTAAGAAAATGGGTATTTTCCAGACTCTTTGATCAGATCCATAGGATGCATGTCAAGGAATCGATCTTTGCATTTGTGATAGTGATCGCCCTTTTCTCTGCGTACCTTGCAGAGGTTTTCGGCCTTCATGCTGTGATAGGTGCGTTCATTGGGGGGGTAATGCTCTCAGATGTTTCTCATGCGAAGATCGAGCATGTGCAAAGTAAGGTTACGGGGCTTGCCTATGGTATTTTTGTCCCTATTTTCTTTGCATTTATTGGAATATCCCTTAATATTGCTAGCTTACAAACAATAGGTCTCTTCTCCGTGCTTGTTGTTGTACTTGCTCTTTTAGGAAAACTGATAGGGGGCTTTCTGGGAAGTCGTTTGATAGGGTTTGATAATTATGACAGTCTTATATTCGGGGTTGGGGTTATGCCGAGGGCAGGGGTGGAACTTGTATTGATCTCTATAGGAAAAGAGATGGGGATAATAGGGGATGAAGTGTTCTCAGCAATTGTCTTGATGGTGGCGGTCTCAATTTTCGTTTCGCCGGTACTCCTTAAGAAGGCCATACAGTTTAAAAACAGAACAAATTCGAACAATACTTAAACTCATCCGTCTAATAAGTTATTAAAGAAGTTGATCATTAAAATTGGGGGCTATGTATGGGATCAAACATATCGAATGAAACTGGCAGCAGATCGGGGAAAAGTCCGTTGGAAAAAGTTCTTGACAGGAAGGAAATACTTGAAAATATAATAGATCATAGTCCTGTTATTGCTTTTTTATGGACCGCAGATAACACTCCTGAGGAAAAGTGGCCAGTGGAATATGTTTCTGCAAACGTGACCCAGTTAGGCTACACTGTGGAAGATTTCATTTCTGGAAGGCTTCTTTATGCTGATATTGTCTATGGGGAAGACCTGGAGCGAGTTGAGCGGTCTCTCGAAAAAAGTCGTGTGGAAGGTAAGAGCTTCTTTGATCAGGAATACCGTATCGTTCTGGAATCAGGGGATATTCGCTGGGTCGATGAAAGGACATATCTCCAACGGGATGAGAATGGTAATGTGACCCATTATCAGGGTACTATTTTTGATATCACTGATCAGAAGAACAATGAAATGCTTTTTGAGAAAGCACTGAGGGAACAAAAGGACCTTGAGGATATCATCAACAATAGTTCTACGATGGTCTTCCTGTGGAGGGCGGAAGAGTTCTGGCCGGCTGATTATGCTTCTGCCAATGTTTCAAGACTTGGTTATAATGCAGAGGATTTCGTACTTGGAAGGATCATCTATGGGGATCTGATCCACCCGGATGACTATAATTCTGTTAAAGATGAGCTTGAGCAGAGGTCTGAGGAAGGTTATGATGATTACACGCAAGAGTATCGTTTATTGACAAAGGAAGGGGAACTGCTTTGGGTAAATGAGAAGACCTTTATCAAAAGAGATGTGAACGGCAATGTAACACATTTCCAGGGAATTGTGCAGGATATCACAAAACAAAAGTTGAGTGAGATCGCATTGGATGAGGCTCTGGTAAAGCAGAACGACCTCCTTTCAAGGAAACAGGCACTTGAGACTATCGTAAATCATAGTCCAGTGGTCGCTTTTCTTTGGAAGGCAGGCGAGGATGATGAAAAGGAGCTGTGGCCGGTGGAGTTTGTGTCGGACAATATCACTCAGTTTGGCTATGATGTGGATGATTTCCTCTCGGGTGATCTTCTTTATGGGAACATTATCCATGCTGATGACCTGCCTGAGGTTCAGCTCGAACTTTCGGATATATGCCAGGAAGGGGGAAAGATGTTCGTAAAGGAATATCGTATATTGACTCAGTCAGGTGATATAAGGTGGGTGGAAGAACAAACTTTCATACAGCGGGATAATGAGGGGAAAGTGACCGATTATCAGGGAGTTATCCAGGATATCACAGAACGCAAGGAAAGCGGATGCTGATCCTACATCTCATTTTTGTCGGTAGGATAAGCTCAAAAAAAGATAGAGTGCGAAGTCAGAAATCGACTTCGTACCTGAATCCAAACTCAACGGCGCAATCAATGAAGAAAGCTTTTGTTGGCTCTACTTTTATAATGACATTGTCCGGGTTCTTTGGAAGTTCAGCCATGAACGGGAATTTTTCTAACATCAACTGGAATATCTGCCCTAATTCTGCTTCATCTGTCACAAATGATGCTTTGCCTTCCATTTGAATGCCTGTGATGTTCATTACATCAGATCCGTCCTCATCGACTGTGAATGCGACATTTGGGTTCTTTTCGATATTATGGAATTTCCTTGTGGTATTCCCTGTCCCGAAATAAACGACAGAACCGGCTGATGCAAAACCCACGGTATGGGCCATTGGTTTTCCTTCCGGGCTTATGGTTGCAAGGTTTAAGTATGGGTGTTTTTTCAGGTATCGTTTATCCTTTCTTTTATCTCTAGGTCACATGCCATGGTAGTACCTCCCCAGTAGTAAGATGTTCCATTGATGGTAAAAGAAAATTGTCTGTACAGTTATTTAGCTTTACCTAAATGGACATTGGTGGGGATGTTGTGAGCTCATTTTTGAATCTGATGGCAAATCAAGAAATACTATTGTAACATATTTAATTTGGAGTGTGTGTTTCATTGGGATATGAAAATGCTGATATAGAGTCTGTTTTTGCTGAGGTCGGTAGTTCCAGATCAGGTCTTTCTGAGACCGATGTGAAAAAAAGGCTAGAGGTATCAGGTTTTAATGAGCTTCAGGAAAAAGCGAGGATAACACCTTTAAAAGTACTGTTAAGGCAGTTCACCAATTTTATCGTCTGGGTACTTTTGGCGGCGGCTATGATCTCTCTTATGATAGATGAGGTTGTGAACTTTGGTGTCATCATCTTCTTAGTTGCTTTCGTTATTGTTCTTGGTTTTGTTCAGGAATATAAAGCTGAAAAGGCCATGGAAGCGCTTAAAAGGATGGTCCAGTCCATAACCCATGTTGTCAGGGACGGTAACGTGGCAGAGGTCCCTACTCGGGATATCGTTGTGGGGGATGTCCTTGTTCTGGAGACCGGTGATAAGGTCGCAGCGGATGCTTTTGTTTTTGAGATTATGGGATTGAAAGTTGATGAATCCGCAATCACCGGCGAGAGCTTCTCTATCGAGAAAGGTATTGGAGATCTCATTTTATCGGGTACTCAGATAGTACGCGGTAAGTGCAAAGCAGTTGTCATGGCTACCGGTATGCAGACCCAGCTGGGTGGTATTGCTTCCATGATACAGGAAGAGGAGGTCCTGACCCCCCTTCAGCAAAAGATCAACGAGCTGTCAAAACATTTGGCTATCATTGCCCTTGTTGCTTCTGGTCTCACTTTTGTTCTGGGTTATGCCACAGGCGCACCGCTCGAGGAGATGCTTATCATTGCTCTTGCACTGGCAGTGGCTGCTGTTCCTGAAGGACTGCCCCTTACCATGACCATAACGCTTGCTTATGGTATGAACCGTATGGCAAAACATAATGCTATTGTCAGAAGGATGTTGGGGGTCGAGACCCTGGGTTCCACCACTGTGATATGTACCGATAAGACCGGAACATTGACGAAGAACGAGATGACAGTGGAGAAATTATTCGTCAACAGTCAGTTCTTTGATGTGACTGGTACAGGGTACGAGCCTGAAGGTGCCTTTCTAAAAGATGGTATGGAAGCAGATCTAAATGAGAACAAGGCGCTTGGGACCTTGCTCAAGGGCATATCCTTATGCAATAATGCCTCACTGGTCCAAAGGCACGGGGAATGGGAAGTTTCAGGTGATCCTACCGAAGTATCACTTATAGTCGCTGCCGCTAAAGCGGGGTTGTGGAAAGATGATCTTGAGGTGGAATATGAGAAGGTACATGAGAAGGTACATGAGATCATGTTCACTTCTGAAAGAAAGCTCATGACGACCATTCATGAAAGTCCTGAGAGTAGGCTTGCATTTTGCAAAGGGGCTCCTGAATTTGTTCTTGACAGATGTGTTTCGATAGAGAGGGACGATGGTGTCCATGATCTGAGCGCTGCGGATGTCAAAGGTATACTTGATGAGAATAATGGGCTTGCAGGGTCTGCGTATCGTGTACTTGGTGTTTCGTATCGGAAGTTATCTGAAGGTATGGCAGTTGAAGATTCTGAGAAGGACCTTATTTTCTTGGGCCTTGTGGCCATGATCGATCCTGTGAGGGAAGAGGCTAAGGAATCGATAGCTCTGTGCAAGCGGGCAGGTATAAGGGTCGTGATGATCACAGGCGATAATGAGGAGACTGCTAAAGCCATAGGGAAAAAGATCGGGCTGGTGGCTGATTATGACGGTTCTCTTGATGGGATGGATGACCGGCTTCATGGTATTATCAAAGATGGTTCAATTACCGGAAGTGAACTTCTGTCCCTCGATGATGGGGAGTTTGACCAGCTTGTCGAGGGTATCAGTGTCTATGCAAGGGTCATGCCTGAACAGAAGTTGAGGATAGTGAAGGCATTGCAGAGTAGGGGGCATGTTGTTGCCATGACAGGGGATGGCGTTAATGATGCTCCTGCGCTTAAGAGGGCGGATATCGGGATCTCCATGGGGATAAAAGGTACGGATGTTGCTAAAGAGTCCAGTCTTATGATATTACAGGATGACAATTTTGGGACCATCGTGGAGGCTGTGAAACGTGGGCGTACTATTTATGAGAATATTGAGAAATTCACTACATATCTTGTTTCGAGGAACTTTACCGAGATAATCCTCATTATGCTGGGTATAATCCTTTTAGGGTTCGACTTTGTTCCCCTTCTTGCATTGCAGATACTGTTCATTAATATGTTCGATGAGGTCATGCCGGCAATAGCGCTTGGACTTGATCCGGTGAGAAATGAGGTGATGTATGAACCTCCCAGAAGACCGGGAGAGAAGATACTCAATAGGAGAAATCTGATGCTAGTTGTCAGTATAGCTGCTCTTATGGGGGTCGTTTGTTTCCTTGTGTTCATACTCTCGGACCCGGTCGTTAATCTTGAGAAAGCCCGTACTCTGACGTTTGCAACCATAGTTAGTATGATCCTTTTCATTCCGTTCGTGTTCAGGTCCTTGACAAGTTCCTTTTTGAGCGTGGGTATCTTTACTAACAAACTTATGCTTGTAGGGGTGGCAAGTACGTTCCTGCTGACCATGGGGGTGATGTATGTAAGACCCCTTGGGCAGTTGTTTGACCTTGTGCCTTTGAGCTTGACGGATTGGTTCATTCCAATATCTGCTGCTTTTTTGACCATGGTCATGGCAGAGCTGGTCAAGAAGGTTTTGCCGGTAGATCGGGATGTTCAATGGAATAATTTTAAAAGAGATATTTGAATATAATATAATTGAATTTGTTGTATTCAGGTGATCAGGATAAATTATATGTGTACGATATATGAGGGTAAAATGAACCTTTGGAGGTATCGGCTATTAAAAAGCGTGATAATTATGGGCGTGACCTTGTGATCTATAAATGTATTGAATGTGGTAATGAAGAGATGTATACTGACCTGTGATGACCTTTAAGAAAAGCAAAGACATCCCCTAATTGGGATGTCTGTTGTTGTTATTTTTTCCTGAATTTTCAGAATGATGTATACACTTCTTCGTGTGGGTGTATTACAAAACCTTCGGGAGTGATGTCGTATGGGTGGAGTTTCTTGCTGTGATTTGAACCACGCATCTTGAATATTTCCATGGTTCGTGTGCGGACGTTATCTCGCATGGCGTTATGCAGCACAACGGTACCGTCTGTTACAAAAGTTTCTACACCGAACCTTGCAGGGCTATTTTCATCTATGATCTCACATGTCATTAGTGAGGTAAGTCCTATTACTTCCAGTGTGGTGCTAAGTTTTAGCAGTTCCACACGTATCTTTGCAGGGTCATGGAGATAGAAGCTGATCGAGGTCGTGGAATCGATAAGGGCTCTTTTGGCGTTGATCTCTTCCTGTGTTGCGATGATCTGGTCCATCATTGAACGTGTGTCGAATGGTCTGACATCGACATATTTTTCCTGTGATGGGATTCCAATCTTGGTAGAACATGCATCGATGATAACGAGCTTTCCTTCGTCTTCGAGGGCTTGAAGGTCCCACCCGAATTTCATTACGTTCTCACGTATCTGCTCTGGTCTTTCTTCGGTTGCAACGATTATACCGTTCTCGCCGTATTTTGTTATACCATTATATATGTACTGCACAGAAAAATTAGTTTTTCCGGCTCCTGAGGTGCCTGATATAAGGTATGTGCGGTCACGAATTATTCCGCCTCCGCATAGTTCATCAAATCCGGGAATCCCGGTCTTGACCCTATTAATTTCGTCTTCCATTGAGATCTCTTCAGAATCTGAACCTTCGAACATTTATCTTTTCACTCCTCGCCTTATATAATGTACACGTTGCTTTGAAGCTGGTATGCCAAACGCATATTTTAAACAATTATAGGTAAATAACACATATATGATGTTAAATAGGGTTTTCTACTTTATTTATAATATACATGAAGCACATATAAATTTATCTTTTAAAGCAGAAGACCTCCCTTCCGTAAGGTGGGGGATGAATGCGTACTGACAACATAATAACCATTGTTTAACACAAATTATATATGAAGTTAAAA
>Ga0255365_10045_pt1 | contig 25544 bp, 26 predicted proteins | sample ANMaggSeSYBR01J3_FD_182089 | JGI IMG/M metagenome (GOLD analysis project Ga0255365, IMG submission 182089) | Sediment cell enrichment communities from methane seep in Santa Monica Basin, California, United Staets - ANME aggregate JGI... | ecosystem: Environmental > Aquatic > Marine > Cold seeps >... | reverse complement strand
ATATGATATATTCATTCTATATATTTATGTGGATAATTTATATATATTGTTCTGTTTATTCATAGTCGGTGATAGTTGACATGAAAAAAATTATGTTAATAAAATCTTTTGTACAAAAAAATAAATTACTATTAATGCTTGCAGTGATCTCGATGTCACTGCTCGTATCAGGTTGTACCGACAATACGAATAAAACTGTCGGAACAGATGACACACATACAGATAACACACTCGCAGATGTAAAATTGCAGATTGCAGGCTCGACAACAGTTCTGCCAGTTGCCGAGGAATGTGCACGCGCCTTTATGGAAAAGCACCCTGGCAGCCGGATATTTGTATCAGGTGGCGGCTCATCACACGGAGTAAAAGCTGTAGCAGATGGAACCGTGGATATCGGGACCGCATCCCGCGACCTGAAATCAAGTGAAACAGATTCACATCCTGATCTGGTTGCGCATGGCGTTGCAAAGGACGGCGTTGCGGTCATAGTGCACCCGTCTAACCCTATTACTGATCTCACAATGGAGCAACTGCAGGGTATCTACACAGGTACGATCACAAATTGGAAGGAAGTAGGAGGGACAGATTCCGGGATCATGGTGGTCACACGTGAGGAGGGGTCAGGGACACGGGATTGCTTTGAGCAGGCAGTTATGAAACCTATTAAAGCTGAGATCACAGATCATGGGATCATCCAGGACTCGAATGGCAAGACACGGGCAACTGTTGCCGGAAGTGCCCAGGCTATCGGATTTATCTCGCTCGGATACGTCAACTCAGATGTCAGTGCACTCAGGCTCGATGGAATTGAGCCCACTGTCGAAAGCGTTGTGGACAGCAGCTATGCGATCTCACGCACACTCTGGATGATCAGTAACGGTAATCCGGACAGTAGTGAACAGGCATTTCTTGACTTTGTGCTTGGAGATGAAGGGCAAAGGATAGTGGAAGATGTGCATTTCATACCTGTGAACTGATCCCTGACTTACGACGCTCATGGAGTATAAAATGACACGGATCGTGCATCTTTCAGACCTTCACATAAGCAGTGCCCATTTTCTCAGTGATGTTGCAGAATCTGTGGTGCAGGGCGTCAATGAGATATCGCCTGATATCCTGGTGATCACAGGGGACCTGACCCAGAACGGCTCTTTTAAGGAGTACATGGAAGCAAAAGAGTGGATCGACCGGATCGATTGCAGAAATAAGGTAGTCGTTCCGGGAAACCACGACTCCAGGAATGTCGGTTACCTGCTGTTCGAAGATATTTTCAGAACACGGTCTCCATGCTGTTCTCTTGATGGGGTCACTGTCGTGGGGGTGGATTCATCCCAGCCAGACATTGATGACGGGCATATAGGTCGGGAGATGTATGGCTGGATCGCCAAGAGATTTAATTCTAATTCTGATTTCAACTCAACTGATCTCAGGATTTTCGCACTCCACCATCACCTGATCCCTGTACCAATGACAGGGCGGGAAGAAGAGATACCTGTGGATTCGGGGGATGTGCTTGAACTGCTCGACAGGTGCGGTGTGGATATTGTACTGTGCGGACACAGGCACGTACCCTGGGTCTGGAAACTTAATGACATGTTTGTTGTGAATGCAGGAACAGCATGCTCGAACAAGATCAAGGCAAGAACGACCCAGTGCTACAACCTCATCGAGATCGAAAAAGCCGGGGATGCCAGGGGTACTAGGGATACCAGGAGGCGCATTTGGATATACCAGGTACTTCCTGCAGGGGAACAAACATTGATTGTTGATTCAATCATGGATAAAAGTAAAACTGAAAATGAAGTGTGAATATCGCAAGAGCACTGATTGCATCTGCGAACCTGCTGCTGCCGGATGAAACCACATCTGCGCTTAACCCGGAATCAACCGCGGTTGTGGTCAGGATGCTAAGGGAAGTAAAACGCAAGACCACGATGATTGGCATATCAGTGGTACGGCAGGTGGCTGAATGGGTTGTGGTTATGAATAACAACCGGATGGTTGGAACCAAAACACCAGGGGATATCCTTGGTAGTGGTATACGTGATTGATATAAGGCTTGAGTGAGTGATATGAAACTTGGTATAATAAACGGAAAGATAATAAAACCGGATGGTGTTATCGAAAAAGGATGTGTGGGGATCGAAGACGGTAGGATCATAGATATCCGGGATACTTTACCAGATACCTGCGACAATGTGATCGATGCGAATGGCGGGTATGTGATGCCCGGTATCATTGACATAAATGGTGATGATATGGAAACTGCCATCTCACCACGACCCTCATCACGATTTCCGGCAGACTTTGCGCTGCTGCAGCTCGACAGAAGCAATGCAGTATGCGGCATTACAACGAAATTACATGCGATCGCATACTTTGAGGATGAATTAAATGGACATCACATAGGTCTTTCAAAAGAGATCGCAAAAACGATAGCACATTGCAGGTATTCTCTCCTGACGAATCATTTTTTGCATATCAGGTGCGAGATCAGCACTCATCTTGAAGATGTGCTTGAAGTGATTGAAAGTCCGCTTGTCAAACTTATATCATTGATAGATCACACCTCCAGACAGGGACAGGGACAGTTTTTAGATCCGGAACAATACAAGGAGTATTATGAGGGGGTATACGGATTAAGTGATGCTGAAATCGATAGAATATTCAGGACAAAATTGGGTTATGCAAACGCAAAGGTGCAAAACATGCGGGAGGTTGCCAGAAAAGCACTGGCAAAATGGATATCGATCGCATCGCATGATGACGATAGTTCGCAGAAAGTGGAACTGGTGCACAGCATCGGCGCGCGCATCTCTGAGTTCCCTGTAACACTTGACGCAGCAAACAGGACCCGTAAACTTGGCATGACCATCTGTATGGGCGCCCCGAATGTTGTGCTCGGCAGGTCAACATCGGGCAATCTCAGTTCCATCCAGGCGGTGGCTGCCGGTCTGGTCGATGTCCTGTGCTCGGATTACAATCCGGCATCCATGCTCTACTCTCCCTTTATTCTATGGAAACAGGGGATCCTGACCCTGCCTGATGCTGTGAAAATGGTCACGCTCAATCCTGCTAAAGCAGTGGGTATGGATTATGCGACCGGGTCGATCGAGATCGGAAAACGTGCAGACATACTGGTCGTGACCGAACAGATGGGGATTCCTGTGGTGGCACGTACGATCGTTAGCGGAGAGGTTGTCTATGCCGGAGGTTGTGCGGTATGACCAGAATAGGTGCGGCACTGGATCTTCGTTTCGGGAAAAATACCCTGCAATTCATGGATTTCCTGCATTCCAACGGATTTAATCATATAGAGATCAAGAAGGATAACGATCATGTCTATGGAGAAGTAAAACCTGCCGAACTGGAAAGGACCCTCTCCGAATACAACTTAACGATCTCTTACCACGCTCCGCACCGTGAGTTTAACATTGCGAGTGTGAATGAAAAGGTAAGGATGTCATGTGTGTCCCAGATAATCGAGATGGGCGAATACCTCCAGGAGGTGGGTTCCGGGTGGGTGAACATACATGTGGGACACGTTCCAGGGGCATACCATGAAACAGTCATTGCAAAAGCAGAAGAGAACCGGACAAGATCGCTTGATGAGATCGCAGCGGCTTATGAGACGCTGGATACCGGACTGTATGTGGAGAACGACAGTTTTGAGAAGAATATCATTAAATTTGGCCTGCAGCCTGAACAGATGCGGGATATCCTGAACCGGTATCCGGGTTTTGGCGCGACCTTTGATATCGGTCATGCTCACCATTCGGATATACCGCCTGTGCGTTTTACTGAACTTTTAGGGAACCGGATCAATGCTGTACATCTGCATGACAATAACGGTGTGTTTGATGATCATCTGGCGCTCGGTAATGGTTCTCTTGATCTTAGCAAAGGATTTGTCAAAGAACTCGATAACTGCATGTCGGGTTGCAACGGACACTGCAGTACGTATGTGTTCGAGATGAAGACGCTACCCGATTTTATTTCAAGCAAGGAATATTTTGCATCATTATGAGGTAGCATGACCCGACAAACCCGTGAACGGATCATCGAAGCGCTGTTGTTTGCATCAGCAGTTACAGCAGTCGTAATTGTACTGCTGATCATGGTATTCCTATTCAAGGAAGGTGCGCCGTTCCTCCTGAAATACGGGATTCACACCTTCTGTCTCGGGATGGAATGGAATCCTATCGCAATGGACGGCGAACCCTCATACGGGATATTTCCGATGATCGTGGGGTCGGTTTACATTGCAGCCGGCTCGCTGGTCCTTGCTGTTCCACTCGGAATTAGCTGTGCTGTCTTTTTAGTTGAGATCGCACCTCCCTGGGCGCAGGTAATGATCAGGCGCGGGATCGAACTGCTTGTCGGCATTCCTTCGGTTGTGCTCGGATTCTTCGGACTTGTCCTGCTGGTGCCGTTGATCAGGGACAGCGCTGGAGGATTCGGTTTCAGCATCCTTGCCGGCTCTATAATACTCGCGATCATGTCACTTCCCCATATTATCAGCATATCGGCAGATGCGATCGCTGCAGTGCCTGAAACATACAAGCAGGCATCCCTGGCACTTGGTGCCACCCGGTGGCACACAATTCGGAATGTGATCCTGCCGGCTGCAAGGTCCGGGATAGTAGCAGCTGTTATACTTGGTATGGGAAACTCCATCGGCGAGACCATGGCAGTGCTGATGGTCACAGGAAATTCCCCAATTCTACCTTCACCGTTCTATGACGTGCTTGATCCGGTGCGGACCATGACCGCGAATATCGTAGTCGAGATGAACTACGCAGCACCGGGAGACCACCAACAGGCGCTCTTTGCAACAGGTATCGTGCTCTTTGTGATGGTTGCTATCTTAAACGCATTCTCACACCGTGCACTAAAGTCAAAGATGGGAGTAGGGCGATGAGCACAGCAGTACGCGGCAGGATTTTTTCAGCGGATACTACTGACAAAGCAGCTAGTTTGCTTTTATGGGTATCAGCTGGGGTGACAGTACTGATTCTGCTGTCAATCATCGGCACAATTATTTATCGAGGGATCGGAGTGATAGATCTTTCATTCCTTCTGGACTCACCGCGCATGAGCGGGGCAGAAGGGGGGATTTTTCCTGCTATTATCGGAACGCTCTGCCTTGTTGGGGTTGCGATACTGACTGCTGCCCCGATTGGTATTGGAGCTGCGGTATACCTTACCGAGTATGCACCTGATAATGCTGTGACGCAAATTATCACATTCGGTGTGGAATGTCTTGCAGGAATACCGTCAATTGTATTAGGACTATTCGGATATGCATTACTTGTGGTATATTTCGGGTTCGGTTTTTCAATCCTCTCTGGCGGGCTTGCGTTGATGTTCATGATACTGCCCTGGACGGTAAGGGCATCAGAAGAGGCGATAAAAACAGTACCAAGTGGTCTAAAGGATGGAAGTCTTGCGCTTGGGGCTACGAAATGGCAGACCATCCGGAATGTTGTGATACCGGGTGCCCTTCCGGGTATCACGACAGGGATCATACTCGGGACCGGAAAAGCGATCGGTGAGACTGCCGTGATAATGTATACAGCCGGATCCTCGTTGCTTTTACCGGAATCAATATTCGAGCCTGTGCGTGCGCTACCGTACCACCTGTATATACTTGCGTCTGAGGGCATATCCGACGACATGGCTTATGGCAGTGCAGCGGTACTGCTCGGGATGGTGCTTTTAATAAATTTAGGTGCTGTTGCGATCCAGCGTTATTACCAGACCAGGTCTGGGTTACGGCATTGATATGAATTATAAAATTTTTGATGATAAAATAAATGGGATAAGGAGAAAATATTGATGGGAATAGAAAACATTGGGATCGAAAGCCGCAACCTGGACCTCTGGTACGGCAGTACACAGGCATTGAAAGATGTTTCGATCTCGATAGAAAAGAATAAGGTCACTGCCCTGATCGGTCCGTCCGGATGTGGTAAATCCACATTCATCCGGTGTATTAACCGGATGAATGACCTTATAAAGGGGTGCCGTATCACCGGTAAGGTGCTGTTTGAAGGCAAAGATGTCTACGAAAAGGATGTGGATGTTGTTGTACTGAGGAAGAAAATAGGGATGGTCTTCCAAAAGCCAAACCCGTTCCCGATGTCCATCTATGACAACATCGCATACGGACCGCGCATCCACGGGATGAAGGCAAAACGCGAACTGGATGAGGTGGTCGAGGATAGTCTTAAGGCTGCTGCGCTGTGGGACGAGGTAGGTGACATACTGAACAAACCTGCACTTGACCTGAGCGGGGGACAGCAGCAGCGGCTCAGTATCGCACGAACACTTGCAGTGAAACCGGAAGTAATACTGTTCGATGAACCATGTAGTGCACTTGACCCAATATCAACAGCCAGGATAGAGGACCTGATCAATGAGCTGAAACACGATTATACAATCATCATAGTGACACATAATATGCAGCAGGCTGCCAGGGTATCTGATTATACGGCGTATTTCCTGCTCGGTGAGATGATCGAGTTCGGGAAGACAAAACAGATATTTGAACGTCCTGTCGAAAAGAGTACAGAGAATTACATTACAGGACGGTTCGGATAATCAAGTGCACAACGATTTTGAGATGAAAAGTGAATCAAGTTGTACTGTATATCTATCAAAAAAATTAGATCAGGATACCAGAAAGGAGATCAGTAGATAAAACAGGAGGGATATAATGGTTCGAGAAAAATACCATGAAGAACTTGCAAAAGTACAGCAGATGGTCTTAATACTCGGTGAACTGGTAGGTACATCTATCAAAAATTCGGTCGAGGCACTGTGTGATCACAATATCGAACAGGCAGAGGTTGTAATAAAAGGCGATGCTGAAATAGATGATCATTCTGCTAAGATCGAGATTCAATGCATGCGGCTTCTTGCACTACAGCAGCCAATGGCCCGGGACTTGCGGATGATAGGGGCTGTTATTAAGATCAATCTTGACCTTGAGCGGATGAGCGACCTTGCTGTGGATATTGCAAAGATCGTCGTTGTGATAGGGGATGAAAAACATATCAAACCCCTAATCGATATTCCCAGGATGGCTCGCACAGCATGTAATATGCTGGATAATGTAATGCAGGCCTTTTCTGAGTCGAACACTGACCTGGCATACGAGACTGCAAAATTGGATGATGAGATCGATGCATTGTTTGACCAGGTCAGGCGGGAATTAATTACACTGATGGTAGAGGATCCGAGAAAGCTTGCCAGTGCATCGCACCTGACGTTTGTGGCGCGCTACCTTGAGCGTATTGGGGATCATGCCACTAATATCTGCGAGAGCGTGGTGTATATGGTAACAGGTGACAGGGTGAAGCTGAATTGATCATCTTTTCACCCCCATTTTAGTTTGAATATATTCAAATGAAAAGTTAAATTTATATAAGAATATAATCAAACATATTCCTGTGAAAATATATGGACGAAATATTGGAAACACTGGTAAAATTAAACCCGTGGTGGAATCATAAAAAATTCGAAACCGGAATTCACAGAAACAGATATGTTTCGAAAATCAAAAAGTATGTAACAACCGGCGAAATCGTGGTTATAAGCGGGGTAAGGCGGGCAGGAAAAACTACATTGATATACCAGTTAATCCATGACCTGATCTATAATCAAAATACTGATCCTGAAAAAATACTTTTTGTGAACTGTGACGAGCCAATCCTGAGTTTGACTGGGAATCTTCTTAAGAATGTTATGGATACCTATAAACAGGATGTATGCTGCGAAGACCATGTATACCTGATATTTGATGAAATACAGAATGTTGCCGGATGGGAAAAATGGATCAAGTCCCTATATGACACAAAGGAATATAATATAATCATATCCGGCTCGTCATCGCATCTTCTGGACAGCAGTCTGTCACATCTGATAAGTGGGCGGTATCTTAAGATAGATGTGTATCCTCTTGATTTTTCGGAATATATGCAGTTCAATGGTTTCCAGGTCAAAAAAGACAGGATCGCAATAGCCGCAAACAAGGACAAGATAATAAATATGCTAAAATATTACCTGCAGGATGGCGGATTTCCAAGAGTCACACTTGAAAAAGACAGGGAACTCAAGAAAGAGTACCTTAAATCATATTATGACAGCATTGTATACAGAGATATAATACTCCTCAATAAAATAAGAAATGTCAGAATTCTCAGGGAATTTATATATTACCTGTGCTCAAATTTTACAAGTCTTTATTCATACAAAAAACTGACAGAACTGCTCAGGATTGATTATGCAACATTAAAAGAATATTTCCATTTTACTAAGCAGGCAAAAATATTGTTTGAGACACAATATTTCAGCTATTCTTTGAAAGCACAGAGCAGGAATAACAAAAAAATCTACTGTATAGACAATGGTCTGCGTAATGCTGTATCTTTCAGGTTTTCAAGAGATGTAGGGCAACTGGCTGAAAATCTAGTTTTTATTGAACTCTTGCGAAAGGAAAAGGAACCGTATTACTGGAAGGGGAAAGGCGAAGTTGACTTTGTTATAAAAAACGAGGACGGTTCACTGGGTGCGATAAATGTGTCATATACAAATGATATAAATGAAAGAGAAGTTTCGGGGCTTAATGAATTCAGGGAACAATTCGCAGACAGGGTGGTGGAATTGATGGTCCTTACAAAAGATGTTGAGCAGGATGAAGATGGCATAAGGTTTGTACCGCTTTGGAAATGGATGCTTGGGACCGAGTAAATCTATGATTTATTTTTTGCCGTGATTAAATTATTCTGCTCTTAGCTTGGTCATTGGTGTACTCAAATTTCCGCGTGCGCGCACCAAAAATGTTTGGATATTCACTAATTCATGTGGGTAAATGGAAATTCAATTGTCCCAATCGAAGATAGATCATAGTAATTAAATTCTGAACATTTCGATAACCACGAGCACTTCTTTTGGAATTGTAGGAAGAATATCTACTATACCTGGGTACGGCTAAGAGTTGGTCAGAAACATTAACTCATATTGGAAATAATTGTCGATTGTCTGATGAAGTCTATGCCGTATGCGATGGGGATGGTAAATTACAATTAAATCTGGAGACATATGGATATAGAATTCAACAATGTACAAATCATTTTGTTAAAACTTCGATGTATTATTTGTGAAAGGAGCAATATCCAAAAGATGATCGAATGAGAATCAAAAAGGCTATCAGTAGAACCATTTATACATTGAAAAATTCAGTGGAAAAGCACAGAAAAAATTCTGATTTTGCAAGACTCAAATGGAGAATAGATAAAACTCAAGAAAAGTTGCTGGTAATTGCCAATGAGTTACTATCAAAAAATAAGGATAGTAATACTGGCAAATTCATTATTAAAACCGGGGGCAAAGTAACGCTATTTGCAGAATTGGCAACAAAGGGAATATAGATTCCAGATAGCAATAATCATGTTGAAAGCCTGATGGGAATCGTTGGGCAGAAGGTGAAAAAGAATCGTCAGTCCTGGGTTGACGCAAATCTGAATATTGTGCTGAATACTATCTGGCACATAATCTCATAGGGCTGGTCTAGAAGTGTGGTAATATCCTCACCAGAGTGTTACTGGATATTTTTGATCAATTTTTTGTGCCCCAAATTGTGACTGGTCCCAAGAATTTAATGAATCATTATTAGCAGAGCGGAGAAAGCAGACCGGTCTTAACAATAAACAACAGATATGCGAGTTAATAGAATGTCCGCTCTCAAAGGAAGGACTGAAACAGATACTAATTGAAAATGGCCATATCAAAAGAACAAAAAATTAGAAATGGTGAATTACATTGCAGATAATGAATCTCGATATTTAATTTATATATTATCACCAGCACCCGTGATGCCTTCCTTCAAAAACTCATGTCTTGCAAGATTCGGATAAATCAATAAATCTGCAAAAATCAAACATTATATCTTACAATTTATACAAAAATCACCAATTATAACCGCTAACTTGAAGTATATTCAGCGATTATAATCTACAATATGGAAGAAAACACAAAACTAGCCCTTGAACGACAGAACCCCTGGTGGTTCGATAAACCATTTGACACCGGAATAGATCGGCAGCGATGGTACCCAAAGATCAAGAAATACCTCCCGACAAAAGAAATACTCCTGCTCACCGGTGCCAGACGCACCGGAAAATCAACACTTGCCTACCAGGTGGTAAAAAGCCTGCTGGATAGCAACGTGCCGCCCGATGCCATACTATTCATCAATCTCGACGAGCCCCTGTTCCAGAGCAAATCAAAAGACCCGGCATACCTCACAGAAATAATCGAATATCATCGGGCGCTGAAGAAGCCTTCAACCCTCTATCTTTTCATTGATGAGATACAGAATTACGATTACTGGGTACAGACCATCAAGACCCTGTTTGATACCACAACAAACATCAAGATAATACTCACAGGTTCAACATCCAGCCTTCTAAAAAAGGAGATCAGCACCAGACTCTCAGGCAGGTACTTCTCCTTAACAGTCTATCCGCTGTCATTTAAGGAATATCTTAACTTCAGTGGTGTCCACAGGCCAACAACCGTAGAGAAACTCCAGCAATTCAATAACTATCTGGAATACGGGGCCTATCCAAGAGTTGTACTGGAAAGCGATAACGAACTAAAACAGGAAATCCTCAAGAATTATTTCCAGACCATCTATCTGAAAGACATCATCTACCCCAACAACCTGAGGAATAACAAAGACGTATTTGATCTGCTCTATTTTGTCATCTCGAACATAGCAAAACCATTCTCCTACTTAAACATCGCAAAAACCCTGGGAATAACCGGTGAAACGGTAAAAGAATATATCCAATGTGCACAAGATTCATATCTGATATACACATTAACTAAATATGACAGATCAGTGAAAAAGCAGCTTATCAACCCTAAAAAAATATATTGTTTAGACACAGGGCTGGTGAATTCTATCTCATTCAAGTTTTCACAGGACAGGGGCAGGCTACTGGAGAACCTTGTTTATATGACACTGACAAAACAGAGCAGGGAAATATACTACCACAAAGGAAGATATGAATGTGATTTTCTTATAAAAGATAATCTCACAATCACCGGAGCCATCCAGGTGACCCTTACCCTAAAAGATGAAAAAACGAGACAAAGAGAAATAAGAGGATTAACTGAAGCCATGAACGACCATAATCTCAAATATGGTCTTATATTAACTGAAAATGAGTCAGAAACTCTTAGAATCAATGACAAAGAAATACAAATAATGCCAATTTACGAATGGCTTAACGAAATACAAACATAATTAAAAAATACCCCCTATTATGCAGATTATAGCACAAGCAGTTGAAGACGTTGTTACTGTACGGATATCCTACAAAAGCAGACTGGCAGAACTTCATATGTCATCGGTTAAGAGTAATATTGTGATAGAACACGGATTGCAAGGATGACACGGATGCGCGCGGATACGAAAATAAATCCGTAAAAATCCGTCTAATCCGTGTCATCTGTGTTCTATTCAAACTAAATTGGTTAAGCATAAAAAATCATTGGTTATTTGGAAAACAATGCATATCGAGCCAGTCAAACTCCTTAACTGATGACTAATGGGCAGAACTTGAACTGTAAAGCCCGAAGAGCGGCTTATAACAGCCTAAGAATGGCCTGAGAGCGGCCCTGAATCAAAAGCATTTCCTGTAAACACCATTTTCATTTCCCGAAATACTCCTTCACCAACCCGACCACCACACCATGCATTAACAGCAGCCCTATAAGATTCGGTATCGCCATCAGGGCATTGGTAATATCAGAGAACAGCCAGATATCCTCCAGGTACCCAATCCCTTGTGGAAGATCCACCACCCCTGCACCCACCATTATTCCCACAAGGAATACAGAGTAATAAACCCTTAAAAACCCCTTGTAAAATCTCACATCATCTGACACCTTTTCCACAAAGTAGGACAGGCACTGCTTGCCGTAGAAAGACCACGTAAGTATGGTCGTGAATGCGAACACTGCCATGCCTATTGTAATTATCACATCACCGGCATATCCCATCTGCGAGTTGAATGCATGAATACTCAGCGAAGTACTGGTCTTGCCAGTTTCCCATGCCCCGGTTGAAATAATGACCAAACCTGTCATAGTACACACCACAATAGTATCGATAAAAGGCCCAAGCATGGCGATCAAACCCTGGCGTACGCTATTGGGCGTTTTGGCAGTGGCATGTGCCATAGGTGCGCTGCCCAGCCCTGCTTCATTGGAGAATATCCCCCTTGCAATACCAAAACGCATTGCACTGGCCACAGCGGCCCCGGTAAATCCACCTGCTGCTGCGGTACCCGAGAATGCACCATCTATTATCTGCAAAAAGGCCGCCGGGACCTTATCAAAATTGAAGATTAGAACGATAAGGGCAGACAGGATATAGAGGATAGCCATGAAGGGAACAAGGTTGCCGGCAACAAATCCCAGTCTCTTGATCCCGCCAATGATAACAGTCCCAACCGCCAATGCAAGTACCAGTCCGGTAGCCATTCCCGGTACATTAAAAGTATCGTTCATGGCAATGGATACTGAGTTGGCCTGGGTCATATTACCTATACCAAAGGATGAGAATATGCCAAAAACTGCAAAGGACATACCCAACACAATACCAACCCTGCGGTATTTCAATCCTCTCTCAAGATAATAGAACGGTCCCCCTATCATTGTACCATCAGGTAGTTCGTCCCTGAAATGCAAGGCAAGTGTGCATTCCACGAACTTGGTTGCCATACCCACCACTGCAGTCAGCCACATCCAGAAAAGTGCACCAGGTCCGCCCATTGAGATGGCAGTTGCAACACCTGCGATGTTCCCTGTACCTATTGTGCCGGATAGTGTGGCCATTAAAGCACGAAAAGGGGAGATGTCGCCTTTTTCTTCCTTTCCGTCATGTTCGGATACGAGACGAAGGGTGTGCACAAGTTTGCGTAACTGAAGCCCCCTCAACCTGTACGTAAGGAAGATGCCGGTGCCTATCAGCAGCAACATCATGAATGGACCCCATACAACCTCATCAATTAAAGAGAGTATCTGGTGTATGCCGGTCAAAGGTATTAGCTCCTGTGTAATGGATTTACATTAAATTACTATGGTATTGCCTTATATTCTTTCCACCCTGAACACCCTGTCATTCTTCCTGACCCTGGCAGCCACGGCAAGGCCCACATCCTGCCCTTTCCCAGCCTCTTGTACCGGATCCCTTCCAATCATCAACGACTCCACTTCCTGTTCCAGGTATGTACTGGCCCCTTCTATCACAATACTATCCCCGACCGCCAGACCACCTTCTAATAGCCTGACCGCTGCCGCATCCTGTTTAAGGAAATAGTTCTGCACCACACCCACTGCCTGCCTGCGCACCGATGAAGCATTCATGTCCTTTTCAACAGCCAGCCCGTCCGGTCCCGGTACCCCGAAATAGAAACCTGTGGAAAAGCCCCTGTTATAGACCTTGGCCAGTTGTTCTTTCCATTGCTGTGCCATCCCCTGGTCATATGAACCATTCCGGCAAGCATCCAATGCCTCACGGTAACACCGGGACACCACAGCCATGTAACCCGGATTCCTGAGCCTGCCCTCTATCTTGAATGCATCCAATCCCGCATCTATTAATTCAGGCACATGCTCTATCATGCACAGGTCCCTGGCACTCAGCAGGTGTTTCCCTGCCAGTTCAACCAGTCCCCCGTCTTCACCGTGCAGGGTCCACTGCCACCGGCAGGGCTGTGTACAGTCACCACAGTTGCCTGAGCGACCCAGCAGGTAGGCCGACAGGTAGCAGCGTCCTGATATTGCCTGGCACATGGCACCGTGCACGAACACCTCCAGTTCCATATCTGTATGCTGCCTGATATCCTTTATCTGCTCAAGGGTCAGCTCCCGCGATAGTATCACACGACTGGCGCCCAGTTTCCCGTAAAACTCTGCTGTCTGCCAGTTAGACACATTGGCCTGGGTGGATATATGCAGATCAAGGCCGCACTCTACAGACTTGTTGATGACGGCAGGGTCCCAGGCAATGACTGCATCCACACCGGCACTGGCCGCCGCCTCCACTACGGCATCCACAGCTGGCAGATCCTCCGGATAAATTACGGTATTAGCTGCCAGATACGCTTTCAGGCCGCTGTCATTTACCTGCTTCACAAAAGCATCAAGGTTATCGAGGGTTATATCCCTGGCCCGGGCTCTGAGACTGAACCGGTCAATTGAAAAATAAACAGCATCTGCATGGTCTTTACAAACAGATAAAGTGGCAGGATTTCTAACACCAGCCACAAGTTCCGGAATAGGATCAGACATACTGGAAAATTATCTTTATGGTATTTTATGGTTATGAATATATCGTCATAGACGCGTTCATTTCTTCGCTATCATCACTTCTGTGGACTTTATAACCGCAAGCACCTCATCCTCTTTTTTGATATCCAGTTTTTTCACAGCTTCAGTGGTTATTACCGAAGTGACCACAGTTGGTTTGATTGAGATCTTCACCTTGGATATAATATCTCCCAGTTCGACATCCACGACCTTTCCAGCGAGCTGGTTGCGTGCAGTGATCGTAAGCTCCACTCCTTCCCAGAATGTTTCGTCGTTTATTGTTTCATGGGTGATATTCTTCCGAGCATCGTATTCAGCAAGCATCTCTTTTGCATAGTCGGTTAAAAATGTCCCCTGTTCATTGCCACCGCGGACACTTATGACCACAGGCTTCCCTGCACTTTCCTCAATCTTCTTCAGCATCAGCCAGGCACGTTTATATGAGATGTTGATCTTCTTACATGCCCTGTTCAGGGACTTCTCTTCGTCTATGGCTTTTAAGAGGGAAGCTTTGCCTTTTCCTATCAGTGACTTCCCGTTTTCAGTTAGCCACACTTTTGTCCTGACTTCCATTCTGTTCACCTGATTATCAAACAACCTGCACAGCAGCAACCTCCACACTCAATTATACTTCAGGTGCTGCTTTTCCAAAAGCCTTTCTATTGCACAGGATGTATATAGATTTACTATACAGATCAGATGAAATCTTTAAACAATGGCATTGATAAATGAAATTGATTTTGCATTAGATGGGGGAGATTTTTGAGGTGGTATTAAGGAGAGTTGCATTAGATCACCAAAAAGTAAATTGATGCAATTCCAGCAATTCACTTTAAGATTCTAAACACATACAGCTAAAGGGTTATTGATGCTGATTGTTGGACAGCCTCTATGGTCACAGTAATTTATACCACTACCTGCACGGTCCTGACCCTGTGTCCGGGACACGGGGGTGTTTAGTGTGCCTGCTTGCTGTCCGGTCTGCGGGTTGGGGGTATGTTTGGGGATGTGACCTTGAATTGTGTGTGCGGCGAGGGTATCCAGCAGACGCCTAGGATGAAATTGGTGGAGTTAGAGGGTAGTTTTGCTGATTGCCCCTTCTCTGGCTGGTAAACCTGCGATGAATATGTCTTCGATGGTCTGTTCAAAGCTCTTTTCTGAGATGTTAATCATATTCTTTATTTTAAAGCAAGTTTCAGGGCATTTTTCAAATCAATAGGTTTGATCGTGTTTTTCAGCGGTTTGAAGTGATTATCGTCTGTTAGAATGTGCTTGACATTATTGACTATGCCTGTGGCTGCAATGATTGAATCAATAGTAGGAATGTCATATTTCAGGCGCAATTCGCCTGCACGTATGGCGATCGTGTCGTTTACATCCACAAAGACCAGGTTGGAGGCGATAAGATTGTTGAGATCGCTGTGCATCCGCTTATTATCTTTCTTACCACGAATTTTTATTAATTCAGTGAGGGTAACTACCGAGACCAGGCCTGTTATTTTTTTATTCTGCAATGCTTTGGCAAGCTCAATATATGAGTCGTCTATCAGGATATCAGCTATGTACATGGTGTCGATTAAAATCCTGATCATCAGTATCGTTCCTCTTTGCGCATGTCTTCTATCTGCTTTCTTACGGTTGTTGTATCAAGGTCAGACCATGCTCCGCAAAGCGAAGTAAGGTCTGCAGGGGGTATCATTTTAATATAACCTTCCTCTTCCATGATGACCAGTTTTTCTCCTTTTATCAAATTGAGTTTTTTCCTTATGTTAGCGGGTATTACCACCTGTCCTTTGGCACTGATCGTTATGGTTTGCATGGTTTACTTGTAAGACGGTGTAAGGTAAATAATTTTCTATCAACTCTGCTATACAGCTTTACTGACGTCTATTTTTTCTGTCATGACAGCCGAAATGAACGCCGGGCGATGCGGTCACTGCCCCGACTTATGATTCTGGCACCCCCACGGTCTTAACCCTATGACTTGGACGCGGGGGTGTTTGGTATGCTTGTTCGCTGTCCGGGCAGCGGCCTGGTGTATGGTATGGAACCGAATGGTGCGGTCACTGCATCAATTTATGATTCAGGTACTCCCACGGTCCTGATCCTGTGACCGGGACGCGGGGGTGTTTGGTGTACATGCCCGCCGCCAGTGTTGTGTTTGTGGTGCTAAGAATTGAGATTAAATTTTCAGTGGTATGAGAAGCTTCGCCAGCGACCGAAGGGGGTGGGGCAGGGATGCTTCGTGGGCGGTTATTGCTCATAAAACCGGGATTGAAAATCTAACCTAAAAGTTTTTAATCAATCGATTCCAACATATTAATATGAAAGATGCCATGGAATATTTCAGAACACATCTTATGGACATGGTCGCTGAATATGAAGGTGAATATGTCGCTATCATAGAAGATGATATCATAGCTCATGGTATTGATGCTAAAAAGGTCTACAACAAAGCAAAGACCAAATTCCCGAAAATGGTTGTTTTCTTAGGCCAGGTCCCAAGAAAGGAGGCCATGATCCTTTGAAGAAATGTTTTAAATTCGCAAAGGAAATTCTTCAAGTCTAGGAATTGTTTATAGGCCGATCGTAAAAGTTGGACATATTGATGCCGACGGAGATCTATTTGAACTGAGTATGTTGGTGGATTCGGGTGCTGATATTTCTATTTTTTCTAAGAGGATTGGTGACATTATGGGAGTGGATGTAGAACAGGGTGATGAGAAGATCTTCCGGGGAATTGTGGGTGAATTGATTGCATACGTCCACAGGATCCAAATGTTAATCAACGGAAGAATGGTTGAAACAAGAGTTGCTTTTGCCATATCAGAGGTCCCGAATTTATTGGGCAGGTTAGATGTTTTTGATGTTTTCGAGATATGTTTTTCAAAAGGAGAGGACTTCTGTTTTAGTGATTAGGATTGTTTTGGTGATTTTTTCCACCTTTTAAACAGCCTGGTCACTTGCACGGTCCTGACCCTGTGGCCGGGACGCGGGGGTGTTTGGTATGCTTGTTCGCTGTCCGGGCGGCGGCAAAATTAGGATATCCTCAACATTGAGTGGGTAAATATTAGACGGGATTTACAGGATTTACAGGATGGTGTGAGCCACTTTCATATCCTGTCAATCCAGTTAATCCTGTCCATTAATTCAGGCAAAAAAATCACCGGGCGGTGCGGTCACTGCATCAATTTATGATTCAGGCACCCCCACGGTCCTGACACCATGACCGGGACGCGGGGTCTTTGGTGTGCCTGCCTGCTGTCCGGGCGGCGGGATTCTTGGCGTGTTTGAGGTGAACAGCATAACTATTTTTTAGCTGCTCTATGGATCCCCGCACGCTACTGAGATTGGGGTGGGAGGCAGTATATGCTTTTTAGCAATGAGAGATGTGCAATAAATAAAGACGATGTAACGGAAGTATTTTATATAGATAAACAGTGATTATCATATATGAGATCGAGGACAATTACTATCTCGGACCATACGTATAATATCCTCAATCGAAGACGGCATGGAATTGAAGGATTCGATGATATTATCGTGCGTATGGAAGCCCAGTTATCCAGGAAAAAGACCGGGCGTGATATAATGTATTTCGCAGGTGTGCTCAATGATGACATGGCAGAAGGTATCAGGAATAAGGTTGTAGAGCAAAGGGCCAAAGCGAACCGGGAATTTCTGGAACAGGTGAAACAGCGGAGCACATAGATGGTATGTATTGATACCAATATTGTCATTGATTTTTTAAAAGGGAGAAAAACTGTTACTGACAGTATTTTTTCATTGGATAACAAAGGATGTATTTTTACAGTATCTCCAATAACTGTCTATGAGGTATTATTTGGTTCATGGTTCTATAACTCTAAAGAGATACCACAGGTTGAACAGTTCTTTGAATCCGTTACTGTTCTTGATTTTAATTATGAGTGTGCCAGTGCAGCTTCTGTTATTCACAGCAGTTCAATGCGGGCAGGATGTGATATTGGTGTTATGGATTCTTTAATTGCGGCTACGGCATGGATTCATGATGAGCATATTCTGACAAATGATGACCATTTTAATGTTATCAACAAAATGGGCATAGAAATCGGAAACGAAGTTCTCAATTTGAAGATAATTGCTGCCGAATAAGTTATATGATTTTTCCCAGGCAGATACATTCTGTCGACTGTGTGGTCACAGCCGCAGCAATTGATACTACCACCTGCACGGTCCTTACCCTGTGGCTGGGATGCGGGGGTGTTTGGTGTGCCTGCCCGCTGTCCGGGCGGCAGGGCTTATCAAAAATTAACAACTAACTCGTGCCAACTGGTACGAACTCTTTGCAGCATAGTATCGAATTATAATTATATTTTTACAGCCATTGCAACACCCACCCGCTGTCGGTCAGTAAAGGTTCGCCCGGGTTTGGGGTGATGGGTTCGATTATTGCTATTGCAGCCAATGTTTTACTTACTATTTATATTTATAAACAAAAAAATCATTTTTGGACTGATAAAGTATTAATAGTATCATAAAATCAATACTGTATAAATGAATAGTCAAATGGATGGAAATATTGAAGACCCTTATAGCGATGAAGTATTAAAAATCATTTTAAATAATCCATATCTTGTTCAAATTAGTGACGAAGTTAATGAAAAAACTCTAGTTAAATGGGTTTCAAAAGAATACGTCAAAAATTTTGAGGATAGAATTAAAAAAAGAGATATTTTGGGATTAATCACAAAATTAGTTTTTGATGGATTTTTTATTCAATCGAAAATTGGTCCAAGGACTTTTTTGAGACCAACTAAAAATTATTTCTTAATAAAAAGGGGAGAAAAAATAGATGAAATCATTCAAAATAATCAAGTAATTATAACTGAAAATTTTGCAAAACCAGAGCGTGAAAGTGAATTTGTAAATCTCATTATTGAAGAAAAAATAAATGAAGATACTATTGGTATCGAAAAATTTAGTTTCCATGATATTCTCTTAAATCAGATGACAAAAAATGGCACCAATCAGGGGATTACAAAGTATTCACCCCACTTTTTCAAATTGCTCTGTAATATTTTGAATGATCAGTTTATTGACTGGCATACTAGAATTTTAATTAGTTCAGCATTAGGTTATTTTGTTATGGATGAAGATGTTATTCCTGATAATATTGAAAATGGTTATGTGGATGATCTATTCATCATTTGTTATGTTTTAAGAGAAATTAAAAATAATATTTCATCTAAATTGATTGAAGAAAATTGGCCTTATGAAGAAGATATTTTAGAATTAGTTGATGATATTTATGAAAAATCTTACCGTGTTGTTCAAGACAAAGCATGTGAAATATTGCAAACAGTAGGAATACACAGATTTAAAACATTAGAATTAGAAGAATATTCTGGGACCTATCAAGATAAAATCGCAAAACTCGGCAGTGAAAAAAGGGAATTAATAGCAATTTCTGCATTTCTTATAAAAATGTTATACAATGTAGATATGGGGCGCAATTTCAAAGAGATTAAAACTTATGTGAAAAAGTATGGAAGCTATGATGAGATTAATCGTTTAATAGAATTATCAAAACTTAATCACGATATACAACAAAAAAAAGATGATAAAAGTTATACATTTGAGGATGAACTCGAAGAAGAATTGAAACAAGCAAGATTGAAAGCCTTATTAGATGATTAATCTATAAATTAAGAGCAATTATGACGTTTAAAGAACTAAATCTAAAACATTCATATAATTCTGAAAAAGATAATATTTTGCAAGATTTTTATGTTCCAGCATTAAAAATGGCTGGTTCTTACAAAAGAATTGCAGGATATTTTTCTTCTTCTTCGTTCGGAGTTGCTTCTGAAGGCTTGTCACAATTCATAAAAAACAACGGTAGAATGCAATTTATTTTAAATGTAATATTGTCACCCCAAGATTATGAACAGATTGAAAAGGGATTGGTAGACCCTGAAGAGATTATTAAAAGTAAATTTCTAAATGATTTATCCAATATTCAAGATGAATGTATAAAAAATCATGTCAAAGTATTAGGGTGGTTAATTGCTAACAATTATCTAGAAATAAAAATTGGTTACATTAAGGATAAAACGATTGGAAATGAAATTTTACACCAAAAAGTCGGAATTTTTTATGATTCTGAAGACAATATTATATCATTTAGTGGATCAAATAATGAGAGTGCCCATGGTTGGTATTATAATTCTGAAAAATTTAAAGTTTTTTTTAGTTGGGAACTCAACAATAATGATTTTATAACACAAGATATTGAAGATTTTGAAGAACTTTGGGACAATAAAGCATTAAAAACTAAAGTAATATCATTTCCTGAAGCTGTTAAAAACCATTTAATCGAAATCTCTCCCATTGAATACATAGATGTGGAAAAATTACTTGAAAAAATTAATGTTTCTCAAAAAAAATGCCTATCTGAACAAGATGCAAGTGAAACAGAACAAATAAAACTTAGAGAATATCAACTCGAAGCAATAAATGCCTTTGTTGAAAATGACTACCAAGGCATTTTTGAGATGGCAACTGGTACAGGGAAAACATATACTGCACTAGGTGCCTTAGAAAAACTATTAGAAAATGAAAAAAAATTAATCACGATTATCAGCTGCCCCTTCTTACATTTAACTAATCAATGGGAAAATAGCATTGAAGAAATGAAATTAAATATTCCCATATTGTATGCAAGTAGTGCAAATGTCAAATGGAAAGATGAGCTTATTGAAAAAATACTTGATAATCGTTTAGGAAAAATAAAACAATTTATTGTAATTACAACACACGACACGGTCTCATCGAAAAAATTTATTGAAACAATGAATGATGCAAAATCTCCAATTTTTTTAATTGGTGATGAAGTTCATGGTATGGGTTCAATCAACCGAATTGAAGGTTTATTACCTATTTATAAATTTAGATTAGGCTTGAGCGCAACTCCAAATCGATATTTTGATGAATTGGGTACTAAAGAATTATTAGAGTATTTTAATAAAACAGTATATATTTTCGATTTAGCTAGAGCTATCAATGAAATTAATCCTGATACAAATTTGAGTTATCTTGTACCATATAAATATCATCCTTTATTTGTCGAATTAACTCTTGATGAAATGGATGAATATTCAGAAATAACTACTACAATTGCGATTCTATTTTCCAAGAAAAATCGCTCAAAAAAGGAACAATTAATTCTTGAACAAAAACTGAGGGATCGACAGGATATATTAAAAAACGCTGAAAATAAATTTCCTCTTTTTTCTGATCTGATTTTAAAATTGAATGACGAAAATGATTTATTTCATACATTAGTATATAGTTCACCACAACAAATTCAACAAATTCAACAAATTATTCGGAGTTGTGAAACAATTATTCAACATAAATTTACGAGCGGTGAAGATGCCATTAAAAAACAATTGAAATATAATGGATTGACGGAACGGGAGTACATTTTGAGCAATTTCGACAAAGCCAATTATCATATTCTAGTTGCAATCAAATGTTTGGATGAAGGAGTCGATGTACCTTCAACAAAAAATGCAATATTAATGTGCAGTTCTGGGAATCCTAAAGAATACGTACAGAGGAGAGGACGAGTATTGCGTAGATATCCTGGTAAAAAATATGCACATATTTATGATATAACTGCTTTACCAAATTTTAGTCAACATAGAAGTAGTCATGAGATTGAAAATAAAATGATTGAATCACAATTAAAAAGAATTGTAGAATTTGCGGAAGATGCATTTAATGAATCTGAAGTACTTCGGGAGATATTTCAGATAAAGAAAAAATATGGGATTTAGTGATCAAAATGGATGAAATATCAAATATTAATCGGCTCATTTTAGATACAATAGAAGAACAAACTGACGACATTTATGTGAAAAAATTGATAAAACAATCTTTAAAATATGAACTGGATATTTGGAATCGATATCCAAGAAGAAACGAAATTGAAGATGCATATCAACGTATTGTTGAAAAAATTGTTAAGGAGATGTCAGAATGAGATCTTCAATTTCTTCAATAAAATTTACCAATTATCGACAATATAGAGGTAATCAAACTCTTGATTTCAAGATGGACCCAAATAAAAATGTTACAATAATTTTAGGGAAAAATGGAGCAGGAAAGTCGAATATTTTGAATGCAATAACTTGGTGTCTCTATGGAATCGAAGTTCATAAAGATGATGATATTGGAACAGATGGAATGCCCATAATTAATACTTCAAAAATTGCTGATTTAGAAAACAATCAAAGCACATGTGCAGAAGTAATAATTCAATTAGAAACTGATATCGGTTTATGGACTATCAAAAGAAAAATTGAAGGTGCAAAAGATTATAATGGTATTTTTAAGATCAATCAAAATAGTCATTTAACAGTGATTCATCCAGTGGGCAATCAGGATAAAATCGATGAAGGTGAAGAAACTCAAGTATTGATTAATAATCTTTTACCTGAAGCATTGAGAAGCTTTTTCTTTATGGATGGTGAGAAATTACGTGAATTTTTTGAAGTCAGTGATCCTGAAAAAATTGCAAAAGCTATCGATATCGTTTCCCAATTAGATTTAGTTTATAATTCGGCTAATAATCTTGAAATGTTTGAAAAATCATTAAGGAAAAATGTAAAAGCTACCACACCACAATTAAAAGAGGTTCAGAATAAAATTGAATCACTTCAAGGAAAAATCCAAAACATTAAAGAAAAAATAGAAGATAAAAAAGAGAATCTCAATGGAAACAACATTGATTTAAAATTAGTAAAAAATTATTTAAAAAATAATAGTAATTTGAATGTTTCTAATTTAGAAGATGAAAGACAAACTATAGAAATTGATATTAAAAAGTTTAAAAAATTAATTTATTCGTTAGAATTGGATAGAAATAGTTATCTTGTTGAGATAGCCCCTTTCATTTTTTTACAAAAAACACTAAAACAATCATATAAGATAATTGAAGATAAAGTCGAAAAAGGTGAACTCCCACCAAGAATCAAAGAAACTTTTATCCGGGAATTGCTTGAAAAAGGCCGTTGTATTTGTGGCAACGATTTGACAAAGGAAGCAAGAAACGAACTTGAAGAATACAGTAAAAAGCTCACTTTATCTGAATTAAGTGAAATTTCTATTGTAGGAAAAACTACTATAGATGATTTGCTTAACAACATAAAATTGTTTCCAGAAAAAATTGATAAATTTAATAATAATATAGATAATTTAAAAGATCAATTGGAACAAAAACAAAGAAGGAAAGACCAAATTTCCATTCAACTTAAAGAGTATAATGTTGCTGAAATCAAACGAAATGAAGAAAGGAGAGATGAACTTAATAGATTAATTGCTAAAAGTGAACATAATTTAAAAATTTTGTCTGCTGAACTTGGCTCTTACATAAAATTTTTAGATGAACAAAAATTACAAGAAGAAAAAGAACTCTCAAAAGATAGAAAAAATCTAATTTTGAAAAACAAACTTTCTCTTGTCCAAAAAGCATTAGCAACTCTAGCCGAAACCGAGAAAATAATTAAATTAAAAATTAAAAATCAAGTTGAAGAAAATATGAAGAACAATTTTTTCACTTTAATCAGGAAAAAAAGTGCATTTGCTAATATTACAATTGATGATGAATATAGTGTAAAAGTCCAACACATTGATGGGTATAATGTTATCAATGATTTATCTGCAGGCGAATATTTAATTTTAGGTTTATCTTTCATGAGTGCGTTAATGAATATATCTGGGTTTCAAGCACCCGTTTTAATTGATACACCTCTTGGAAAAATAGATGATGAACACCGCGAATATATTACAACTGAATTACCAAAATTTTTAAATGGTACTCAATTAATTCTTTTAGTAACACCAACAGAATATGATGATAAAGTAAAGTCAAATTTAAATAAGTATCTCATTGAAAAGAATTTTTATGAGATTCATGAAAACGATATACAAACTGAATCAATGGTTGGTCAAAATGTCCACTAAACATAATAATGAACCTCGAAACGTTGGTTATAGTAAACATCATGCACAATATTTTCAAGATAAAGAAGCTTGGATTGATAAAGAATCCAACACGATATTTGCAGGAAAAAAACAAAGAGACCTTTTTATTTTCGCGATGGCTTTAGGAAAATTCAGGGATAGTGATTCAGGATTAAAAGGATTAAAAGATAAGCAAGCTAATATTCCTGTGGATGCGATATCTGAACAGCAAAAATGGGCTCTCATATCCATTGGAATTGCCGAATGTAATGAATTAATTTGTCTAAAAGACGAGGGAGCTTTATATGAAGAAGCAGAAAAATATGCAGAGGAAGGTTTGAACATCCTAAAATCTCACATGGATAAATGGGGTATTAATTATCCAAAAGCTTTAGCAGCGGACTTAAAAGAAATGTTAGACGAAAGTTAATACTCTCTTGGTAATGTGTAAATATAGAAAAGAAAGGATATATGATATGGGTAAAAAATAAACAATATATCTAATTAATGGCAATGAATGAGATTGTCGGATAACCCTTTAAATCCACCCCATATCCGTGCACCTTTTCATGAATTCCAGGATTTTTCAGAAAAAATCCGATTTTTTCACCAAAAAACCCATATTAGCCCATTATTTACCACGATATTCCCGAATTCACCTCACTTTTCAACACGCTTTTAGATAGTATACGCTACCAATGACATTTGCAAGCCTCTTAACATTAACAGCGATAGCAGTGATAATGAATTGAACATTCACCTTCGTCAGCCCCCAATATCTTGCTCTTTCCATCCCATGGAATCTCTTCATCTCAGCATTCTTTGGTTCAATATGGGCTCTTTCCTTCATATCATCCTTAAAATCCTGGGTTTTATTGTATTCTTTCGCCTCCATCACCAATTCATGATGTTTCCCTATGGTGATAGTCCTTCCCTCCTGTTTAGTGCATTGATCTTTTAACGAACACATGCTACAGATTTCTTTCTTGAATTTGAATGTTGTCGTTCCTTCCTTTTCATTATAATTTGAGATCATGGTTCTGTTCCCGGCAGGACATGTCACGCCAGTTTTATCCAGAATAAACTTATCCTGGGGTAGAAGTCCGGTTGGATTAAAACTTTCTTGTATCGGAGCAACGACTGTG
>Ga0255365_10041_pt1 | contig 27020 bp, 30 predicted proteins | sample ANMaggSeSYBR01J3_FD_182089 | JGI IMG/M metagenome (GOLD analysis project Ga0255365, IMG submission 182089) | Sediment cell enrichment communities from methane seep in Santa Monica Basin, California, United Staets - ANME aggregate JGI... | ecosystem: Environmental > Aquatic > Marine > Cold seeps >... | reverse complement strand
TTGAATCTTTAATAGGGGAAGGAAAAACAGCCGATGAGATTCTAAACATAATTTACGATAAATCCTTTAACCTGGTGGTTCTGGGATATTCAGGTCGTGGAAAAGTTTCCAGGTTTGTACATGGAAGTATCTCGGAAAAAGTTATTCATTCGGCAACGTGTTCTGTTTTTGTGGTGAAAAGCATAAGGACAGAAAAAATATATACAGTTCCAAAATAAATAAGGTGTAAAAAATGACACGATTCCAATTTCTAGTTCCTGTTGATGGTTCTGAGAATTCAATGAATGCTGGAAAGCATGCTGTAGAATTGGCCGCAAAATACGGTGCGGAAATATCCATAATATTTGTAGTAGATTCTCATAGATATATACTGCCTGAAATCCTCAAGATCATACATAGTGCAGGTGAAGAATATGTTGGTCAGATACAAAAAATAGCGGAGGATAGTGGAGTATCAGTCAAATCAGCAAAAGTACTTACCGGAATTCCGGTTGAAACGATTGTAAATGAAGCAAAAGCAATAGATGCGAATGTAATAGTACTGGCATCGAAGGGAGGAGTAGAATCAAAAGGACCATCTATCGGTGTTGTTGCAAACCGCGTATTGAGGCAGTCCCATTCCCATGTTTTAGTTGTGCGCAGTACTGAGAACAAAGAGCATTACAAGAATATATTGATCCCAACAGACGGGTCAAAGGATGCTGAGTATGCTGCTCATTTTGGTATGAGCATTGCAAAAAGATACAATGCGAAAGTATATGCATGTAACATTGTAGATTCCAGGAACAAAATACTTGAAAGGCATATCACGACAATTGGTGAAACCGGAAAAGGAAGGGTATTAGGAGAATCTATAAACTTTTCCGAGGCCATAATCAAGCGTATGCGGGAACACCTGCTTAAAGATGCTGAAAAGATCGCAGATGGTGTAAGAAATATCGCAGATAAGAAGGGTGTAACTGCAAAAACCATTGTAAAAGATGGAAATACCGCACTTGAGATACTAAAAATTGCTAAAACCAAGGATATAGACCTTATCGTATTGGGCAGCCATGGAAAGGGTTCAATCTCAAAGATGCTACTTGGTAGTGTATCAGAAAAGATAGCATCCACAGCCAGGTGCTCAGTACTTGTAGTAAGAGGTTCCAGGATAGAGATAGTGGTGCCTGAATAATTATATTATAATGATACGTATTTTAATTGTACATTGGATATAATTACTTCAGGTTATATTATTGTGACACATTTATACAATCAAAATGATGATAAAACCGTTTGCAATTGTTCATAATTAATCACAAAATCTCATAGAAAATAGAAAGATATAAGTCACAACAATAACTCATACACACAATTGCAACCGTATCTTTAGTAAACATATTAATATAAAAAAGGTGGCCGCTGTTATTTTAGAGTGGATAAAATGAAAGATAAAACAAATAATTTCGGAATAATATCACTATTATTAACTTTTATTATAATATCAGGTTTATTACTGTTTTTCAACCTGACATATTATCCTGAAAAACAAATTATAGATGATTTGCAGGACGTATTATGGATTGATTATTTGATAAAGTTCTATGTTATCTTCAGTGTTGTCGGCCTCACGATCAATCTGATCCTGATGCATATTATATTTACAAGAATGAAAGGTTTTTATAGAGGGTGATTATTTTGGAGATAGAAAGATTTACTTCAAACCAGATTATTGTTCATTTTATTGCAGCTCTTTCTCTGCTGGTATTATATATTACAGGGATTCCACAGTTATATCCTGAACATCTCGGATGGATACTGGATCTTGTCGGACTGTCAAAAGCGATGTTCATTCACAGACTGGCCGGGTTTGGACTGGTGTCGGTAGCTGTGTATTATCTTATATATTCCATTTTTTCAGTAATAATTAATGGTAGAGAATATTATAGCAAGATTCTATTCCCTACGTCTGCTGATATAATTGATTATGTGAATGATAACCTGTCAATACTGGGTATGCAGCAACAAAGAATTGATTACGATAAATACAGCTGGCTTGAAAAAGGCCTGATCTGGAGTGTAATTATAGTAGACTGTATCATCATGGGTATAACAGGCATTATCCTTTTTGCACCATGGTCATTTGCATCTATTCTTCCATTGTCGTATTTGATGACCATAAGGTTAGTACATGCCAGTTTCGCTATATTGAGCCTTTGCGTCATTCTGCCACATTTCTATTTAGTTCATTTGAGCCAATTTAAGTTCCCGATGTCAAAAAGTATGTTTACAGGGACAATTTCCGAAGAAGAAGCAAGAGAAGAATATCCGAAATGGTACAGAGAGGTTACAGGTGAGACTCATGATTGAAAAAATTGGTTTTCCACTGGTATTGTTTGCAATGCTGACAATTGTCCTTGTTGAAACAAATATAATGACCTCTGGTACTATTATTACTGTTGGTCTGAATTTAGCCCTTGCTCTGGTATTGACACAGATCTTAGCACTGTTATATGGTTTTTCCAAATCGCTGAAAATATTGAATAAAACGCGGCGCCATCCGCTTTATTCACCAGCTAGGGAAGCGTCTACACATGCACAAAAGAAATAATGTATCATTGCTATACGAAAAATAAATGACAATAAATGTGGGATTAAATTGAAAAAAACAATCACAGTACTTCTAATTATCACATTAATAGCTCTAATTACAATCTCTTACGGCAACCTTAATTATAATGGAAACCAGGCTAAAGCTACTCATTATATTAGTACAGGTCCATGGGAAGATAGTAAATGCAAAGGCTGTCATCATGATGCAAATGAAGATTTAGTCAACTCGTATCATGTACAACAAGTCAGCAGGAAGTCTGTAGATGAACAATGGGATCTGCTGTTTTTAAATCTTGTTAACCGGGAAGGGACTAATAAATTGGTCAGAGGGTGCGACCAGTGTCATACACAGGGTATTCCTACACACACTTCAAGCATTGCTACTGCTGCAATGCAAGTAGAATGTACTAACTGCCATATAAAAGATGAGTCGGTATATACAATTCATGATGCTGATGGAATTATTGGAAGTAGTATAACAACTGATTGTGCAACATGCCATTTGGATGACACGAACAATGATAGTGAAATACTTTACTGGACCAGTCCTTCTGCTAACACTTGTGCCAATAAGTGCCATCTGTCCGATGTTGCGATCAGTGCCGAGATGTGGGGAAGTAATGATTTTGCATCCTATGACGTTCATGCAAGTGCTGGTGTTGGATGCCTGGATTGTCATGTGACGAATGACCATCAGATCGGCAGGGACAGCATGCCGGTTTTTTCAGAAACGGTTCAGGACAATTTCTATCCCATGAAATCATGTATTGACTGTCATTCAGAAGTCACACATGGAATGGTCGTAGATGCTCATATTAAGACGGTGGGATGTGAAGCATGCCATATACCTGTACTACCAGGTGGAGAGCTACCGGGCGGTATGCCGATATCTTCAATAGATTATTCGAACGGTTATAGAAAGGTCACAAATGAATGGCAGGATTTTAATCCTGTATTGGCCTGGTTCAATGGTTCAGAAGAAGGTATACCTCATTCTTGTGACAAAGATGACCCTGGTGCGGTAATTAAACCTTTTAATGTGATAACCATATCATGGTGGGATGAAGGAAATGATGTTGACATTCGTAATAATCCTAACACAAGTACGCACAGGGGCAGTCCCATTGTCCTGTCTCATGTGAGAGCTATTGGTATTTCAACTGATATTGAAGAGAGCACAAATAGAATGCGAACATTTGATTTTAATTATGACAAGATCCCTGATTATCCTAATGCAGTATTGAGGCAAATGGATGCATATTACCTGGTAAGCCATAATATTGTGGGAGAAGAAAGTGCCCTGGGAAAAAGTGCACTGTGGTGTGCTGACTGTCACGGCAATACTTCCAGGATAGACTGGACACTATTGGGATATGAGGCAGACCCTGCCCAGACAGATCCGCCAACTGATTTTACCACTTATGAAATCACCGTAGAGGTAATTCCGGAAAGACCAAAACCGGTAGAGGTGGTTAAATGACAACAGAGGACGTGAAAAAGGTTAAGGATAAAGAGGTTCGAAAGCAGGTAGTTATTCCATTGTTGCAGCACATAGGTACTGTTTGCGAACCGATAGTGGATAAAAAAACGGACGTGCTCGTCGGCCAAAAGATTGGAGAGGGGAATGATGAGTTCAGTGTCCCGGTCCACTCCAGTACTGCAGGACATGTTGTTGCTATTGAAGAACGGCCCCATCCTATTTGCGGCAGCGTACCGAGTGTCATTATTGAATCAAACGAAACAAACGATACTATTGAATTTAAAACCAGTAAAAATCCCTCAAAGGAATATATCATCAGTGCACTGAAGGATTCGGGAGTGGTTGAACTTAACGGGTACTCCCTTTATAATATGCTCACATCTGAAAAACTGATCGATACGGTTTTAATAAATCTTTCTTTTTCGGGTGATGTGAGCAGTAATTGTGCTCCGGAAAATATAACAAGTATCATCGAAGGGATGAATCTGCTCATCAAAGCTTCTGATGCACAGCAAGGAGCCTTCGTTATTCAAAAGGATGATAGACAGCTTATATCAGCGATTGAATCCGGGTTGTTTGAAGAAGCAGATATTGAAATATTCACTGTCGAGCAGAATTATTCACCATCTATGGCAAACCTTCTTACGTATGAAATAACAGGTATGCAAATTCCTAATACTTGCACACCTCTGGATGCAGGTGTGTTACTATCAAGCGCTAGTAGTGCTCTGGCAGTTCGCAAAGCTGTGCTTGAGGGTATACCCCAGATCACTGTTAATGTCACAGTCACAGGAGCAGTACACAACCCTGGAGTAAAAAATGTGAGGATTGGAACCAGTATCAAGGAAGTTATTGATTCCTGCGGTGGTTATTCAGGCGAGCCGGGTAAGATCATAATGAATGGGATCTTTAGCGGTACAGCCCTGTCTACAGATGAAGTTCCGGTAATTAAATCTACTTCCCACATCATTGTCCAGTCCAGTGATGAAGTACTGCATGAGATACCGGGCCCATGCATTCAATGTGCCAGATGTGTGGATGTATGTCCTGCTAATATCCTGCCTGGCAGGATTGCATCCTTTGCAGATATGGGTATGCATGATGAATGCTTTAAACTACATGTTAACAGCTGTGTTGAATGCGGTCTGTGTGTTTATGTGTGCCCATCCAGCAGACATATATTGCAGTTGATCAAGTATTCCAAGACAGTACTGCAGCAGTTATTGAAATATGAGGATGAACTGGGATCTTCGGGCTGTCTCATATGCGAAACACCATGTCTTGCAAGTACACCATTCATTTCAAACGGAGGGATATTATGAAACTAACAGTTTCACACCCATCCCACATCAGGGAAGGAGTTACTATCAAGACTATTATGTGGAGCAAGATCGTAATTTTATTGATCTTAAGTCTATCTTCAGTAGTTGTGTTTGGCCTGGGAGTGCTGGCACTGGTACTGGTAAGTGTTCTGGCTGCTGTGCTTACTGAAGCAGGTATCCAGAAGTTAACAAACCAGGAGTTAACTATTCAGGACGGAGATGCTGTACTGATTGGATTGATAATTGCATTGCTACTACCGCCAGATATTAAATTATGGATACCAGTGGTTGGAGCATTCTTTGCTGTAGCTCTGGTAAAGCACGCGTTCGGCGGTCTTGGGTCCACTCTGTTCAATCCTGCAATAGCTGCATGGGTGTTCATGAACATGTCATGGGGAGCACTTACAGGGTCAAAATCCATACCACATATAGGTGAATATACTGATCTTTTAATGGAATTCGGTGCAGGAAGAATGGCAGAAGTGTCCTCTGTGGTGCTGATCATTGGCGGACTGTATCTTATGTATAAGAAATATATTGACTGGCGAATCCCTTTATTTTATCTTTCAAGTACGATCATTATGGCAGTTATACTTGGTGAGGAACTCTCATATGTTCTGACAGGAATGCTATTTTTAGGAGTGTTCATACTGGCTCCGGATCCCACTACTTCCCCGATCACAAAGAACGGGAGGATAATCTATGGATTATTATGTGGTATAATGACCGTTATCTACGGATTTCTCACATATAATTATGTCGTAGCTGTACTATATACAATATTCTTTGCTAATGCCGTTGCGCCTTTCATTGAAAAAAATACGTTCCCCAAGCCTGTCAATGAGGTGCCAAAATGAAAAAAGAATATATTATGGTTATGGTGAAAATGGTACTAATGTCAGTAATTGCTGCTGTAATATTAGGGGGCCTGTATATACCCACACAGGAGCAACTAAAAATATATCAGGAGGAGCAAAGACAGCTTGCCCTGGTAGATGTACTTCCTGTAGCCGACCATTTTGAACCTGTTAAATCAGGTGAAGAAACATTATTTTACCAGGCATTTGATGCAAGCAATAATCTTGTAGGATATTGTTTTTTCCATGATCAACCAGGCTCGCAGGGTACGATCACATTGGCGGGTGGAGTTGATACTGAATATACGGTAACCGGAGTAAAGATCATGACACATGCCGAAACCCCGGGTCTTGGTGCAAAGATAACTGAATCGTTTTTTACTGATCAGTTCAAGGGAGTTGCAGTGAGTGATCTGATGCTTTCTAAAAATGACGGTGCAATAGATTCAATTACAGGTGCTACAGTCTCTTCACAGGCAGTGATAGACGGAATACATGTAAAAATTGGTGAGATTAAAGCAAATTAATGATTATTGAGAGGGATATATTATGGCAGATATGACAATTTCAGGTGAGTATTTTAGAGGAATTGTAAAAGATAACCCTATTTTCAGTCTCGTACTTGGACTGTGTCCTGTACTTGCGGTCACCACATCCGTAGAGAATGCTATAGGTATGGCGGGAGCGGCTTTGTTTGTCCTGTTAGGATCAAATGTTATAGTCTCTGCACTGAGAAAACAAATACCACCGATCACCCGTATTCCGATGTTCATTATAATAATTTGTACTTTTGTTACCATGATTGATATGTTAATGGAAGCGTACACACCACCGTTATATAAGTCTCTGGGAATATTCATCCCATTGATCGTGGTCAACTGTATTATTATTGGGCGGGCCGAAGCCTATGCCAGCAAGAACACTGTTAAATATTCTATTGTTGATGCATTGGGTATTGGTACTGGGTTCCTTCTCGTATTGGTGCTCATAGGAGCTATCAGGGAGCTGTTAGGAACTGGAGCAATTGTACCCTTCGGATTTAAATTGATCAGTATACCCATAACGCCTTCTACGTTTATGATATTGCCGGGAGGGGCGTTCATGACTATTGGTGTATTAATGGCAATGGTAAATTATAACCGCATAAGAAAAGCAAGAAAGGGGGGACAGTAAATGGAGGATAGTTTATTCTCAATTGCAATTAACGGGATATTTGTAAAAAACTTCCTGCTTGTACAGTTCCTCGGGCTGTGTTCATTCGTGGGTGTGTCAAAGGAGACTAAGAGTGCCGCAGGCATGTCGGCTGCGGTGTTATTTGTCATGATAATGGCATCGGTAGCTTCATTTTTGATATATACTTATCTCCTTCTACCCTTTGGGCTGACCTTCTTAACAACAATCAGCTTTATTATTGTGATAGCTTTTCTTGTGCAGCTTGTTGAGTTCATTATTCGTAAATTCAGTCCTCCTTTGTACAGGTCGCTGGGTATATTCCTACCTTTGATAACCACCAACTGCGCTATTCTTGGTGTTGTGATACTTAATGCAAGGCTTGATTACAACTTTACACAGAGTCTTTTCTATGGTATTTCAGCCGGTCTGGGATATTCTATGGTTATGCTGTTTATGGCAGCTATCCGTGAGAAGGCCAGTTCGTTGAAGGTTCCGGAAGCTATTGAAGGACTGCCACATGCATTCTTTATTACTACATTGCTTTCAATGGCATTTGTCAGCTACTTCGGAGTGATACCAACATGAATCCTGTAGCTATTATCGCTGGATCTGCACTTGTGATCGGAAGTATAGGGTTCTTAGTTGGTATTATACTGATATGGGCCTCTGAAAAATTTGCAGTTGAGGTCAATCCTCTTGTAGAAGAAGTCAATGAAGCACTGCCTGGTGCTAACTGTGGAGCATGCGGATATGCAGGGTGTGCTGATTTCGCTGAAAAGGTAGTGGACCAGGTGGCACCGATTGATGGCTGTCCCGTAGGAGGATTTGATGTAGCGAAAGTCATCGGAGGGCTGCTGGGACAGGAAGTAAAAGAGGCCGAAAGTATCTATCCCTTTGTCAGGTGCAATGGAGGTATAAACTGCACAGATAAGATCGATTACGATGGTATTGAAGACTGTAAAGCGGTCATGATGCTTTCAGATGGCGAAAAAGGATGCAGTTACGGATGTATAGGCAGGGGAACATGTGTGCGTGCATGTCCGTTCAATGCACTGGAGATGGCGGATGATCGGTTACCGCATGTTATTAAAAATCTGTGTAAGAGTTGCGGGATATGTGTTGAAGCATGTCCGAATGATATACTTGTTATGGCAAACGATACTGAACAAGTGCATGTACTCTGCAGGTCATATGATAAAGGTAAAGTTGTAAAGTCAGTGTGTGAGTTTGGCTGTATAGGATGCAAGATATGCGTAAAGAACTGCCCGGCTGATGCTATTACAGTAACTAATTTCCTGGCTGAGATCGATCAGGAGAAATGTACCAACTGCGGACAGTGTATTGAGAACTGCCCACAAAAGTCTATCATGATGAGGGAATTAGTTGTAGAAGCGGTAGCAGTATAATAGTCCGGATTGCTACTGGTTTAATACAGATTATTTCACAGTAATATATACATCGCAGTAGTCATCACCATGACCGAGTAGTTTGATTATTTCAACTTCTGCCAGTGTCCCAAATGCATATTCAATTGCTCCTTTGAATATCTCCCTGTGCATATGGCATTTATTGAAATCGTCTGCATAAGAACATTCATGTACTGTGTACTCCATTGAGTTTGTACGTATCTCCCATTGAGACTTTATCTGCGTATCAACCACTTTAAAGGCGTTTGCAAAAGTAGTCAGGTCCCAATGCTTTGATCCGTATTTCTTTTCATGATAGATTATGATCTGTCTACCTAACCTTCGTCCAAAGACCTGCAGTTGTTCCAGGAAATCAATTTTATCAAGACGTTTGATAAAATTCACAAACTCCGATATTATCTTTGGTACTTCATCTATATTTTCGGATAATTTTACGAACAACTCACTGATCTTGTTGTCAATTTCCGGATGATGTGTCAGATATATATATGAACTGGTGATCTCTGAATCATAATTATATCCGCTTTTTTCAAGAATACTGAGGAAAATATCCTTAATATTCCTCACAGCTTTCATATTCCTGAATCCGTGCCTGATTTTAAGATTATTTCCTTCAATATATATCTTATCGACCATTCGTGATGTCTCAGCAACAGTCTTGATTGTATGTAAAAACGCAGCGAATGGCATTTTTTCCAGCGGACGTATATTCTCACTTTCAATTGTCAGTATAGCTTTTGGTATCTTACCGATCAACAGATCTTCATAAAAATTTCGGTGAATAGTAACCAGGTTATAGTTGGAGGCACTGTGCTCATTAATGAGGCAATGCCAGAAATTCGGATGAGCTGTAAGTTCCTTTTCTATATTTACCATGTATCCCAGGTTATCTATCAGATTCTGCAAAGCTTCATCATTAGATTTCTTTTGTTCCAGTTCAATCTCAATCTCATCCAGTTGTGGGTGGACTGAAATAATACCCAGGTTCTTGTATATTGCCAGATATTTACTCAATATGATCCCTAAAAAATAAATCCTTTCTTTGTAGCTGCTGTTCAATGTAATAGTGGCATATGTAGGATTATCATTATCATCAGAATCGATCATCACATCAACATTCCATCCGAAATCCCTGCACATATTATTTATATAATCCTGCAGTTCTGGGATAGTAGTAATACTGAAAGGATCGATCATGTAGTCAAGTGTCTGTTTATCAATGATCAAGCCCTTATCTTTTTTCAACAACCAATGGAATACAGGGGTTTGTATGATGACCTGATCTTCTCCAATTTCTTTTAAATTGGTAATTAATGATTTTGCATCTTCCATCGTATCATAATATTGAAGTGCAATCTCTGTTAAGTCAATAGCTTCACGAATTGCTGCACTAAGATTGCCATGATGTTTATCGATCAAGGGCTGCAATTTACTTACATGTTCAGGTTCTAATGCAATATGTTTTCTCTGTACCATAACAAACTATTGTGCCTTAACAAACTATAATTAATAAGAATATTGTATTTCCATTGTTTCCTTATATATAAATATCTTGTGGGGATTTGTGATTAAAAATATAATGAGTTGAATGAATATTCGATTGAATGAACAATTTTTGCAGATTATGAAGTATTTTATCAAATAATGATGTAACCTTAGATATTTACATATACTATACCAGATTTTAAAATATAATCACAAAAAGCAATATAAATTGACAATCATATATTTATCTATCCCATTAAATAGGATATATGACATGATAAATAATGTACATTCAGAGAGGCTATAACAATGGATATAGCAAAACGAATTCAACTGGTGGTCGATAGATCTGCAAACTCTAAAAATGCTGCAGATCAAGCTGTAAAAATGGCAAAAGAACTTAACGCCGAGCTTTCTTCACTATATGTAGTGAATACGCATATGCATAAGACCCCGAATGTTATCAAAGCTATGGTCAGGACAGGTAAGAAACAACTTATGACCATAAAAGAGACAGCTTCAAACATGAAGATCAATTTAATCACATCGACGGTTCTGGTCGGGGGTCCTACAAATGATATCTTAAAAGAAACAAAGTTCAACCAGGCAGACCTTTTGATCATAGGTGCCGGAGCGAACAGTCCTCAAGGTAGTGTGCCTGGGAAATTAATTCGAAAAGCAAAATGCAACCTCTTGCTGGTTAGAAGTGATCCGGCAATTGGAGATCTTAGCAAAATACTTGTACTTACTAATGATATAAAGCTGGAAAAGGCACCATTATATGCAGCAAACATGGCTAAGCGATACAACGCAGAACTCACAGCTTGCTACGTTGTTGATGTGGAGCAGGCAATGATCAGAGACAGGATTGTATATCTTCAGGAGGCTTCAAACTGCAATATTGCCCGTATGCCTCACAGAGCACTTGGTGAAAAAGTTCCAATCTCACCAACGTTGCTTGATAAACTGAACACAGATCAGACAAATGAAGGATATAGAGTAATAGATACTGTGGCAAGGATTGCAAAGTATGCAGGTGTTGATGTAAATTCAGTGATCCTTAAGGGCAAACCTGCTGAAGAGATCATTAAGTATGCAGAAGAAGGGGATTTTGATCTGATAGTCATGGAACACACATCAAGAAGTAAAATATCGCAACTTTTATTGGGAAGTATCCCTGAAAAAGTTGCCAGAAATGCTTCATGTTCCGTAATGATAGTAAACAGAGCATCATGATTAAGCTCAATTGAATATGAAAAAGACGATTGATTTATATAGCAAGCAGATAAAACTCAAAGAAGGATGAACTAAAATGGTAAAAAAAATTCAGCTATTGGTTGACAGTTCTCCGGATTCAGATGTTACAGCCATGCGAGCTGTTAGTATGGCCAGCCATCTTGATGCGGTGATTGTAGCGACTGAGATAAGAGATACGCGTAGATTTGATTCCTACAGGAAAAGCGAAAAAGCGAAGATATTATTCGGGCGCAAACTTGAAAGGATCAGTGACCTTGCGGCAGACAGAGGCGTCGAAATTTACGATGATAAAGGTAGTAAAGCTGTTGTAGATCAGTCAAAGGATATCCTGAAAGTTGCAGGCCACATCCACCCGAATGTGGTTGTAACAAGTGCGGTTGATAGTGCAAGAAGAGTAGGGTTAAGTGATCGTGCATCAGAATTGTTCAAATATTCAAAGCACAACCTGCTTTTAGTCAAAGACCCGCAACATGATGCAAACGATTTCCAGAATATCCTTGTTTCTGCAGACAGCCCGTTTGACATCTCTGATTATACTGCTGATTTTGCTGGAAGTTATAAAGCAAAGCTCACAGCTGTTAAGGTAGTAGACCTTGAAGAGGGGCTGGTCAAGGAGCGGCCTGTTTATCTATCTGAAGTGTCTTCACCGGCACCTGGAATGCCGCGCAGACGACTTGGTGATACTGTAAAGACATCAGAAACACTACTTACTAAAATGAAAGAGAGTGGAATAAGAAGAGGTCAGGCTATGGTAGATGCAGTAGCAGATGTTGCGCATGATAGAGGAGTAGATGTTGAAACAAAAGTGCTGATTGGTAAAAGGGATGATGAGTTAGCGAAATTTTCCAGGCAGCAGCAGTTCGACCTTCTGATGTTAGGGTCAAATAGAGAGAACCTAGTCAAACGGCTTATGCATAAAACCGCACCGGAATCCATTGCCCGCAAGGTTGATACTTCTGTGTTTGCAGTAAGAAAAGTAACTTGATTCGCAGATATCCAGCCAGATATGCTGTAAAAAACAAAAAACGACAGAGGTTCACAGAGAATTTAAAACTCTGTTAACCTCAGATTTTTTTTAAAAAGTGCACTTACTTGAAAAAGCTAATTTTTCATCTGGTTTTGAGCATCTACGACAAAAACCTCAAGAAGGTCATCCAGTACCGCACCATTGAGCCCGAGGTTGTCAGCGGCTTCTGCCAGTTCATGATAAGTAACTCCTTCGATCTCACAGAATTTGGCTGTATAGATATTTGAGAATGCAAGAGGCATTGCAAGTGTATTCTGGATCCATTTTACCAGGATACGGGACTGTGTACCCTTATCTACTTCACTGAACGAGACATTCGAGTCGAATTCATCAACTATCTCCTGACCGTATTTGCGAAGGAACTTCTGTATCTTTCCATCATAATTTTCCATAATAGCCTGGGCTACCTTGCATATTGCCGATAAGGTCTTATTAATGTCAGCCTCAGTAACATCATTTGAATGAAGAATATCAGTGATAGTCATTATGCGCTTATTGTCAGGATCGGCCATACCGTTGTCCATTATTTTAACATTTGCCAGGTCCTCGATATCCAGTAGGTTCAATTCTGAAATATTGTCAGACAGAGAACGCGCATCTAAATACGAATGTTGTGTAAGTTCTGCAAATATGCAGTAGACAAGTTCATTCCAGCGGGAGTGCTCATCCTCCCATTTATAATCAGTCGGTAGAAGCTGCCGGTACTGCGTATAGATATTTGAGATACGTACTTCCAAAGCGGCAACTCGCTCAGGTTCTGTCTCTTTTGTTGATGCTTTTTTTAATTTTACCATCATAATACCTTCCTTTGTAATCTTGTATTAATTGCAGTTCCTTTCGTTTATTAGAAGAGGAATATTGCAATATCGTAAGAGTTCAGAGTTATTAAATCTTTGGTTTCAGGGATTTTTTATGTTCCTTATGTCTGTTCATAGCTGATCAGTATTATAAAATCAAATCTGTATAACTATATAAAAATCTGTTAAACAGATGTCAATATAATCCCATACTATTAAATTGCAACTGTCATATTTTCAATAAATATAAAAAATAACTTGAATATAATTATAAAAAATAATTGTTATTATAAATTTTAGTATAAATTAATTCTACATTGGATTTTTTTTTATTTTCCATCGAAACATATTAACCATATATTTATATAGTCCATATATTCACCAAAATTTATAAATATTATAGGCTGGGAAAGAGGAAGAAAGGTGATTCATCATGAATATTAAAGACATTATTACAACTTTTATTATTTTATTCACTTTCTGGGTCTTACTTTCGGCACATTTCGATCTATTCCACATTGGTTCAGGTATTATTTGTTGTGCCATAATTGCTTTTGCATCACATGACCTCCTTTTTCAGGATACAGGGAATCACCGCTTGACAAAGACCGTACGTTTCACTGCTTACCTGCCCTGGCTCATATATCAGATCGTACTTGCAAATATTGATGTAGCAAAACGGGCACTTTCCCCCAGTATGCCGATAGATCCGCAGATCGTTTCTTTCAGGACAAAACTTAAAAGCGAGGTCGCTCGTACCGCTTTTGCAAATTCGATAACACTCACACCAGGTACAGTGACCGTTGATATAGTTGATGATATTTTCTATGTACATGCCATTGCTAAAGAGCCTGCTGACGATCTTCTTGAGGGGACGATGGAGCGTAAAATTGCTCATATCTTTATGGAGGACTGACCATGACCGGGATAATACAGATGCAGGATATCTTCTTATCAGTAGCGGTTATCATAGTTATTGCAAGTTTTGTATCATTATATCGCGGAATAGAAGGTCCGGGTATTTTCAACAGGATCATTGCAGTAAATGTGATCGGTACTAAAACGATCGTATTGTTAGTACTTATAGGTTTTATCTACGAAAGACCGGATTTTTTTGACATAGCACTGGTATATGCCATCCTTAATTTCATTATGACGATAGCAGCGACGAGATACTAAAACGAGAGGATGATAAGTATGTTTGACTCGATTATAATCATCATAGTGGTTTTACTTTTATTGATTGGTCTATTCTTTATGCTGGCTGGCACAATAGGATTCGTACGCTTTCCCGATTTCTATTCCAGGATGCATGCAACAGGCAAGTGTGATACGCTCGGTGAAGGGTTGATGCTGTTCGCATTAATTATTTATGAGACTGGATATGAAGGTTTATTCAAAGGTGATCTTCAACATGCATCATTCGTTAGCATCAAGATTATACTTCTAATACTTTTCATTTTACTGGCAAATCCCACCTCTACCCATGCAATTGCGAAGGCTGCACATGATGTAGGACTGCAACCCTGGAAAAAAACAGATGAGACAGAATGGATCTATGATCAGGATTTTGGGACTGATGAAGCTATCAATGGAGGTGAGACAAAATGATATGGGTGCTTGATATTACCCTGCTGCTGTTTCTTGTAGTCTGCGCAATCGCTGCCATATCAATAAAAGACCTGCTCTCAGCAGTGATCATCTTATCGGCATATAGCCTGATCATGGCTATAGTCTGGGTAGAGATGCATTCGGTCGATGTAGGGTTCACTGAAGCCGCAGTAGGAGCCGGTATTACTACAGTGCTTTTTATTGCAACACTTGCCAGAACCGAAGGGAGGAGTGAAGATTGAAATTAGCTGCACTTTTGGTTGTGATACTGGCAGGCGGGATGCTTATTTATGCAGGGCAGGATCTGCCAGCATTCGGTGATCCGGGGTCGCCGGCTTACCAGCATCCGATAATAGATCATTACATAACCAATTCTGAGACCGAATCTGGTGTGGGAAATATTGTAACTGCTTTACTGGCAAATTATCGAGGTTATGATACTCTCGGTGAGGTCACTGTGATCTTTACTGCGGGAATGACTGTCATCCTGCTTCTTCGGAGGCGTGAGATATGAGCGGGATACAAGAAAGCGTGATCATACGCACAGTTGTCCGGATCATGGTGCCGTTCATTCAAATATTTGCCCTGTATGTTATCATGCACGGATCAAGCGGACCCGGCGGTGGTTTCCAGGGAGGTGTGATATTTGGTGCCAGCATTATCCTCTATACTATGATCTACGGCCATAAGGAAGGGAAAAAGAGGATGTCTGATAAACTCAGCAGGATACTTTCCAGTTCCGGAGTTGCTATTTTTGCACTAACTGGGATATTATGCCTGGTCTTTGGAGGAATGTTCCTCCAGTATGGCGTGGTCCCGCTGCTACCGGATGACCCGGCTCAGGTTTCCAGACTCCTTATTGATGTGGTAGAGATCGGTATAGGTATAACAGTGCTTGCTGTGATGATATCGCTCTTTTTTGATATCTCACCTCCTGAAACGGAAGAGGAAGAACTTGTAGCTTCAGAGGAGGCAGGACAATGAGCGGAATTATCGAGATAATCAGTGCTGAATTTAATTACTGGATATATGTTACACTGATGATGATCGGGTTCTATGCAATGATCGCAAAAAAGAACCTTGTTAAAAAGGTCATCGGAGCAAATATATTCCAGACAGCGATCTTTTTGTTCTATATATCACTTGCAGAGGTCAAAGGCGGCACAGCCCCTATCCTGCTCCACGGTCACGAGGGTGCTGATGTGGCACATGGAGCAGTGAATGAAGTGATATATGTGAACCCACTGCCGCATGTACTGATACTGACCGCAATCGTGGTTGCCGTAAGTACAACAGCAGTAGCGCTAGCTTTGATCATCAAGATCTACCAGGAGTACGGATCTCTCGAGGAAGATGTGATCCTCGCATACAGGCGGCAACTGCAGCCTGAGTTTTCAGAGTATGCAAGGCAAAAACAGGAGGGTGAACAGTGATTGGATTTGATTTGATAACTGACCACCTGCCTGTACTCACTGTTGTAATTCCTCTTATAGCTGGCTTTTTAACACCCATGATCGGGTGGATCGACCGCAGACTTTGCTGGTACTGGGTAATGCTGACCATGTTTGCTGTACTTCTTATGACGTCAAGCAACCTCTATACTGTGATCACCAGCGGTACGATACATTATCACCTAGGGGGCTGGACTCCGCCGATAGGTATAGAATACGTAATCGACCTGCTAAACGGTTTTGTGTGTTTGATCATTGCATTTATCGGATTGATGGTGGGCATATATTCTATCGAAAGTATTAAAAAAGAACTTCCGAACAAGATTATCCCGTTCTATTCCATCTTCCTGTTGCTGATCACAGGACTTATGGGCATGACCATCACAGGTGATATTTTCAACTTCTATGTATTTCTTGAGATCTCATCACTGACAGCTTATGCACTGATAGCAATGGGTGACCGTGGAGACGGAGTAGTAGCAAGTTTTAATTACCTGATAATGGGAACGGTAGCAGCATCTTTCATCCTTCTTGGAATTGGATATCTCTATGCTGTCACTGGTTCGCTGAACATCGCTGACATGCAGGGTCTTCTACCAAGTATCTATGATAATAAGGTGGTACTTGCCGCACTTGCCTTCTTTATGGTAGGGTTCAGCATTAAGGTTGGTCTGTTCCCGCTGCATGCCTGGTTGCCTGATGCTTATACACATGCACCGTCAGCAGCCAGTGCATTGATAGCAGGACTTATGACAAAAGTCGGAGCATATGCAATGATCAGGTTCATGTTCAGTGTCTTCACACCGGAATTTGTGATAGATATAACCAGGATGGCTGAAATCCTCACCTGGGCTGCTGCGCTGGCGATAATTGTAGGATCGGTACTTGCAATAGCTCAAAGCGATATCAAGCGTATGCTCGCATATTCAAGTATAAGCCAGATCGGGTATATATTGCTCGGTGTCGGGCTTGCGAACGTGATCGGAATGCAGGGTGGACTGCTGCACATATTAAACCATTCACTAATGAAATGTGCTCTATTTCTGGTTGCGGGTGCCATCTTTTACAAGACTGGTATTAGAAACCTGCATCAGTTCCAGGGACTTGGCAAGAAGATGCCGGTAACGACCACAGTGTTCCTGATAGCAGGTCTTTCAATGATTGGCGTACCAGGTACCGTAGGTTTTACGAGTAAATGGTATCTTGCACTCGGGTCGATAAATGCAGGGCAGTGGATATTTGTGATCGTTATCCTGATCTCAAGCCTGCTCAATATAGTATATTTCTGGCGGGTATTTGATAATATCTGGTTCGGCCACCCGCATGAAGTTGAGCATATAAAACGAGATGAGGCACCGCTTTCTATGCTGATACCGATGGTAATACTTGCCGTACTGTGCATATTCTTCGGACTATTTGCATATTATCCGCTGCACTATGTACTTGAACCGCTGTCAAATGCACTGCTTGGAATAGGAGTACTTCCGTGAGGTGATAAATAATGGCAATAGAAACAGTTCATTCAATAACTCCCGCACTTGCAGTGCTTGTTTCGATGGTAGCATCAGTGTTGATCCTTGCATTTGGTAAATACCCGAATATCAGGGAAGGCTGGACATTTGTGGCAGCTTTTATTAAGTTCTCCTTGGTGATCTCTATGCTACCGTTGATACTTGAGGGTAAAGTAATCACTTATACAGTAATTGAGATGCTACCTAATCTACCTATTGCGTTCAAGGTCGATGCATTCGGAATACTGTTTGCAATAACATCATCATTTTTATGGATTTTCGTGTCATCCTATTCCATAGGATACATGCGCACACTTAAGGAACATGCGCAGACACGATATTACTTCTGTTTTGCGATAGCGCTTTCATCGGCAATAGGGATAGCCTTCTCAGCTAATCTGGTCACGCTCTTTTTATTCTATGAGCTGCTCACGATATCTACATATCCACTTGTTGCACATACAGAAACTTCTGAGGCTATCAGTTCAGGCAGGAAATACCTGACATACCTGATGATAGGAGGCATATCTCTGCTGTTCTCGATCGTAGTGGTTTACCATTATACAGGCACGACAGAATTTTCATTCAGCGGTATTGCCGGGCTGGAAACTCTACCGAGAACAATGCTCTTTATACTGTTTATTACATTCATGGTCGGATGCGCAAAGGCTGCGTTCATGCCGTTGCATGCCTGGCTGCCTGCAGCCATGGTCGCTCCGACTCCTGTAAGTGCTCTACTGCATGCTGTAGCTGTGGTGAAAGCAGGTGTGTTTACTGCTATACGGGTAATACTCTATGTGTTTGGAATTGACCTGATGGAAATAAGTGGTCTGTGGTTGTATATGGCATATTTTGTCTCGATAACTATCATTCTTGCCTCAATATTTGCAATGACGCAGGATAATCTTAAAAAGAGACTTGCGTATTCCACAGTAAGTCAGTTATCATATGTAGTATTGGGAGCAGTGCTGATCACGCAGCACGGCATTACAGGAGGGATGCTCCATATCCCGTACCATGCATTTATGAAGATCACGCTGTTCATGTGTGCCGGAGCCTTGATAGTGACAGCAAAGAAGGAGAATATCAGTGATATGAACGGGATTGCCAGACAAATGCCCATCACCATGCTTGCATTTACTGTTGGAGCGCTAGGAATGATCGGGATGCCGCCTGTCGGCGGGTATATCACTAAATGGTACCTGCTGCTCGGCGCGGCCGAACTGGATAACATGATCCTGATAGGCGTGCTTCTTATAAGTGCCGTACTGAATGCCGCATACTTCTTCCCTGTCATATATGTTGCATTCTTCAAAAAACCCGATAAAGAGCTGACATATAATGAAGCGCCGCTGACCATGCTTATTCCTCTTATATTGACAGCGATCATATCGATAATCATAGGTATCTGGCCTGATGCGCCGGGTATGTTCCTTGATATCGTAAATATTGCAGTTGCGAATGTAACAGGAGCAGTGATCTAATATGTGGTTCTTAGAAAGATGGCTGGAGAATCCAAAAACAGTAAAAAAATTGGTATATTTGCTTTACTTAAGTTTAATTATTGTATGTCTTATGGGAGTTGTTAATCAGTTTGCACCTTCAGCAGAGCATGAAGTAGATGAGGCACATACGGAACATGAAGCTATTGAAGAACATACAGAACATGAAGCTATTGAAGAACATACAGAACATGAAGCTATTGAAGAACATACAGAACATGAAGCTGTTGAAGAACATACAGAACATACTCCGTTCGTATTTGAAAAGATACCTATTTTCAATGCGATATTCGGATTAATAATGTGTGTAATACTCGGTCTGGGGGCAAAGGCGTATGGACATAATATAGTCATGAAGGAGGAGGATTATTATGACAGGTGACCTCATTACTATACCGCCTGCTGCGATATTTATTATCGGCGCACTCCTGATACCGCTTTTTAAAGGGCGGGTACGTCAGGCATATCTCCTGTTGATACCGATCATTGCTATTATCGATGTCTATTTCATGCAACACGGTACCTACTGGTACCATCCCTTCATGGAATACGAACTGATCTTAGGCAGGGTCGATCTGCTGAGCAAGTGTTTTGGATACGTGTTCGTGATCGTTGCTCTTGCCATGACATTCTATGCACTGCATGTAAAGGAGACAGGTGAACACATTGCTGCGTTTCTGTATATAGGCAGCGCACTGGGTGTGGTATTTGCTGGTGATCTTTTCAGCGTATTTATCTTTTGGGAGGTTATGGCATGGGCATCAGTCTTTTTAGTATGGTACAGGCGCAAAAAGGCGTCGATCGATGCAGGATTCAGGTATCTAATAGTACATGTCGTTGGCGGTGTGCTGCTGCTCGGTGGTATCATTCTATATATGCAGGAAAGCGGCGGATCGATTGCTTTTAATGGTTTCGATTATGCATCTCCTGCAACAATATTGATCCTTCTGGGTTTTATTATCAATGCTGCAGTCCCGCCACTCCATGCCTGGCTGCCAGATGCATATCCTGAGGCTACGATCACAGGTGCTGTCTTTATGACTGCATTTACCACAAAGACTGCTGTATATGTGCTTGTAAGAAGTTTTTCTGACTTTACTATAGATGGCGTTGCAATCCTTATGTATCTTGGTGCTATCATGGCGCTATATGGTGTTATTTATGCAATACTTGAAAATAATATACGAAGACTTCTTGCCTACCATATAGTAAGTCAGGTAGGTTATATGGTCTGTGGTGTCGGGATTGCCGCAAGTACCATCGGCGTAGTAAGCGAAATGGCTATTGATGGTACGGTTGCGCATGCCTTTTGTCATATCCTTTACAAAGGACTGCTGTTCATGGGCGCCGGTGCTATCATTTATATGACAGGGAAAAGCAAACTTACTGAACTTGGCGGTCTCTATAAGGTCATGCCCCTTACAATGATCTTCTATATGATCGCTGCTTTATCTATCTCTGGTGCGCCGCTATTTAACGGTTTTATAAGTAAATCTATAATTATACATGCAGCTGCGATGGACCATAATATGTTGATCTTCCTTATGCTGGAAGTTGCTGCGGTCGGGACATTTCTTTCTGTCGGTCTGAAACTTCCTTACTTTGCATTCTTTGGTAAGGATGCCGGTATAAAGGCAAAGGATCCACCTATGAATATGTTAATTGGTATGGGAATCGCTGCATTTCTGTGCATCTTGCTGGGCGTTTATCCGTCCCTATTATATAATATTTTGCCTTATCCATCGGCTGTTGCTGATTATGCACCATATGCATCAGGACACCTGATTGGAACGCTTCAATTGATGTTGTTTACATATGCAGGTTTTCTGTTGTTGAAAAATAAACTCCATCCGGAAAATACTATCAGTCTTGATACTGATTGGTTCTACCGCAAAGGTAGTGTACTTTTTACATGGTTCATCAACAATCCACTTGCAAGAGGTGCGCAGTGGCCTGCTGATGCAGCGATCGTAGTTAAGAACTTTGCCGCATGGTTCAGCAAGAATCCGGCTGAAGCGCTAAGTATTATCATTGATAGGATATGCCTCTTGTTATTGAATATATCACAGGGTACATCTACAGCGGCTCAGACCGCAGAAGATATGATCGATGATCGTCGGAAAAATTATCCGGGAGAGCCTGTCCGCAGAGACCCGATAGGAGTTTCGGTACTGCTCGGGACGCTCTTTTTATTCGCATATCTGATATATGTGGTAATTCCTTATCTTTCGGTCTATGCAGTAATCGCTCTTGTGCTGATTGCAGTGTTTATAGGTATTGGTATGAGGATCAGGGAAATTATGCGGACTGCAGGTTTATGAAAAAAAGTAGTTTATGTCATATATTATGCCATATACTATCTTTTTATTGCATGAGAACCAATCAATATGTTGTGTTTATTTATAGGCTGACCACCAATAAAGTAATTCACATTGGTATTTTCAAGGAGATTGCATGGTTAAATGGGTTGTCGTACAGCTAAGTGATAGGGAATATCAGATACTTGAAAAACTAGATGATATTGAAGGAGATTCTTCTCAGAAGTTGAGGTCGCTCTTAAGAGGTTATCTATTTAGTACACCTAAATTTCAGAAAGATTACCATATAATCCATCTTGAAGAGAAAAAGGAATTTCTATTTGAAATATTAGCATCTATATGGAAAGAATATGATTCATCGACCTCACCCTTAGAGAAATGGGATGAGGAAAAGGTGAAGAGCGTACGTGATGATCTCATGGAGATCAATGCTATTCGTCCGGTAGGTCCATTTAGTTTCACTGTTACTGGTCTGTTAAAAAAACCATGGTTGTCAGCGTACTATCACGTAAATAATATTTTCGAGGAGTTAGATGAATTCAGCCAGGCATGCATAGCCTCAATATATGTACTGGATTTTCTATCCAAAGGTACTTTTGAATCTGAGTTACTGAAAAACAGCACAATATTGTTGAATGAATTATTCATGTTTTCATATGCAGTGGCCAGGAAAAAGGCTCATGAAACTCAAGAATCATTTAAACGTAGAAGCAGTTCACCCTGTTCTGACGACCAGCTTACGGCCTGACTGGATGCTTTTAATATCAGTCCTGCCTGTTACGTGGATATCACCCGTGCACTCGGCAGCCCTTGCTGAAACCATGGGTCGTATGATCATATTGCCACCGGCATAGGCCAATCCACCGACCTTTGTCCTGTCCAGCAGGGTAAGATTGCCGACAACCTTGATGTTGCCCTTTATATCGCAATCGGCACCTATTGTTGATTTCTCAGCAATAACATCACCCTTTACCTTTGAGCCTTTGCCCAGTACAAGGTTACCTTTTACCACAAGGTCTCCCCAGAAGTCGCACCCCATGCCCACCACGGCATTTCCCGGTAGGTTCACTTCATTTTCAAAAAATGAGAATTTTTTAATTATGAATGTTTCAGATTCCGGATGTCTTTTTATGAATTTTGGGTCCATGAAAATCACTATCTAAGAATATTACTTATCACTACTTTTAACTACTTTGAATTATGTCGACGATATTTCTTAACTTTTGGCACAAAGCTTATAACAACAGACAACATAATATACTTTATTATGATTTATGACAAGAAAAATTTATTGGTTGACGAATTTGTCGACGAATGGCTTGAGAACACAGAACTTGCAGAGAAAACAGCGAAAAACTACAAATATGCTGTTAAAATATATTGCGAATTGCACAAGATGACGCCCACAGAGCTTATCGAAGAGGCAGAAGGCGATTTACAAAGCAATAAACTCCCACGGCAATACGGAATTAAAAAACGACTGGTACAATACCAGAAATTCCTTACAGAAAGCCGCAGTCAATCAACAAAGGCTATCTATACAAGTGGTGTGAAATCCTTTTATCACTATTTCGAAATACCTTTACCACTTGCAAAAAGACGCAATAAAATTCAAACACTTATCAAGAACGACTGGAAGGGCTTCGGTAAGGATGTTGTGCGGAATTGTTTGAAACATCTTAATAGCCGAAATAGGGCAATGTTATTATCTATCGTTTCTGGGGGATTTGCAAAAAATGAAATACTCAATTTGAAAATTTCCGATACTCAGAACATAGACGCCCAGGGAATTACAACAGTGCGACTTATCCGTGAAAAAACAAACACGAAATATACCACTTTCTTATCAATGGAAGCCACACAGGCGATAAGGGAATATTTGAAGGACAGGAAAGAGCGCACAGAAAGGTTAGGAATTACTGACGATGTACCGTATTTGTTCGTGAGCGTGTACAAAGGGGAAGTCAAACAACTTGATGGATTTGCCTATAATATGACATTTATTGACCTTGCAAAGAAAATGGGCAAGGAATTTGAGACGGATAAAGGCACTTTTAACGCTCTTCGTGGGCATAATTTCCGAAAATTCTTTAAAACACAAATGCAAAATCACGGGCTCCCAGTGTGGCAGGTAGAAAGTCAGATGGGGCACGAATTAAGCCCATTGGATAAGGCGTATTTCATTGAAGATGAGCACAAGATGAAAGAAAATTATGTAAAACATCTTGAAGCTGTAATGGTTGAAACTGAAGTAAAGGAAGTCAGTATTGAAGAATCTGAAAAGTTTCAAAAAATGCAAGCAGAAATGTCCGAACTGGAAGACCAAAACAAAGCCCTTCTTGAGAAGATGATAAGTCTTGAAATGGTTCAAACAGTTATACAAGACAATCTTGATATGAAAGCACAATTAGAGTCCCAAACTATGCTTCATCCCGAAGAGTTCACAGCCGAGCCTATACGCCCTGATACAATAGCTACAATGACAAAAGGTGTGGATGAAATTAAAGATTCCGTGAAGAACTTCGATCTCAATCGTGAAAAAGCAGAGAAAGAATACAGGGCAAGCCTCAAAGAAGCCGAGAATAACAAAAATGCGTCTTGAAATTACCGCACCAATGCCACAGATTTGCGCATCCTATCATTCACGGCACCTATGGTGATACAACTACCTCTACTTTTAGAGATTCATCCCACACCATCACCACATTAAAGTTTTCTCCGCCTCCAAATATTGCGAATCTATGACTAAAGCTGAGTCAGTGAAGTCTTTAATGAAAAATTCACATCTCAAGATATCTTCACCAGTCACGATTCTCTTTATCCGACTCTTTCGTCTTTTATAGAGATCGCTATTTCTACTAAATACATCAATACATTCATGAGCAATCACCTGCCCCAACTCCAGTAATTTTTTAAGAACAGCGATGATATAATCCCCCTTCCACACCTTGAAAAAATATTCATCAAGATAATAATTTTTATTCCAATATTCGACAGCAAGATCGTATCTCATTTGTTTTTTCTCTTCCCGTGACAGATTCCTTTCATACTTCTTGACTGCTTCAATATCTGTTCGGGAGAGTGTGGATTCCAGTTCCCGGACATATTTTTCATATTCCTGGATATTGGCGGTGTGCTTTGTTTCAAGTTGCTTTAATTGATTTTTCAACTCCCCAAGCTCTTTTATTTCTCCATCAGAATCAAGTTTAATCTCTTTCTCCGTACCATCATCAAATTGTACCTTAACTATCTGGTTGACAGGCTTCAGCACGGGCTTCTCAATTTGGTTCTGTACTTTGATTGGTGTCATTTCTCTGGCTCGTCGTTCTACCGCTTCTTTGAACTGATCACTGTTCTCAAGTATACCGTTGGCGATAGCATAAGCATCATTAATCATTTTACTTCGCTTATGTTCATATTTAACAAATGGATTTTGAGCGTGTTCTATCCCTGTCTGAGTAAGGGTGTAGGTGTGGGGCTTGCGGTTTCCGAGTTTGGATATGTACCCTGCCTGCCTTAAATATGTGAGTTCCTTCCGCACTCCATCCTTGTTGTCGTATGTGAAACCTCCCGAAAATAACGGCTCTCCCGTTTCCATATCTACTTCGGGTGATTCACAGAAATATGGGATGTTTGCTATATGGTCTGAAATTTGAGAAAGAGTCAATTCTAATAGATTGGTTTGGTCTAAACTTTCCAAAGAATTTAATATAGCTCCCTTCAAGACTCTGTCAGGTAATCTCTTTCGACTCATATGTCGTAACTATGTTTGGACATATATTTAAACCTTTTTTAGTAAATACAGCCTATGCATATCGAAAATCGTATACGGCTAAATCTTATATTCTCATAAATCATACTCGGTTTAACGTATATTCCAATTGAGTTTCCTCTGACCCTGACCATCCTGATTGCCCCTATGATTTTACACTATCCTGAGTGGTGTGGGGCTTCGTTCTCTGGCATATCTCTGCTCAAGAGGTAATCTTACCTGTCTGGATTGAGAACATATCTTGAATCGCCTTTAAATCGAATATCGCAAATCCAGATAAGACACTACCCAACCAACCACACCCCTACTATAATATATTATAGGGTCCGCACCCCCTACTGCTATCGTTAAATTAATTTATAATGTTTCACTTTGACTTTAAAGAATCGTAACGACTAAAAAGAAAAAACCTGTCAGATAAAATCCGAAAATCATCTGACACATTTTTAAAAGTTATCGCTTGCTATCGTAAATACCTCACTCTCTAATTTATCTCAATAGTTTTAACTGTACCCGCTGCTTGTGAAGTCATTTTTTTTATGATGTATTATATGCAAACTTATTAACATTTATATCTAAAAAATTTTTCGTTGATTTTGTTGTGATTTTAGATAATCGGATACGGATAAAGTGAAACATTAGAATTGTTTGTAATTAACGGGGGGTTGGTTTATGTCGCTTGCTATCGGTTTATTGAATATAAGGTTTTATTATGAAAATCGTAACGGGTTAAAAGAAAATGTGTATTTTTGCGACTGAATTTTATCTGACAGATTTTTAAATGTTGTCTACTCAACCTGTATTATTTTAAATCCATCGTGATTAATTAAGTCTGAAGGTATCAGTCCGAAAAAATGGATTTCTTTGGGATAATCATAAGAAAAATCTGAAATTAATGGTCTTATTCTGTGAATGCTATCTCGTTCACTGTCCTCATACATTTCTTTATAGATTGTTTGAAGTCTTTGGTCTTTATAGTAATACGAAAGTCCATCATCTCTGATTTTAATTGAAAAGACCCCTGGTTCTGGTTCTGGTTTTCCTGTAAAAATTTCGTAAAAATGTTTTTTCATATCCTCTTGTCTCGGTAAATTTGATCCCACTACAAATAATGTGTGAAAATCTCGAAAATTATTAATTCCGTGGTTTGCTCCAAAGTAAATTGCCTGACTCCCGGCAAACTTACCAATTTTATCATCATCGTTTTCAAATGTCAGGTGCTTTTTCTTAGATAGAACTAAATCTTTGTATTCTTTTTCCCCCCTAACGCTTCGCTTACGGTTTTTATTCTTAATGCTGTTTATCACGTTCTTAACTTTGGGTATAATTTCATCAAAATTGATATCAGTTACTCGAAGATTCTTATGAATATAACAGATACAGGTGTGGGGTGTATAATGTGAATTCTTAACGTTTAACTTAATGCGATATCCTGGTG
>Ga0255365_10039_pt1 | contig 27141 bp, 28 predicted proteins | sample ANMaggSeSYBR01J3_FD_182089 | JGI IMG/M metagenome (GOLD analysis project Ga0255365, IMG submission 182089) | Sediment cell enrichment communities from methane seep in Santa Monica Basin, California, United Staets - ANME aggregate JGI... | ecosystem: Environmental > Aquatic > Marine > Cold seeps >... | reverse complement strand
ATGGCCGGAGCTTCCCTCAGCATTTTAAGCATAAGCGGAGCCGCTATTTTATAGGGGAGGTTGGACAGCATCTTCTCTATATTATGCTCTGATGCAAACCTACTGTAATCAATATCCATGGCATCTATGATTCTTAACTCTATTCTGCCCTTTTTGATCTCATCTGAAAAAATATCCTTAAAAGCTTCTGATACCTTCCTGTCGATTTCAATACATATTACCCTGCCTGCACCGCTTTTAAGGAGTATCTCTGTAAGGCTGCCTATTCCAGAGCCTATTTCCAGTATGGTTTCTCCAGGCACTATATCGGCAAGCGATACCAGCTTCTTTATACTATTGGTGTCTATCATATAGTTCTGGCCAAGTCTCTTTTTCAGCCTTATCCCATAACCAGATAGTATCTCTGATGTCCTTTTTGGCGAGCTTATATATTGCTGCATAATCTTTTCTCCTGCAGCTATTTTTGATGGTCATTGATATTTATTCCAAAGAAATCCTCTGCATTTTTTGAGGTTATCTCAGCCACTTCCTCTACGGATAAATTTTTTACTTCCGCTATCTTCTGTGCTATATACCTGACATAGCCCGGGAAATTTTCCTTTCCCCTCCTGATCTGGGGAGCAAGAAATGGAGCATCTGTCTCGATGAAGACCTTCTCTAAGGGAACCTTTTTCACTACCTCTAAAGTATCTGCGGCATTCGGAAAAGTTATGATCCCGGTATATGAGATATGGAGGCCCAGTTCCAAACATTGCATGGCAAAGGCAGTATCTCCCGAAAAACAGTGGACGACTCCCCGGAAACCCTTCCGATCAGAATAGTCCCTTAATACGCGGAGGGTCTCTCCGTGAGCATCCCTATCATGGATTATGATCGGGATATCATATTTTATAGCAAGTCCTATCTGGGCCCTGAAAGCCCTTTCCTGGTCTGCGCGGGGGCTTAGATTCCGGTAAAAATCGAAACCTGCTTCCCCTATAGCAACAACTTTCTCATACCTGGCTCCGCTGGTGCCCAGATCAATATTTATTTCTCCATGACTTCCGCTGATAAGAGATTCGAGTACCTTTACTTCTTCATCGCCAAAACCTGAAGCGTAATGGGGATGTATGCCGATACTTGCAAATACATCGGAAAACTTATATGCATATTCAAGTGATTTTATACTTCCATCAATACTGGAGCCGACATTAATAATATATCTGACCCCTTCTTCCTTTGATTTCGCGACAGCTTCAGCAGGGGTCCGTTTTTTAAGCATATCAAGATGGGCATGTGTGTCTATAAAATACATCTATTTAACTTCGATCCTTGGAAATAGTATCTCTCTTTCTCCAATCTTTGTATTACCCTCAAAACTGCCCCAGACTCCGTCTATATCCATTTTCATATCATCCACTTTTTTATTTATCCCAAGCTGCGTCAGGATCCTCTGGCATGTTGAAGGCATAAAAGGAATGAGCATAATAGCAGAGAGTCTTATGGATTCCGCCACTTCGTAGAGGACCGCATCCAGCTTTTTCCTGTCTTCATCGCTGCTGCTTTTTGCCAGTGTCCAGGGCTGGCTGTCCTCTATATGTTTATTTGCCTTATTTATGAACTCCCATATTTTTATCAAGTATTCAGATAATCTAAACTGTACCATCATCCTGCAGACATCTGTTCTGATCCCTTCCCAGGCTTTTTCAAAACCAGGACTTCCGGTCTTTCCCGGGATTATTCCATCCCGGTATTTTGTTATCATGGCAAGGGTCCTTGAGACAAGATTGCCAATATCATTTGATAGGTCCCCGTTATACCTCTTTATAAATGCCGGATCAGTAAATGAACCATCCTGACCGAAAGATATCTCTCTTGTAAGGAAATACCTTACTCCGTCTATACCATATTTCTCTGCCATTTCATCAGGATCAAGGACTATGCCTTTTGACTTTGATAGTTTTTCATGCCCCATAAGGAGCCAGCCGTGGACCACAATATGTTCTGGCAGTTCCAGCCCAAGCGACATAAGCATGGCGGGCCATATGACTGCATGAAACTTCAATATATCCTTACCTATATGATGTTGATCCGCGGGCCAATATTTCTTAAACAGTCCATCATTTTCTGTGCCGTAACCGAGTGCTGAAATATAATTTATAAGTGCATCTACCCAGACATAACAGTAGTGCTTTGAGTCAAAAGGAATGGGTACGCCCCATTCCACTGTGGTCCTCGAAACACTGATATCCTTCAGTTCCTGCTTCAGCAGCCCAAGCACCTCATTTTTCCTTGTCTCCGGTATTATAAAATCAGGATTTTCTTCGATATGTTTTATAAGTCTTTTTTCATACTTTGAAAGCTTGAAGAAATAATTCTCTTCCTTTACATACTCGACTTCTCTCCTGCATTCCGGACACTTGCCGTCTACAAGCTGCGACTCCATCAGGAAAGTCTCACAGGGGACACAGTACTCTCCTTCATATATGCTCTTATAGAGGTCCCCATTTTCCTTCAGCCTGGTGAGTATGTCCTGAACCGCTTTTTCATGGTCCATACCCGTGGTCCTCACAAATCCATTATTGCTTATATTGTAGACATCAAGGAGCCTTTTCATATCTTCTACCATTCTATCGGCATATTCCTGCGGGTTTACTCCATTGTCTTTTGCGCTTTTTTCTATTTTCTGGCCGTGTTCATCCGAACCGGTTAAGAAATATGTATCTTCTCCATTGAGCCTATTGAACCTGGCAACCACATCTGCCAGGATAAATTCATAGATCTGCCCCAGATGAAGCTTTGCATTCATATAGGGTATAGCCGTTGTTATATAGAACTTTTCTTCTGTCATCTTATCCTTCTTTTTCTGATCCACTTAAATTTTGGTTGAAATATTATACAATTTTTGCCTGTCTATGTCATACCTTGACTTCATTATTTTCAGGGCATTTTTCTTGCTTATTCCCTGACTGATAAGTTTGATAAACTGTTTTTCTATTTCTTCTGCGGTATATTCACTTATTAGCTCGCCCTTGCTGCCCTCTATTATAAGTACTACTTCGCCTTTTATTTTTCTTGATTTTATTTTCTTAAGTATTTGATCAAGATCTCCCCTGATAGCTTCTTCATAGATCTTAGTCATCTCTCTTATAAGGGCCGCTCTGCGTTTTCCAAGTCTTGGTATGAGCTCGCCGATAAGCCTTTCTATCCTGTTTGGAGATTCATATATAATAAGCGTATATGGAAGATCCGAAAGCTCTACTATTTTTTCTTTTCTTTTTTCACCTGTTTTTGGTAAAAAGCCCACAAAAAGAAAACTATCCGTTGGAAGTCCGGATAATACCAGAGCATTTAATGCTGCACTGGGACCGGGTATTACAGTAATTAAAATATTTTCTTTTATACACTCTCCTATTATCCTGTATCCCGGGTCCTGAATGGCGGGCATTCCTGATTCTGAGACCAGGGCCGCAGTTTTACCCTTTCTCAATAGTGAGATTATATGAGAGACTTTCCCGGTATCGCTATGCTGATGATAGCTCAGGATATTCTTTTTCTTTATCTCATATCTTGAAAGCAATTTCCTTATGGTCCGGGTATCTTCGGCAAGTATCAGATCTACTTCCTTTAATATTGAAATCAGTCTGAAGCTTACATCCCCGAGGTTTCCTATCGGTGTAGCGCATATATATAATGTTGTTTTTTTTTGTTTCATTCATTAGAATGCCCTGATAATATATTAAAGCTTTTCTACTTTATTTCATTGAAAATCTCTTTAGGATTTCCACATACCGGACATTTATCCGGAGCAGCGCCCTCTACAGTATTTCCGCACACCTGGCATACAAATATCGGTGTATCTTCATTATTTCCCAGATCATCAAGATATCTCTGATAGAGACCGGCGTGTATCGCTTCGACTTTATTGGCATAGCTGAAGCTTATTCTTGCTTCGCTCTGGTTTTCCTCTTTTGCTTCCTCGATCATCCCTGGATACATTTCCTTAAATTCAAAGGTCTCCCCATCGACTGCTGCTTTTAGATTTTCTTCGGTTGACTTGATGCCATCCATTGCTTTCAGATGATTATGGGCATGCACTGTTTCTGCATCAGCTGCAGCCCTGAAAAGCCTCGCTGCCCGGGGATATCCCTCTTCATCTGCTTTTTTTGCAAAAGCCAGATACTTCCTATTAGCCTGTGACTCCCCTGCAAAAGCCTCTGCCAGGTTTTTTTCTCTGTCCTGTGATGTGCCATGTTTTCTCCTTTCATAATTAAATATAAAAAATTAGTTAAAAGCAGTCTACCTGATAAATATTATATTAAGATTTTTTATATTATATCCAAAAAAATATCATTATTATCTGAAGTTTTATTATATTCAGTAGATTTGACAGGTAAAATAGTATATTTCCAATATTATTGGTTTAATTATCTGATATGCCACTTGCAATAAACAGTGCATTAAGTAAAATTTTAAATATGAAATTTAAAAATCTATCCCAGTTTGCAAGAAGGCTCATAATATCCATAGGCCTGCTGATCCTCATCTACTTCCTGGGGATCTTTGGCTATATGTTGATAGAGGACCTGGATTTTTTGAATGCACTTTTTATGACTACCATAACAATAACCACTGTGGGATATGGCCTCGTAAAAGAGTTGTCTATTGCAGGTACCGTATTTACTATTATACTTATAATCAGCGAGACCGGTACTGCAGCATATATGCTTATTAATATCGGAGATTTTGTACTTTCTGAATTTTTAATGGGAAGACTTGAAAAGAGAAGGAATATAAAAATGATGGAAAGATTAAAAAACCATTATGTCATATGCGGGCTTGGAAGAGTCGGCATAGAGATCGCATATGAACTTAAGAATAACGGGATCGATTTTATCGTAATAGATAATGCAGAAGAGCCGGTAGGGGTTTGTAATGAAAACAAATGGCTGTGCATCAAAGGTGATGCTTCCAATGATGATGTATTGCTCGAAGCAGGCATAGATAGAGCCAGGGTGCTTTTTGCTGCTCTGGATACAGACTCAGAGAATGTATATGTGACCCTGTCTGCTAAATCACTGAATCCTGATATATTTGTAGTGGCAAGGGCAACTATCCATGAGACTATCAGCAAGCTTGAAAAGGCTGGTGCCGACCGGGTCGTCTCCCCACAGATAATAGGAGGCAGGAGGATGGCAGCCATGGCGCTGCGTCCATCTATTTCAGATTTCCTTGATATGATAATGCAGACAGAAGAAGCCGAGATCAGGCTTGAAGAGATAGAAATAAAGCCAAAAAGCAGGATCGATGGATTGACAATAAGTGAAGCCGGGAGGGAATATGGAATAGATGCACTGATCATCTCGGTTCTGGAAAAAGGTGAAAAGATCTCTGTAAACAAAGCCAGCGGCAACACACCCATAAGTGCCAGACATAAGCTTATAGCCATAGGAACCCCGGATCAGATCAAACAGCTTGAGGATCTGGCTTCATAAAGGACTTCTTTACATATCATCGTGAAAGACTGAATAATCACCGGTTAAGAAGTAAAGCACCCTTTCTCCTATATTTACCGACTGGTCGCCTATTCTCTCTAAATAGCGGCTCGCAAGAGCGATATTGGTGACAAACTTTATATCTTTCTCGCCTTTTTGAGAAGTAAATAATTTTCTGAATATCATCTTCTGGATCTCATCAACAGCATCATCAGATTTTCCCAGTTTTGATGCAAGTTTTGCATCCTTGTTTTTAAATGCTTCCAGGGCCCTGGCGAGTTCCAGTTTTACCAGATTTCCCATTTCAACCAGTAAACCGATAATATCTTTATCAAGATGTTTTTTCTCTTCTTCTCTGGAAAGTCTTCTGACTACTTTGGCGATGTTTACAGTAAGATCACCCATCCTTTCTAGATGCTTAATAATAATACTCACCGAATGGAGAAATCTGAGATCCACTGCAACCGGCTGATGTTCTGCCTGGAGCACAATACATTTCTCTTCAATAGAGATATCGTACTCATTTACTCTCTCATCGTCTTTAATGATCTTTTCTGCTAATTGAGTATCCCTTCTTAAAAGAGCCTCAGTAGAATTATGAACAGCTTCCTGCACCAGGCTGCCCATAGCCAGTACATCTTCATTGATCTCGTTCAACTTCTCATGAAATGTTTTCCTCATATTTATTCCTTTCTCATCAATTCCCTGACTGAAAATTTAATCATACAAATTTGGTTGTGAGAATGCAGCAACAGTAAAAATAATTAACCAAATCGACCAGTTATATAATTTTCAGTTCTTTTATCGCCTGGATTAGTAAATATTTTATTAGTATCATCATATTCTATGAGTCTTGCAGGCTCATCACTTTTTTCAGTCAATAGAAAAGCTGTTTTTTGCGAAACCCTTGCAGCCTGCTGCATATTATGGGTAACTATAATAATAGTGTAGTTCTCTTTTAGTTCATCAATTAAGTCCTCAATCTTCTGGGTTGAAATTGGATCTAAAGAAGAAGCAGGTTCATCCATCAATATTATTTCAGAATCTACCGCAAGCACTCTGGCTATGCATAATCTCTGCTGCTGCCCCCCTGAAAGTTTCAAAGCACTGGTGTGCAGTTTATTTTTTACTTCATCCCAAAGAGCTGCTTTTTTTAAACTATCCTCTACTATATGTTCCAGTTTTTGTTTTGAATATCTGGCATGTAGTCTGGGCCCATAAGTAATATTGTCATAGATTGTTTTTGGAAATGGATTGGGCCTTTGGAATACCATTCCTATTTTTTTTCTAAGTTCAACGACATCCATATTATTTTTATATATATTAATCCCATCAATGCTGATTTCACCAGTTACCTTTGAACTTGCAATTAAATCATTCATTCTATTAAAAGTCCTTATAAAAGTAGATTTTCCACAACCTGATGGGCCAATAATTGCAGTTATTTTATTTTGCTCGATATCCATAGTGATATCTGACAGGATTTTTATTTGTCCATAGTAAAACCCATAATTTTTTACTTTTATTTTTATATTATTACTCATAGTTTTTTTCCTAAATTAATTTCAAATTCACTATTCATTTCGATCAATGCCTTTATTATATTATAAATTTACTTTCCTGAGCCTTGCTCTTGTTCTAATAACTGTACCAGCTATAGTAAAAAACAATACCAGTATTAATAAAACAAGTGCGGTCCCCCATTGAATATCTTCCGGTGCATTAGGTACCTGGGTAGCTAATACATAGAGATGATATGGTAAAGCCATCACCTGGCTGAATACTGAATTAGGCAAATTTGGTTGTGAGAATGCAGCAACAGTAAATATGATAGGTGCAGTTTCTCCTGCAGCTCTTCCAATACCGATTACGCTTCCGGTCACTATACCTGGCAATGCCTGGGGAAGTACAACTTTTATTATAGTTTGCCATTTAGTTGCTCCTAATGCTAATGAAGCCTGCCTATATGAGCTGGGAACTGTTTTTAAAGCTTCCTCGGTTGCTGTTATAACTACTGGTAAAACAAGCAATGCCAGTGTCAGGGAACCTGCCAGTATAGATTTTCCAAATTTTAGGAAAATAACAAAAAAACCCAACCCAAATAATCCAAACACTACTGAAGGAACTCCGGATACATTTACAATTGATAATCGGACTATTCTGGTTAATCTGTTCTTGCCTGCATATTCATTCAGGTACAGGGCAGCAAATATCCCTATTGGCAATGAAAAGATAATTGTTCCAATAATCAGGTATAAAGTACCTAAAATGGCTGGAAATATTCCTCCTGCCCGCATTCCTGCTTCTGGCTTCTGGGTAATGAACTCCCAGCTTAATGCCGGCAGACCTTTAACAATTAAATAAATTATAATCCCCAGGACAAATACCACTACTACTAAAGTTACAGATAACAAAAGATAATTCCAGAATTTTTGTATTAGATTTTTTCTTTTCATTACACCTATCTAATATTCCTTATTCTATTTACAAATCTATCCGCTGTAAAATTTGTTAAAAAAGTAATTAAAAACAGTATAAGTCCTATTCCAAATAGTGCTGAATAGTGCAAACCTCCCTGTACCGTCTCTCCCATCTCAGCTGCTATTGTAGCAGTTATTGTACGTACAGGCTGCAGCCATGAAAAAACAATTCTTGGGGAATTTCCGGTGATCATTAAAACTGCCATTGTCTCTCCAATAATTCTTCCAAGTCCAAGCATAATAGCAGCTAAAATTCCAGACGATGCAGTTGGGACAACTATCTTATAAGTAGTCTCCCATTTATTTGCACCTAATGCTAAAGATGCATTCCGCAGTCCATTTGGAACTGCATTTATAGCATCTTCAGAAATAGATATTATGGTAGGCAGACTCATGAATGCAAGTATTATTGAACCGCTTAAAGCTGTTAAACCTATACTTAAGCCAAAAATACTTTTAACAAAGGGAACGACTGTTTTTAATCCGATGAAACCCAATACTACTGATGGTATAGTAGCAAGAACTTCAATAATAGGTTTCAATGTCTCCCTTACTGGTCTTGGAGCAAGTTCCCCAATATAGATCGCTCCACCAACGCCAAGTGACACAGCTATTATAATAGCTCCGAAAGCTATTTCAAGGGAACCTACCATTAAAGGCACAAAACCAAATTTCTCATTTACGGTAGGGGACCACCTTGTCCCTGAAATAAAATCAAAAAAAAGGATATGATGAGAAAAACTTAAGTGAATTATATATTAAGAAAGCTAATATTAGGCCCAACACTACTATTGAAATAATGCCATTAATAAATATAAATTTTGAAATTAAAAAGGTTTTGAAGGTTTTGAATTTTGATTTTTTTGAATTTCTCCATTTAAAATATCTTATATGATTTATATTTATTATTCCAGTTTTTTGTTAATGAGGTCATGAACATTGATTTGTAATATATTCATAACCTCATTTCGAATCATTCTTTTAAAATTCATCATACAGTATATGAATAATGAATTTTAAATCCGTTCAACTATTTATTTAAAGAAACAAATCCATTATCAAGTGCTATCTGCTGGCCCTCATCGCTTAAAAGGAAGTTAAGATAAGCCTCTCCCATTTCACTCAGATCGCCTTTTCTGTAATAATTATACAGACCTCTGGATATTGGATATGTTCCATCCTGAACAGTTTCAACAGAAGGATAGACACCATCAATAGTTACTGCACTGGCACCTTTATCTAATGCTTCCTGTAAATATCCAAGACCTATATAACCAATTGCATTATCATTGGTGGTAACTGTGTTTACAATATCTGCATTGGATTGAAGAGCTAAAATCATAGGTGAGAAATCATTATCTTTTTCTGATTTTCCCATCTGAACAACACTTTCCAGGAAGTACTCAAATGTTCCTGAATTAGAATCTCTTGAAGCTAATATTATCTCTGCATCGTCTCCGCCAACTTCATTCCAGTTGGTTATTTCACCTCTAAAAATATCAGATAGCTGTCTTATGGTAAGTTCTGGTACATTAACATTCTCACTCACTATAACTGATATCCCATCATAGGCTACAGTTACTTCAACCAGTTCAATGCCGGCTTTTGTCGCTTCTTCTATTTCGCCTTCTTTTGCCTGCCTTGAGGCATCACCAATATCATTAATACCATTGATAGATTCAGAGACACCTACTCCAGAACCTCCGCCATTTACAGTTATTGAGCCGCCGAATTTTTCCATAAATGCTGCCGCTGTAGGCTCTACAAATGGCAGAAGGGTAGTGGAACCGGATACTAACAGTTCCTTGCCATCATAGGGAAGGCTGGCTTCCTCCGATGGTTCCTCTTCTGTTAGTGATTCCCCGGATGCAGCATTTTCTTCAGTCACTGTTCCTTCGGTATTATTACAACCTAATAATAAACTACTGCCTAAAAATAAAACTACTATACTCAGACTTAACAATATCCAGATTTTACTTTTCCTAACTGGTTCCATACTTTACTCCTTTCTTCTAAAATATTTATTCTATTCTATTATTGAAGCAAAGATTAGCATATTTAGAATAAGCTTATGTTAAGAAAAAATTAAAGAAATGTTAAAAAAATATTAAATATCACTTGTCATTCTATATCCGCAGCCATGTACAGTTTTAATATATCTTTTCCCAAAATCCTTATATGACATATTTTTTCTGATCCTCCTTACATGGACGTCCAGGGTCCTGGTATCACCAAAATAGTCTTCACCCCAGATCTCCCTTATAAGTTCCAGCCGGGGGACCAGCTTATCAAGATTTTTGAGCAGTACTATAATAACCTGAAATTCTTTTGGATTTAATTTAATAGTTTTGTCATCCAGAGAGATTACATGTTTTTCCTCATCCACCACAAGTTTTATCCTGTCAAAATAATACTCTCCCTTAAAAGTTCCGGTTTTATTTTTTATCTTCGATCTTTTTAATATATTTTTTACTCTTGCAAGCAGCTCACGAATGCCGAAAGGTTTGGAAATATAGTCATCAGCTCCAAGCTCCAGACCCAGGACCTTGTCAAATTCCTCGCTCCTCGCACTTAATATGATTATTGGCACATCCGACCCCTCTCTGATCTTTTTGCATATATCATAACCATCACAATCAGGCAGCATCAGATCAAGTATTACAAGGTCAGGTTTTTTAGCATTAAAAAAATCCATGAAACTGCTTCCATTTTTGAATCCCTTTACTTCATACCCATTTTTTGAGAGATTATATTCAATAATCTCCAGTATGTTTTCCTCGTCATCAACTACATATATCAGATTCATCATTACCCATTCCTCAATATCGGTGAATTCTCTTATTAATTTATATATTTATTTTCTAATATGATTTATATATCCTTTGGGAGCACAATGTCAAAACTCGTCTCAATATTTGGCCTGCTTGTAACTTTTATTTTACCACCATGCAGGTCGACTGTATGCTTTACAATAGAAAGCCCCAATCCAGATCCGATCCTTTTTGAAGAATACGGCGATTTTCCCCTGAAGAATCTCTGAAAAATATAAGGAAGGTCCTCCTTTGCTATCCCATTTCCATTATCAGTAAAGCTTAAATATATTTTTTCTTCATCCTCTGAAAGATGGATCTTCAATTTTGATCCGCTGCCTGAATAAAATATTGTATTTTTTATTATATTTCCTATCAGCTGCCTGAAGAGTTCTTCATCTGACCTATATTTTATTGAGTTTTTTGCATGTTCAAACTCTATAGCTATACTATTTTCTTCTGCCAGAATATCCACTGAATCAATACTATCCCTTATTATTTCCACAAGATCTATATCGCTCTTAAATATCACATTGCGCCTGTATTCAATCCTTGAAAGATCAAGTATGTCTTTTATTAGAAAATTCAGCCTGTCGACCTCTTCCAGACTCTTATTCAAATATTTTTCTACTAACTGCCTATCTTTCAAATCAGAATCGACAACTGTTTCCAGATATCCTTTTATAGAGGTAAGAGGCGTCCGCATCTCATGTGAAACATTTGCAACAAACTGGCTCCTGAGTTTTGAAAACTCGACTTTCTGAGTTACATTTCTGGCCAGCACTAAAACATTTAATTCCCTTCCTGTCTCAGGTTCTATAGAAATACTCTTATCCTCTGTATTGTCAGATTCAAATTCTATGAGAATAGTCTCTATATTAAGATACAGATCTTCGTCCCTATAGAATATAATATTTTCTTTTTTTGATATTCTATTTTTTATTGTATCTATTATCATACTTTCCAATTTTACATTATTGAATACCATCATTGTGGTTTCTCCACGCGCTTTGCGATTTTCAAGATGAAAAAGGCTCAGGAGCGGGTTGTTTATTTTAATGATCTTTCTATCACTTCCGACTATCATAATGCCCATAGAGACACTATCCAGAATAGTATCTGTGAGTTTTGAGTTCCTTTTAAACTGTTCTGAAATATTGTTCACAAGTTCTTTAATATTTTGGAACCCATTATATGTATTTAACCTGGATGATTTATTCTCTATGGAAGTAATAAATTTTTTATTACCTGACCCGCTTATACCTGATGACAATATATCCGGTATCTTTGTAAAACGTTTATATATATTCCTTATTTTGAAACGGTAATAAATTGTCAGGGTCAAAAGGATCAAGACAATCGCTATTAATAAATATATATAGATTTCCAGTGGCATTGAACCTGTATAAATCGTATTTATTATTAAAAAATAACAGGATTATCTTATAACACACAACAACCGGTACATCATGATTATTCCATAAGATAACCTTATTATGAAGTATGATATGATATACAGGTAATTTTTACAAAAATTTCCAGGCAAGAAAGTTATTATGGGCTACTCTACCTGAATCAGATATCGCAAGTAGCAAAATATAAAACAAATAGATTTTTTTATTGTATATATTATAGGATATCAATTAAATATTTGTAGAAATACAGTTTCCGGGTCTAATTAATCATCATGCTAACTGATTAAAAAGAGTTATACCATTTTACTTAACTTCTTTTATAAATCCTACTTCTGTGGTCAACTACTCTTACAATAATAAGATTAGAATCATAAAGAACATCAACAAGTGCCCTGTAAGCACCTGCTCTAATTTTAAAACCATACTTAAACTCTTTGAGAATTTCTATTCCTCTTCCGGTTTCAGCAACTTTTTTAACTTTCTTAACAATTCTCTTAGAAATATCCAGTGATAGTTTATCGAGCTGTTTCTCTGCTTTCGGGTCCCATATAATTTTGAGTATCATAAAAATTTTTTCTCTATTGCTTCCTGTGACTTCATTTCCGAAAGTGGCCTTTTTCTTGAATCTTCTATCTTCTTTTTAACAGTGTTTGAAAGTTCCATATCCTCTTCTTCGATATATTCCTTTATTATGCTAAGCTCCTGTCTTAAGGCAATAATATTTTCATTAATTTTTTCGAGCGTTATTGAACTCATAATTTACCGCCTATTTCACGTAACTTTATTTATTTTATTATAAAACCTGATATTAATTGTACTAAACAAGCCAGTTTGGAGCAATATTTTTAACAAAACAAATTCTTAAGGTTGTAATTCTGTTTGCGAAGTCAAGTTTTAGTTAATGTTTTCAAATCAGAATAGATATCCGTCAATAACTTAATTAGCGCATCAACCACCTCATTGACTCGCCTATCTCAGTTCTAATACTTGTTTATGGGATCATCAGATTTAATATTTATTATGATAATAGTATTCTTTTATAAAATCTGTGCAATTATTGACAATACTACCAAAAATCTTTCCCCCGGTCTCTTTTGTTGCCACTGTCGGATCACCCAGAGCACCGGTTTTTGAATCCTCATAGCACCAGGTCGACCACATTACTTTACTCCCTGAACCATAAACATCTGCACCCACATATTTTGACTGATACTTCATCTTGTCTCTATCAGAAGCTCTATCCATATCTACATCTTTTTTAAAATACAACATCAGAGAAGTCTCTAATTCACCAGCATGGCACATACCACCAATATCTGATTTTCTTATTTTATTTACAAATTTCTTATCAGCCATAGCGTATACCAGAGGGATCGCTGCCGGACAGACCCTGTATTTGTCCTGTATGTATCTCATAGCTACTGGAATTGCCGCAACATTGCCGCCGTGGCCGTTGACAAGTATAATCTTTTCAAACCCCATGGCCAGAAATGATTCCATAATATCTTTTAATAATTCAATTAAAGTCTCCAGTTTTATTGAGATCCCTACAGGAAACTTCTCTAACATATACTCCATTACATACCCGGTCCAGACTACCGGAGTTACCAGATGAGAAATCTCTTTTCCAAGTCTTTCTGAGATCCCGGCCACAACTCTTTCAGTTATATCATAATCGGTGGAAATAGGCAGATGATATGAGTGCTGCTCAAGTACTGCCAGCGGGACCATAATTACTGCATTTTTTTTGGAATATTCATTAATCTCATGGGCCTTAAAATTATTTATCAGATTAACCAAAGAACACCTTCTTCCAATCCTCTTACCAATAGGGAAAACACCCTATTGAATACTAAATTGCTTATAGATATTTCCTATCTCATCTGCTATTTCAATATATTTTTTCTTATGTTTTGAGTAAAATTCTATTCTATCTTTTTTTGGATAAATTTCTTCACTAATTGAAACAATTTTATTTTTAACCAGCTGCTTATAACCTTCCCTTAAATTATTGCCATATTTCGCAACAAGAAAGTCTCCAATTATCTCATATGGGATTTCCTCCATAATAATATATTTAAGATTTAAAATGTTTGACTTAATATTATTCCAAATATTATTCTTTATTCCTCCGCCAATAACCTTTATTTCTTTAATTGATTCTTCTTTTAGACCGTTTAATTCTTTTATCTGATCTAGAGCATGATTTAATTCATAGCCAATCGATTCAAGCATTGAGAAATAATAACTATCAAGATCGTGGTGCCATTTTATTCCTACTAAAGTCCCTTCATAATAAGGCTGGGGAGGACTTATTCTTCCTCCTATATGGGGGATAAAGTAAAGGCCATCAGTATCTTTGATCTTACCGGGGTGCTTTTTACCTCCGTAATTAAATTTTTCTTTAAACCATTTATACAAATAACCACCAACTGCTACAACAGACATGTTATAATAAATACCTTCAATTCCTGAAAATAAAGTGGTTAATATTTTATTTTTGGAATCGGCAATAAAACTATCAGTACAGTACCCAAGTACTGTATAAGTGCCTGTTACATCAACCAGATCACCTTTATTTATTATTCCAGCGCCTATAAAACCTGCTGCCTGATCTCCTATTCCAACAAGAACTTTTATTTCCTTTTTTGTATTAAATTTATTTTTATTTATATATCCGATACACTCAAATGGACTTAATATATTAGGTAATTTAGTTATATCAATATCAAGTTTTCTACATATTTTACCATTCCATTTTCTATCATTTATATCTGCAAGTCCACTCATCGAGAGAACACTATAGTCTATAAAAGCATCATCCCCTGAGAAGCTGCATAACCTGCCAGCAACATAAGTAGTTAAATTAATAAATTTATAGATTTTTTCGTAATATTCTGGAAAATTTTCCTTTATCCATTTTATTTTAGCTGCCATAAACGGCACTCCTCCTGATGATTTCCTTACCTCGCCGCCCATTACACTTTCAATTTTGGAAATATAAGTATTTGATCTGGTATCTACTGAGTATGTCCATGGAAATACAACTTTCCAATCTTTATCAATACCTAATATTCCTGCCATCTGACCACTGCAGATAAGACTTTCAGATCTTCTGAAATGTGAAGGGTACCTTTTTGAAATCTCTTTAATCTCGTTTATAACTATATCAAAATACTCTTCAGGCTTCTGGGTAGCAGAAGTGCTATCAGTGTAAGTTTTAATTTCTTTTTTTGATAAATATATAATATTGCCTTTATCATCAAGCAAGCTTGATTTTATTCTTGTTGTACCCAGGTCAAAACATAAAAAAGCCTCAGCCATAAAACCTCTCTTAAAATCCTGTACCCTTATCAATTTTCTCTTACATTTTTTTCAAACCTCTGGACCTTAAGTCCAGGTATATATTTACATGCTTCCTCTAATACATCAGCACACTTATCGTAAACGACTGACAAATGATGAATATATGGACCTTCCATCATTGTTTTTTCCCAATGAGTCCAATTATCTACTTCTGCCCAAACATAAAATTCCTGAGTTACCGGACCGGTAGTTGTCCTGCACTGCCCTACACCTAATACATAATCTCCGCATGCTCCTTCAAATCTACACAAAGTAAGCGGACCATCTTTTAACTTAAAATTAAGACTGTTTGGCGGAAGTCCTTTAAGTATCCAGGGCGGTGCTATCTTAACTTTTGAACCTTGATCTTTTAAAGATAGTGGTGCTGTGGCATGCCATAGCAAAGCTGCATTTTCATTTTCAGGATGACGGATCACAAATTCAGGAAAGAAGCTTGGTTCATCAGTTTTAGAAGCTGCTTCAATTAAAACTGAGCTTATAGCCCCATGCAGATCTGTTTCATCGATTATTGGAATCCCTTTGTCGCAGACCATAGCACTTCCCAGGCCGCATCCACCTCCCAATTCATCCTGAATAGAATTAAAACTTTTTATAGTAATTGCATCCAGATCCTGGTCTTCTGCCAGCAGTAGAAGTTCATCCCGAAGTGCCAGACTATTAAGCAGCGGTTCATCATTGTCCATTCCCTCAATAGTAAGCCACTTTTTAATATCTATAAGTTCTTTCTGGTATTTTTTCCTGTCCTTTTTTGAACGTTTCTTAATATTATTTATAAAATCTGCCATATCAACTGGAAATACCTGAATACCAAACTTATCAAGCAGCTCTGCTTCATTTACAATTGTCGACCAGAAAAAATCAATCCTTACCCCGATTTTACCAATACGCATATTTTTCATAGCCCTGCTAACAGCAGCAGTCCGGCTAAATAAAGATATACCTCCTATGAATTTTTTATCATCTATAGTACAGTTCTCAATATATGTAAAAGGTACTTTTAATTTACGCAGAACTCCGCTCGTTGCAAACATACCACAAAGTGAGTCTCTTGATCTTGATCCATCAGGAAGAGGTGTCCTGTCGCGTGGACCCCAGAGAAGTGTTGGAATTCCTAATTTTTTTGCAATCATTCCTGCTGCACCTTCTGTTCCAAAGTTACAGTGAGGAATAAAAAGTGCATCTACTTTTTCTTTTTTAAAATGCTCTACCACCACATCAACATGTCTTTGGTCACGGACCATTCCATCCGGCAGAATATCTTCTATGGCAATATAATTTATTTTGAGCTCGCTTAATTTTTTAAATATTTTCTTTTTCTGACTGACCGCATCTTCATGGGAAAAAACAAATTTACCTATTGGGCAGACTCCAATAAGCGCTTTGTCTTTCTTTTTATATGATGACATTTTTCTCCCTTTTCTTTTATTATCCGATCATCTTTTAAGACCGCAGATATGCTTACTACATATATAATCTTGTAGCAGCATACAATATAATAAATAAACTGAAGTTATCCCTTCTCTAAAATTCCCCGTACAACCTGGATAACCCTGTCCATTTCTTTCTTATCGGTTTTTAGAGTTCTATTGTAATTAATAGTCACCGAACGAGCTAAAATATCGTCTGTTTTAGGACACATACCCTCAAAATATTCTACTTTTCCCTTGTATCGCGGACAGGTGAAAGGACAGCCGCTTTTATCAAGAGTCTTCTTCTTGAGTAATTGTTTCCAATTAGTATAATTATGCCAGCCAGACTCCTTAAGCCATTCTACTTCTATATCCTCTACCTTCATTTTTTTGTAAAAATCTTCCGCTGTAACAGCACTATTGAAGATAATGGTCACTCCATTACCGATGTGTCCCTCAAGATCAGGGATCTGACGCGGAATAAATAAATCAATATCTTTAATATTATCCAGTATATATTTGCTATTTTTACGCATGGTCAAAACTATATAATCGAGTTTACCGAGCTGAGCTAAGCCCAATGCTCCTTCCAACTCTTCCATACGGAAGTTTAAGCCTATTAAAGGACGCTCTCCCAGATCTTCATTCTGACGGTAGACTTCGTGGCCATGGTCACTGTAATGGACACATCTTCTATATATATTCTCATCCTGAGTAAGGATCATACCTCCTCCTCCAGTTGTTATTATTTTCCAGTAATCAAAACTGAATACACCGGCATCTCCAAAGGTACCTAACTTTTTCCCTTTGTATGAGCCGCCACAGGCCTGAGCCACATCTTCAATCAATGCCAAGTTATATTTTTCTTTTATTTTCATGATCTCGTCCATGCGTGCAGGGGCTCCCTTCATATGGACAACAAGGATACATTTCGTCCTTTCAGTTATCCTGGCTTCCACATCCTCGGGATCCAGATTCAAAGATGTATCAACCTCTGCCAGTATGGGAATAGCTCTGGCAGCCACAATTGCAGCAACAGAAGCAATAAAGGTGTAAGCTGGGACTATTACTTCGTCTCCCGGACCTATGCCCAGAGCGCCCATGGCGATAACCAGCCCCTGAGTAGCATTAGTTACAGCCAATGCATGTTTTGCACCCATATATTTACGGAATTCATCCTCAAAATTTCTTACTTTATAATATTTCCTTACATCCTCAAATCGATCCCGCGCCAGGATCTTACTCCTTATAACTTCCAATACTTCCTTTTCTTCTTCCTCACCGATCATCTGGCTCCCAGGGCCGCCTAACCCGGAGTAATAAATCTGTTTCTCGTCCTGTTTGTAAGTCATCTTTTTAGTCTCCTTTTAAATTGCTTGCGTTATTTTAATAAAATTACGTATACTATGTCTTAAAATTTTCATTCAGCAGCAGCGCGATATGCTTCAACAATAACATCAACTGTCTTTTTAGCCTCCGTTCCATCTATAATTGGTTCTCTTTTGTTATTTACACATTCGATGAAATGTTTGATCTCCATAATAAAGGGCTCTAAGGAAGTAATGTTCATCTCCTTTCCAAACATCTTTACATAGAGATCTTTTTTTTCTTCCCTTTTTGTGTCTAAACATCTTGGGGTCCTATCGCCATAATTTTTTTCTGAAGTATAAAATAAATCTTCATTTTCCAGTTTCAGGGAACCCATTGTTCCATTAATGACCAGACTTTCATAACTTCCAGATATTTCTGCTCCCCAGGAGTAAATTAAACTGCCAATGGCGCCGTTTTCAAATTCTATAATTGCAACTGCTGAGTCTTCCACTCCTGCTTTTGGCCAGACTAAATTATTGGTATAGCTGGAAATACGTTTTATCGGACCAATAATCCACTGTAGTAGGTCTATATGATGAATACCATAGCCCATCATCGGACCTCCACCCTGTGTTGGATCAACAATCCAGGGAATGGTAGTAAATATCTCTTTAGAACCGATCCATTCTGATTTAGCTAAAAATACTTGACCTACGCCTCCCTGGACAACTTTCTCTTTCATCACAACAAAGCGCCTGTCAAATCTCTTCATGTGGCCCACCATTAGCGTTAACTTTTCTCTCTTAGCCAGCTCTATCATATATTTAGCTTCTTCAGATTTAATACTGATCGGTTTTTCTATAAATACATGTTTGCCTGCCTTAAATGCATCCATTGAACATTTGTAATGAAACTTGTGAGGCAGACAAATAATAGCAGCATCTATATCTTTGGATCTAAAAGCATCTTTCCAATCTGTATATATGCCGGGAACACCAAATTCATTAGCTCTTTCTTCAGCTTTCTTTTCATCTATGTCTACAACTGCTACTGTAATTGCTCCTTCAATCTCTTTAACTGCAGCAAGATGAACTTGTGAGATGCCCCCACAACCAACTATAGCAAATTTCATTTTTACCTATCCTTTCCTTTCCAAATAATAGATCACCAAATACTCCTCTTAAGAATGTACTGTATCCAGTGCTCTGATTTATAAATACCTAAGGAAGTAAACTTTTTAAATAATTTTTTGAATATATTTTCCCGGTGATAAAAGCTTCAGCATATTTACAACCGCATTGATAGCCTCTAAACTTGGCTTTTGTCGTTACTAAGTCTGATAAATCAATACCCATCCAAACAAATTGACTCTGATGCTTTGAGATTGCTTCCCTCTTTATACCCATATCCTCTGTTATGTCTACATACTCTTCAGGATCAAACCTAACACCAGAAATTGTTTCAAAATAATATAAATAAGGTACTTCTTTAATCGGATTATGATCTGTTTTTACATTTGGTATAAAAACGAATTGCAATGCATCACTTACAATTCTTGATACCACATCATGTTCTTTATTCGCATATGGTTCAGGATAATGAGTAAAAACAATATCCGCTTTAAATTCTCTAAAAATATCTATCATTCTGGTTACACTTTCAGCATTATAAAAAAAATAACCATCTTCATAATCTAAAAAAACAATCTCCGCACCAAGAACTTTAGAAGAACTAATTGCTTCTTTTTTTCTAATCTTTGCTATCTCATCTCTAGATAATGTAGGAGATCCAGTCGCTCCCCTGGTGCACACAATTAATTTAACCCTGTGGCCCTTTTTTACATATTTTCTAATGACTCCACCACAAAAAATCTCCGCATCATCCGGATGAGCTGTTACGACTAAAATATTCATATGATAATTTCACCTCCTGTACTTTTTATATCCTTTTTTCATTAAAACTACCCTGGTCATAATATTATTAAATCTCTATAAATCTTAATAAATTAAGACCTATCCCTTTATAGCTCCGGCAACCACACCCTTTATAAAAGTCCTCTGGAATACAAGATAGACTATAAGCATTGGAATAAGAGCAATTATAAGGGCAGCCGAGAGTAAGGTATAATCCATCCAGTATGTACCTATTATCCTCCCTATTCCCGCCGGTATAGTCTGCATTTTATTATTTGTTATAAATACACTGGCAAAAAGATATTCATTCCACCAGGCAAGTGCTGTAAATATTGTAACAGCTCCCAGAGCTGACTTTGATAGTGGTAGAGTGATTCTGTAGAATATTTGGAAATCATTACACCCATCGATCTTTGCCGCTTCTTCGATTTCTACAGGAATGGTTTTAAAGAAATTCCTGAGTATAAAAGTGGCAAAGGGAACACTTATGGTCGTATAGGGAAATATGAGTGCCCAATAAGTATTTATAAGATGATAGTTTTTTAACTGTACAAGAAGTGGGATAAAAACCGAGATAGGAGGGATGATAAGTGCTAAAAAGATTAAATAGAAAAAGAAATTTGATCCAAAAAACTTTTTTCTGGCAAAAGCATAGGCAGCCATTGATGAGACTATGAGAACCAATATAACCGTAGCACCTGTAACAATTATGCTGTTTTTGTATAGTGATAATATATTAGATCTTTTAATCGCTTCTATATAATTTGTAATAGTCGGTTCCAGCGGCCATAAAACCAAAAAATATTGAGCTCTTTTACTGGTAAATGACATTGATAAAGTATATATAACAGGATAGATAAAAAAGATCGTGCTTATTACAAGTACCAGCCATTTAAAAATCCTGCCGGTTATTTTCATATCTTTTTTTATTTCTTTTTTCATTTATAATCCCTTTAAATGAATATATTATTCTAATAATCCATTTCGTATTTTTTATTAAAAATTACCTGATTTATAATTATTGTAAGGACCACCACTATTAGAGTCAGAATAACTGCTATTGCGCAGGCATAGCTGTAGTGGAACCCTGTGGTCACTCTTTTAATCAGATAGAACGTAAGTACATTTGTAGTATGGCTGGGGCCGCCATTTGTTATAAATACTATAAGTTCATATAACTTAAATACCGCAATGGTCATTATTGTGGTGACTATATTAATTGAAGGCCTGAGTAATGGTATTTTTATTTTCCTGATTACCTGCCAATTATTAGCTCCGTCTACAATGGCAGCCTCTGTTATTTCTTCGGGTATGCTTTGTAAGTTTGCAAGATATATAACCATATTATACCCGGTCAGTTGCCAGATCATTACAAGTGCTATTATATAGATGGCAATCCTCTCGTCAGCCAGCCATACATAGTTCAAAAAATCAAGGTGCAGTATCCTTCCAAAGTTTGAGATAAGTCCGGTATTAGGATAAAAAATATACTTCCATATGGCTGCTACTATTACTGTAGATATTATGGCAGGCATAAAAAAGATCAGCCTGAAAAAAGCTCTTGCCTTAAGTTTTGCATCAAGCAGCAGGGCTAGAAATACAGGAATTGTAATTTGTGACAGGACTATTACAAAAACCAATTTAAAATTATTGGCCAATGATACTCTGAATATAGTGTCTTTGGTAAATAGATTTATATAGTTTTGTATTCCCTTAAAACCTTCGGGGGAAACGGACCTAGCCCAGTCAAGAAAGCTGTATCTGAATGTACTAAACAAAGGATATAAAAAAAACACAAAGAACAGTATGAGTGCGGGTAGGATGAAGAGGTAGGCATTTTTTTGTTCCTTTAATTGTTTAAAAAAATTCTTTTTCATCAATATCCTTAATAATTTCATATTAGTAGGAGTGAATTTTTAAGTCCACTCCTACTTTATTATTGTTATTTGTACAACCTTTTTAATTAATATCTATTCACCCAGGTAATACTGTTCCTGCGCCTCATCAAGCTCGGCAAGGAATTCGTCTACAGAAGCAAATTTTCCATCCAGAAGTCCTGCAACAGCAAGTGAAGACAGTGTTGAAGCAACACAAGCATCACCGTACAGGTCAGCTGCAAAGGTAGGGGCATCAAGTTCCAGATATGCCCTGTTATATTCATCAGCTATAGAAGTGTCTACACCTTTTGCAGTAAGAAGTACAGGTCCTCCCTTTTCAATAGAGAGATTGCCTGCCTCAGCTGAAGAGAAGTATTTTGCAAATAGTAGTGCTTCCTCGGGATGTTCCGAGACATTGTTTACTCCAAAACTAGTCATGGCACCCTGTGCCTTTATGGGTTCATTGTCATAAAATGAAATTGGTAAAGCAATTCCGACTGGTATCTCTGGAGCTGCTGCCAGCAGATTAGCGATGTGCCAGCTACCGTCCCACAGCATAGCAGCCTTTCCTGCATAGAAAAGAGACTGGGCAGCCTGGTTGTCTGAAGCTACTATACCTTCATTGAATATATCTGCCTGTGCAAGTTTAAATAGCTCTTCCGCCCATTTTATAACAATAGGATCTTCACTGAACTTATAGTCTTTGGACGCAGAATATGCTCCGTTGGGGCCTCTTAGGTCTTCCAATAACCCATCATTGAACGCAATATTTACCAGTCCGGAAATCAGTGCCCAACACCAGCTTGTGCTTTCCCCTGCGGTACCTGAAAGTGCTACCGGTATATAGTCATTTTCTTTTAATACTGCAGATACTTCGATAGCCTCATCTATAGTCTTTGGAACTTCCAGATTAAGCTCAGTGAAAATATCTTTATTATATAGAGTGACTATGCCCCAGCTGTCTATAACTATTCCATAATATCCATCATCTACTTTCCACCTGGTATGGGCATCTATTCCACCTACAAAACTATCTGCCCATTCATTATTGTTTTCAGTAAGAGCAGGTGTAAGATCCATAAGAACTTCAGAATCCTTTAAGTAATCCCACATTATGGCATATATTCCGATAACATCAGGTGCTGTTCCAGCCTGAACCTCTCCTGTTAGGGTTTGGACATATGTCTCTGCACTTGATGCTCTTAATTCAACAGTTATATAGGGATATTTAGCTTCAAATGATTCTATAACAGCATCCCAAAAATCAGGATAATGGGCATATAGCCAAGTTCCTACAGATATGGTTACAGGTTCTTTTTCCTCTTCAGCTACTTCCGTTTCCTCTTCAGTTGTTTCTTCCGCAACCTCTTCTACCTCTTCTGCTGTCTCCTCAGTAGTAGTTTCTTCCTGCTTACATCCGATACCAGTAAAAATCATTGATATAACAAAAACAACTGTTATGATCCATAAAATCGTCTTCTTCATTTTTTCCTCCTTAAAATTTACATTCCTGTTTCTTTAGATTACAATAGCCTTGAGATTTACTTGGGATTGAGAGTTGGGTTAAAAAAATCTTTAAGTAAATCTCTTTTATTCTCCATATGTTCACCTCCTTTTAGTCACTTTTGAATTTGCTAATTCTTCTTTTTGAATCACCTCCTTTTTCGATTTAGTAAAAAATGTATTATAAAAAATCAATATAAATTTACGTCTAAATCTTTTTTTCACAAACAAATCAAGCCTTCTTCACTTTTTTATTTTTGTAATAAACATCCGCATGACTCTCTTATTAGAAGCCTAGCAGGTATCTCAATAACTCTTTTTTCTGCAGCTTTTTTTTCTTTTATTCGTTTTATCAATAAATTAGCCGCATTTTCACCAAATATTCTGTCTACTCTTTCCAGGGTTGTCAGAGAAGGAGTAATAATTGAGTTAATATCATATTCATCAAACGTGACAAATGCGATATCATCGGGAAACCTTACTTTTAAATCTCTAAAAGCTTTTACTGCACCAGTTCCAAAAATGGTGTTAGCACAAATAAGAGCCTGCAATGTTTTCTCTTTTAAAATCAATGATTTAGTCAAATTGTAACCATTTTCTACAGTAGGCTTGCCGTGCATAACCAAATTTTCATCAAATTCAATTTTGTTATCTGTTAAAGCCTGCTTATACCCTTTTAATCCCTCAACAGTAACCTCGTTTATAAGATCAACATTAAGAGTAATATAACCTATCTTTTTATGACTATGTGTTTTTATCAGGTGTTCAGTCAATAAATATGTACCTTCAAAATATTTATGGAGAATATAATCAGTATTAACATTTTTAAAATAGCTTTCTAATATAACTATAGGAATTCCATTTTTAACTAAAATATTATTTATTTCCTTTTCAGTCCCTCCTGTAGAGGCTAATATAATACCATCGACTCTATCCGATACAGAAAGCTCCAGAAACTTTTTCTCTAACTCAGAAGAAAACTTCGAATTAAATATCATGATATCCATGCCGTTTTTCCTTATAACATCTTCTGAGGATTCTATAATATTTGCATAAAAATCATTCTTTATATCAGGAATAATAATACTTATAATATTTGATTTAAGTGCCTTTAATTTCCTTGCACTAACTGAGGGCCGGTAATTTAACTTCTCTATTGCTTTTAACACTTCTTCTCTTGTTTTTTCATTAACATAGCCAGAATCATTTACTACTCTTGATACTGTCATAGGAGCTACTCCGGCTTCTTTTGCTACATCTTTTAATGTGCTAAATTTTTTCATTAATGTTATTTTAAAACTCTAGTTTAATAAAATATTTACTTAGTCATAATAATTAATAAATATTAATAACTTATGTAGTTTAGATTCTTTTAAGATAACGCAACCATGATAACGCAACCATAATTAAATGTCAATAGAAAATTACTTTTTTGAAAATTTTTTTTAAGGATAAGACTTACACTTATAAATAGTTTAGGATTCAGAAGACTCTGCTATACTCGATATACCGATCTCAACCATTAATATTTTTTATATTTCCATTTTTTGAATTTTTAAAATTCTACAGAATTCTTCAATTTCATCTATTACATTTTCCCATGTGATCGCCAGATGATGTCCGATAATCTTTGTCACCAACTCATTCATATCACCTTCAATTTTTATATTTAAGGCAGGGATAAAACCCCAAAATGGTTTTGTGTTAATACCCTCTCCCCTCCCAAAAAGAAACTGAAGTTGTCCGCTTTTCTCCTGCAAACGTCCAAATACCAGCTTCCCTTTTTTAAATACACAACTATTTAAAAGACCTTCAGCTTCTGGATGTTCCCATTCTAAAACCTTTATACCGGTTTCTTTATCATAAAGATCAAAAGGGACATAACCACAAGTGTTTAGCCCAAAGTAATTTTCATCTGTATGGACGTTTTCAAATATATCGCCATAAATAGAGTTACTTCCGCTTATATATTTATAAATAAGCATAGTAATGATTACCAGCAATGCTCCCTCACAAGCCATAGTGGTTCCATCAATTGACGTAAGCATGGACATAGGAATACAGGGAGTAAACTTAAAACTCTTACCAAGCTCAGGATAACACTTCACATTAATTGCATCTAATCCATAGTCATCTTTTATCTTCTTTAGGGCAAGATAGAATCTACAGACATTTTCAATATGTGTATCCTTCAATTTGTAATCTGATTTGTAAATTTCATTTAACTTTCCTAATACAGGAGAAAGTTCTTTTTCTTTAAATTGTTCTGATGTTTTTATTAAATCATAGGTATCAAGATGTAAAAATTCAGTACCAAAAACTTTTATTAGATTCAGTATATCTGTACTCTCTGATAGCATATCAAATGAATACCCATTTCCAATTATTCCTATCCTTGATCTTATTAACCTTTTTATAGTAGTAGCAGCTTTTGCAAATACGAATATCTCGTTATAGTTTTCCTTTTCATAGGCTTGTCCATATACAAATTTAAAATCATAATCCATCTTTTGCAGTATGCCTTTTAGAATCAGTATTAATTGGATTGATGCAGTCATAGTGCCTGATTTCTTTCCATAAATTCCATACAGACACACAGGAATATGTTTTAACTCTTTTAATATAACCAGGGATGGATGGGCTACTCCCATTGAAGAAGCATATAGAATGTAACCGGAAATATCCTTTTTGTTAAGATAAATAGATGCTTTTAAAGCTTCATCCCGATCTTTTATTATATTTTTATACTTAATGACCTCAAATCCTCTTTCATTTAAATATTCTATACATTTTTCGGCATTTATAATCCCCATATTATCAATACCTGTATCATAATCTTCATGACCAAGGATAATAAAACCTATTTTGTTATTCTTCATTTTTCTGTAATTCCAAACTCATTATGTTTTATAAGATTATATCAGATTAATTCCGATAATTTTAAATCACTTTTGTATTATCAGAATCAAGTATTTTCTTCTCAACATTATTAACAACATAGTGATATAATATTAGCTCAGTAAAATTGCCCATGGATAAGTAATCATTGTACAATGTTTTATATAATCCCTGTGCCTTTTTATAGGTTTTATGCAGTTGATTATAGGTTTTTTTATCTAAAAAAAAAGATCTCGTGATCCCGTATTTTGCTGCAGTAGATTTTCTAAAACTATAACCAATATCAGTAGATACTTTTTTCAGTGAATAATTAAACAGATTATTATAAAACTCAAACTTATTAATTCCTTTATACCCAGCATAAAAATCTAAAAAATCACATACTACTACGGATTCTTCGCTTATTCTTATACCTTTCCTGATAAAATTTTTATCTCGTTTTCTATCAACCATTTCAAGGTTATCTTTTGTTGGCTTGTTTACAGTTTTGTTAACAGTATTGACTAATAATACCATATTTACCTTCTTTCTTTAAAATTTATAGGCATGATTATTTAAAATTTAAATTTATGCTATTTTTCTTAGCATATGCTTTAACTAGTGATATAAACATCGCACCTTTATTTCTTTTTATCTTTCCGGTGAGATGAGTGTCTTTAATTATGCTAAAAAATATTCTTATTTG
>Ga0255365_10037_pt1 | contig 27354 bp, 22 predicted proteins | sample ANMaggSeSYBR01J3_FD_182089 | JGI IMG/M metagenome (GOLD analysis project Ga0255365, IMG submission 182089) | Sediment cell enrichment communities from methane seep in Santa Monica Basin, California, United Staets - ANME aggregate JGI... | ecosystem: Environmental > Aquatic > Marine > Cold seeps >... | reverse complement strand
TAGATCTAAACAAAAAGGAGTATGAATATGGATAGTTTAATTTACCTTGCCCCTCTGGCAGGTATCGTAAGCTTGGCATTTGCTGCATTCTTTGCTTCCGGTGTTCTTAAAGAAGGAACCGGTACAAAGGAAATGCAGGATATATCACTTGCGATCCAGGAGGGTGCTATGGCTTATCTGAACCGTCAGTATAAGACCATAGCTGTAGTAGCAATTGTTCTTGCTGCGCTGATGTTCTTCCTTCTGGGAGACGACAGTGGCAAGATCACAATCGGATTCCTCGTTGGTGCAGCTGCATCTGCACTTGCCGGATATGTTGGAATGAACGTATCTATCAGGGCTAATGTCAGGACAGCACACGCAGCTTCAAAGGGCTTGCAGGAAGCAATGTCCGTCGCATTCCGCGGTGGAGCTGTGACAGGACTTGCAGTAGTAGGTCTTGCACTGCTGGGTACCAGTGGTTTCTATATTATTTTCGGCGATGTTGACCTTGTGATCGGATTCGGTTTCGGTGCAAGTCTTATCAGTCTTTTCGCAAGGGTCGGTGGAGGTATCTTCACAAAGGCAGCGGATGTCGGTGCTGATCTTGTAGGTAAGATCGAGGCTGGTATTCCTGAAGACGATCCAAGGAATGCTGGTGTCATTGCTGACAACGTAGGTGACAATGTCGGTGACTGTGCTGGCATGGGTGCAGATCTGTTCGAGACATATGTCGTTACCGTTCTTGCATCAATGCTTCTTGGTTCCCTGATCCTTGAACAATTTCCAAATGCTATCCTTTACCCATTGATCCTTGGTTCAGTGGCTATATTCGCATCCATCATCTCTATGTTCTTCGTGAAAGTAGGTAGTGATGGAAAGATCATGAAAGCTCTCTATAAGGGTGTTGCAGTATCAGCAATTCTTAGTCTGATCGCATTCTATTTCGTGACCGATTACCTCATGGGTGACATGAGATTGTACTACGCATCTATTGTGGGTATTATCATAATGGTATTGATGGTAGTATTTACAGAGTACTACACTTCCACAAGCTTCCGTCCGGTAAAGACAATTGCCAAGGCATCCGAAACCGGTGCTGGTACAAACGTCATCTCCGGTCTCGCTATTGGATTTGAGAGTACTGCACTTCCACTTATCATCATCATTGCTGGTATACTTGGATCCTACTTCGTAGTAGGCGGTGCAACTGATCCTGCAATGGGTGTTTACGGTATTGCTATTGCAGCAGCAGCAATGTTGTCAACGACCGGTATGATCGTGGCTCTTGACTCATACGGTCCTATCACCGACAATGCTGGTGGTATCGCTGAAATGGCAAAGATGCCTGCGGAAGTACGCAAGATCACCGACGCACTCGATGCGGTCGGAAACACAACGAAGGCTGTAACAAAGGGTTACGCAATAGCTTCTGCAGCACTCGGTGCACTGGCACTTTTCGCAGATTACAGACACAAGGTTAACCTCGAAGCAGGTTCACTCAGTCTTGACAACCCTATTGTTCTCGTTGGTCTTCTTATCGGTGCGCTGCTCCCATTCCTGTTCACTGCTGTTACTATGAAGGCAGTAGGAAAGGCAGCATTTGCTATTGTTAACGAAGTTCGCCGTCAGTTCAGGGAGATCCCTGGTATCATGGAAGGCACCACAAAGCCAGAATATGGCAAATGTGTGGACATCGTTACTGCAGCAGCTATCCGTGAAATGGTGATTCCAGGTATCCTCGCTATCTTCGTTCCACTTTTAGTTGGAATCGTGCTTGGTCCGGTAGCTCTTGGCGGATTACTTATCGGTATCATCGTTTCAGGTCTTCTCCTCGCTATGACCATGAACAATGGTGGGGGAGCATGGGATAACGCAAAGAAGCTCATCGAAGACGGAGAATATGGCGGAAAAGGTTCCGATGCTCACTTGGCAGCAATTGTCGGTGACACAGTCGGTGACCCATTCAAGGACACATCAGGTCCTGCACTTAACGCTCTGATCAAAGTAGTGAACATGATCGCTATCCTGTTCTCTTCTCTGTTCATCGGCAAGGGATTGTTCTAATTCGAACAATTTAAAAACGAATTACGGGTCGGGAATATCCCGGTCCATTTCTTTTCTTTTTTTCTAATTTCAGTTTAATTTCATTGCTTTGAGTATATTGTCGAATGCCAAAGCTTAAGCTCTTCATCTTTGATCTTTCAGAATAATGAGGATGGCTGAAGGTTAGTAATAGAAGTTATTATATTTGGAAGAATACTTCTTCCCGTCAGCCAATTTTACTACTAATTCAAATGTATTGATGGTCGATCATTGCTTCACAATATTAAAAGAGATGTGGGGTCCTTTGATCGCCTTATTTTAATTTTAAGCATCCACCATCTCAAAGAGAACTCCACGCCTTGTCAACTCTTCAGTTATCTCTTCATAGAATATTCCGGTACCTACAACGTTGTCATGTGTGAATGTCTCCACACGTCCTGCAGGACCGCCAACTGTTGTTGTCTGTGCTCCACACGAAGGACTCTTGGGAACTCCCAGTACTTTGATGGCACAACCTTCCTGATAGAACTGTTCGATCATGTCTGCAAAGGGTTCAAACAGTGAATGGCAGAATCTCCTGTAATTTGGATTTTCAAGCTGGTCTCTGGTGATTTCCCTTCGGGATGCACCAAGATATATCAGTTCCGGGCATGGCAATTGTACGATGTTCCTGCCCTTTGTATCAACCAATGGAGGTGCTTTTATGCCTTTAAGCCTTGAACTTACATTTGCAAGACAGTGCCCGATTACCAGTATTTCTTTCCCCTTATTTTCTTCCACCAAAAACTCCTCCTAACTTGTTATTATTAAATTTCTGCTACTAATTAAAGATGTGGATATGTTATTTGTATTAACATTGGATATTGTAACGTTGAATGTATTGATGCTGGATATGGTAAATATCGATAGTCGATGTTAAAGTGATCCAATCATCACAGATATTATATCTATGTAATATTTATATAATGTCAGCTACGGTTTAAGCTTGTCTCAAGGAGCTACTAAAAATGAATGAAGATCTTGGAAGAATATTGAATAAAGGATTCAGCACCTGGTCACATAATTATGGAATTGCTGTTCCTTTCTTTTTGAACATGATGGCATCGCTTTTCATTTTAATGATGGCTATTTTCATAATACCGTTCATTGTAGCTGCAACATCAATGTCTGATATTGGGGGCACATCTTCACTCACAACAGAAGAAAGCATGGAGCTTCTCATGTCTCTGTTCTCTGATAATATTGTTTTAGTTCTGGTGCTTGGTCTGATAGCATTTTTAGCCATCTCATTTGTCCAATCATATTTTGAGGCAGGGGCAATAGGAATGGCACAGGCGGCATCCGTATCAGGACATACTACCTTTAATGACATGTTCCGTGCAGGAAAGGAGAATGTGTTCAGTCTTTTCTTTACCAGGATCATCATCTCCCTGATCTTTATCGCGGGGATTGTGTTCATAGTTCCAGGTATGCTCACCATGGGCGATTTCAATTCATTTATCGACAATCCCGAGAACGCCCTTCTTACAAGTCTGTTATTGCTCTTCGGATTCTTGCTATGGGGTCTTTACGTTCTGGTGATCGATATTATCTTCAGTGTTGTCCGATTTGGTCTTGTCCTGGACCGCCTCGATCCTATGGAAGCCCTTGAAAAAGGTTACAGGTTCTTCATGAACAACAAGTTAGTCGTATTTCTAATGTACCTGGTAGTGATCGGGCTCTCCATAGCCATCAATATGGTCGGTGAGCTCATTAGCTATGTGGAAGTACTTGCGAATGCCTGGATATTTCTGAGTTTTGTTCTATCTTTTGCAGTTATACAGCCTCTTGTGACTGTATGGTGGACCCGTCTTTACATGGATCGAACTGGAAAAGAACTCTATGACATAAGCGATCTGCTCGAGTATCCCTGAGAACCAGCTTAAAAAATAGGTAGTAGAAGAGGCAATCGATAAGATAGACTGTATTCAACTGCGTCCAAGCAATTTACAGGCCTGGCATAGCGATGCTGTACAGGTCTCCCCGCATACACGACATTTTGATAGTTCGGTCTGGGGATATTCTTTAGCAATTATTCCCACTGTTTTGTCGAAACCTCTCATGATGGAATATTTAGTTCCGGGGTGCCTGACCTCAAACTCATTTATCATATCCCTGACCTCGCCCCTCAGGGCTTCATGAGCATAAGGACACTCGCTCATATCGAAGGGCAACTCATTGACGATAGCATACAGGGCCACTTCTTTTTCGGGAACTTTTCTCAGAGGTTTTGCACGAAGGACAAGCCCCTCGATAGCCCGCGGAGGTGAGAGCCTTATCATTCTATCGACATCTCCTCCGAGGTGGTTCATCATTATCGTCTGTGCCTCATCATCAAGGTTATGTCCGGTGGCAAGTTTAGTGGCACCTATCTCATTTGCGATCTTGTTCAGGAGCGATTTTCTTAGGACACCACAATAACTGCATGCACCCAGTTTTCTTTCCTGTGCGGTCAGTTCATCAAGGGTCTTATCATACTCATCTTTAAAAGAGCGGACAATATGCCTGATACCAAGTTCTGATGTCAGCTTTCTTGCCTTTTCCAGAGTTTCCTCGCGATATCCGGCAATCCCCTCATCAATGGTAATGGCCACTATCTCAATATCTCTTCTCACGCCGAATACCTTGTGTAAAAGGTATAACAGAACAACGCTGTCCTTTCCTCCGCTCAATGCCACGGCAATGATGTCACCTTTTTCGATCTTATACTGCTTTCTGATGGTGAGCTTCACCTTGCGTTCAACATCTTCGATAAAGTGTCTCTTGCATATGTGCATGCCGGAGTATTTCTGGAATATAATGGCGTCCCTGTTACATTTCATGCATTTGATAGACATTGGGAAGTGCTCCTTTCATTCTCAAAAGGAACTATTATATTAGAACTTTGGGGTAATGGTCAAATTGTAAAAATACTACTCTTCTAAAAATTTAACTTATTTGAGTTCGAACCCAACCCTAGCATAGCAAGTCGGGGTAATAGGTATCTTGAAAAATAGATGCTCAAAAATTTTAAGAGTCAATTCAAAACAAAATATCAAAAATTGTTTAATTCTTGATTTTTTTGATTCATTTGAAAATCATCAATCGTATTTTATAATTGTTAAAAATTTAAGTTTCTTTGTTTTTATCTGATTTTGTTTGCAACATTATTAAAATAGCAGAAAATAGGGGCTCTGTAGAAATCCTCATTTGAATAATAAAAATAATCTGGCAAACCTGTCAATGTTATGCACTAATACCTTGAATTTAATTTCTTTTAGCTGATTCCAGTACTTTTTTGCTCTAATTTCCTCACCATATTTTCTTTTCAGAACAGAGAACATCATTTCTGCCAGATTTCTATTATGATACAGTTCTTCATCAAATTCCATATCATTTTTCTACGGTACTTACCTTTGATCTTCTTTCTTTTCCTCTCTCTAAAAAAAATATATTGTTCATCACCTATCAACATACTAAAATTTGTATTTAGAATTTGAAATTAGAATTAACGGTTCGTATATTTTATTAGTAGTGTACACTATTTTTAATATTACTTAAAATTCTACTTTAAAATGTAGAATTTTGGGTTCTGTAGAAATTCTCAATATTCGGACAATAATCCAATTTAAAAATATTGGGAGATGATAACTCCTTTTAATTAGTGCTATCTGTGTTAACTTTTTGTTTAATTTATTTATTTCTTAGGAGGGAGATATCTATGAAGAATGAAAATCCTCAAGGCACGGAAACAAAGAACATCAGTGTTTCCATAGATGAAGTCTTTAGCATAGTTGATTTAATAGAAACGGAAATTAGCAAACATGTTAAGCAACGCGAAACTTACGATGAAAGCCGAGCAGGTAAAACAAGAATAGATAAAGAAACAGTATTATCATCAATCGACGAGACCCTATCAATTAGCGATGCGATTCAAAGCAAAATAAATGAACACATATCAATGCGTGTCGCCAAGTCCAGGGTGTATGAACAAAAAGCAGAAGTTGCCTTTAAAAATTTCATTCCATCGAAAGTATCGGAGGAATTGCGTAAAGATACAACTTACATTTCCTCGGGCGATAACCAACAGACGGCTCAGGAAACGATTATCAAAGCCGACCTCACCCAAATGGGGGAAGTGAAATGGAAAAAAGGTATTACTCTAAGCCTGTCAGATAAGGATTTGAGTGAACTTGGAATTCAAAAAGTTGATGACGGGTCTATCGGGAATGTTCAACCAGACAAACTGATGGCCTATATTGAAAAACGAACATTGCAGACTGAATTGTTTGCCAGAGCAGATTTGCTTACCAATTGCAAAGTAAGCAAAGTTGCTGAACAGGCCCTTGAAGATATTATCATTCCTGAACCTGTTGAATCCACAGATACAACTCAATCGGATATCTTTGAGCAAAATACTGACAGTGAAGGAAATGAATTAACAGTAGATTCTTTGGTGAAAGACCAAGTTGCCTTGCAAATGAAGCATACCACTTCCCCGGAGGCGAAGTTGAATTTTGGAATTTCGGACCGTGCAAGTCAAAAGGATATTGAGCTGGATACGAAAGGATTCAACATAAGCGGTGGTCCGGCAGATGTGGCTGCTTATCATGATTTTTATGATCTTCAAATTGCTTTCCGCCATATATGGACTGAATTATTCGATCAAGAGTTGGCTAAAAAAGGAAAAGAGCTTTATGAGGAAGCTCTCAAAGAAAAAGACTATAAAGGTATAAAAATACCGAAAGACACGGTTACCTCAGTTGAGGAGCTTAAACAGTTTAAGGACTACTTGCGTCACACCAAAGAAAAAATCGCTGGTGATGATCCAAGATTTAAAGAGGTAAAAACCTATCTTTTGCCAGAAATAACGGCTTTTCAATGGAGCTGTTTGGACGAGCCAACACAAGATGCAATCTATGGTCTAATGCTCAGTTTGAAAGCAAGTTCCTCCGCATCTGGTTATGCTCCAGGTGCCGCCGGAAAGGTGGTATTTCAGGAACAAACAGATGCTCGAAAAATACTTGTTACTGCCCTTAATAAAAAAAGCAGAATTGAAAATCTATTTGAAGATCTGGAAGAACGTTTGAAGGGAAAATACTCATTCGATGTTTTTGCAAAAAACGCCATCAACTTTGGTATCCTTGTTAACTATAGGCAAAAGTGGAACCCGCTGAATTATCAAGTCGGTGAACTTGTATCTACTATACCAATGGCTCCAAAGGAAGTACGCCGATATACAAAGAAAAAAGTCGTAAAAAAGAGTAGGGCCATCAAAGAAATAGAGAATGCCTTACAAATCAAAAAAATGGATTCTTCTGATACCTATCGTTCACATGCCGAGATTATTCGCCGTGCCACGAACAAAACAAATTTCAACCATACGGCTGAAGGGGGGGTTAATTTTGCTGTTTGGAACGCAAAAGGAAGCCATAGTATGACAATTGATGCTGCCAAACACTCCTCTCAAACAAAAAAGGAATTTCGCGAAGCCGTATTAAAGGCAGCACAAGAATATAAAAATGAATATAAGCTGGAGATAAATACGACTACCAGTGAAGAATATGAAGAGGCAACATCAGGCGAAATCAGTAATCCAAATGACGAAATTTCGGTTACGTACTTATTTTATGAACTTCAGCGTCGTTATGAAGTGAGCGAAAAAATCCATAAACTGACTCCGGTGGTATTAGTAGCCAATGAAGTACCTCGTCCAGATGAAATTGATGAAGATTGGCTGCTGGCCCATGATTGGATTTTAAGACGAGTGATTTTCGATGATTCTTTTGTTACCGGTTTAGATTACTTATCTGATAAGTTTGTTGGGGATGAGTTGTCAGTGGATGTACTTCAAAATAATCTAGACATCCAGTTGAAAATAGTTGATAAGGTGGCACAACAAGTAACTATGACTTCCAAAGCCCTTGAGAAAACGCAAGAGGCTCTTGATATAGCCATGAACAAATATGCTAAGAGTTTAACCAGCAAGGATGAAGGGTTCTTGTCCGACGTTAATACCTTTTTATTTGGCGGAGCATCAGATACGTCCGAAACGATCCTGGCCCGGGCAGAAGCAGCCAAGGAAACATTCCAACGTGCCGAGCGGAAAGAAAAAGAGATGCGCACACGTCTTCAACACGAAGTAACGGCACTAGAGTCTGCGACCAGTAAATACTCTCAAGCTCTTGAAGAACAATTTAATCGCAGAACTGAGATTCTGAGACTTCGAGTGCATGTGAAAGATAATATCCTTTATTATATGCAGGCTATTTGGGACCAGGAACCACCAGACCAGCGGTTTTTTAGACTCTACCAACTTAAAGTCCCAGACATTAAGTATACTCCTGGGGTCAAATCCGCACCTAGTGAAATAGATGTTTGGGTGGGCGGTAAAAAAACGCAATTCATAATCGATTTAAGTATTCCTGCACAAATTGACGTTAATTATAAGAGCTTAATAGAAGTCGCAGACCTTGACAACTTGCTTGGTTACAAAGGAAATTACATGATCTTTCCACTTAAACGAAATAATCCCGTGACCCTCTATATGATGCAGGACTATATGGATCTACAAGAAACAGCACAGCTATGGGATCCAGATGAAGCAGGCAATTACACTATAGATGAATTAAAACAATTAATTCAATGTTATTTTGAGATAAATCCAGGTGCTTTTACAGAGGACGTAAGGAACAAATATAGGGATTTGCTAATTAAGCGCCTCATGGACCCCCACCATGACAAAGAAATCGTTATCGCACCGACAGATTCCCTATATATCGAGGCGTTACCAGGCAAGCATCCAATTCTCGAGGATTTCAAGCTTATCCATCGGGTAGTTGATGTTAAAAAGGCACAATCTGAAGTGCGTCACGAAGAACTGGAGAATATTCGTCTGGCAGCCAGGGTAGTTAAAGGTGAATTTGATGACCCGGACGTGGAGAAGAAGATTGTTATTGAAAGGGATACAGACGTTAATGTCTCGACGGATTCCTAAGTTGAATCCGGATGGTTTTCCATGGCTAATCCTACAAACAACACACAGTCGAGTTCTCGTGGTACTGCAACCACGAGTACGACTCCGGATTCACGATTAAATGCGCGTCCTCATACAGTATTTCGTTACCGAGGTATGAAAAGAGAGTCAGTACAGCGACTTGACAGCTATGCAGCTTCCCTGCGGCAAGGGATGCAAGCCAGCGTAAGAACAATGTCCAATAGTCAACTTTTAGACGAGGCCAAGCTGCTGAACACTCGTCTTTTTGAATCAAAAGAAGAAATTGGTCCGCAGGAAAAAGAAGCGATTGCGGAAACCTTGATATTAATGCGACAGGAGCTTGCGTACCGTATTCAAAAGGCTGCAGAACACCAAAAAACGACTCAACCGGTCCTTGAGCATATCAAATGGGAGGGCAAAGGCGGGCATGTCAATGATATCTACCCATTTTTCATGGTTGATTATTGGTCGACCTTTGTAAAAACAAAGTCGCTGTCCAAGTTCATCCTCCCGAAGTCTGCTGAAATCGCCAAATGGACGAATACAAAACTAATAGAAGAAGCAGAAGGACTCAATAATATTTTCCAGAAGTATCTAACGGCGAAAGAAAAAACGAAAAAGAATATAAGCCCGATTGCGGACACATTAATCGTCATGCACAATGATATGGATCGGCGGATTGGGGAGGCAACGAGAAAGCAAATGAAGTTCCCCCCCATTCTCAGAGGAGTTACCTGGATTAGCGAGAATCTTGTAGGAATTGCAGAGGGAGTTTCCCCGTTTTCAATGATCGATATCTGGAGCTTGTACAAAAGTCCGAAGCAACGACCGAAACGTCTTGTGAAACGATATTCTTTTGGAGATGAGGTAATAGAGGGGGATTTCCCTCAAAAACCAAAGAAATGTATAGTCCCTACAAGAATTACAGAGAAGAAGGCGGCAGATAGAGCGCGAAAAGCAATTGATATTGCCGCTCGCTTGGCGAACTTCAAGGGGGAATTGTGGTATTACTGCATACTGCATCGGATGGGAAAACGCAATGCTGATATGTGGTGGATGGACCAAAATGCGTTTATTGCAGCAGGCATTTTTGAAAAAGATTTGTTGGTAAACTTTAAGTTAAGGATTGAAAAAGATGCAGCAGTTAAGACTACTAAGATAGGGAATTATACACTTTCAACTAAGCAGATAACAAAACTGAACAAAATTGATAAAGATTGGGCACGAAAAATTGTATACCCTGAAGAATTCGGGATGACTAAGCATAGAGCTGATTTGGAGTGTATAAAGCTTGCAAAAGTGTTAGCTAAACCTGAACTGGACAAGTATTGGGTCCAGCATTTGAAAAATAGAAATGCCAGTAGAGAATTACTGAAAATAATAAGAGACTCATGGTGCGATGACAGGATTATCTTGACTAAATTAAGTGAACTTCGCAAGAAAACAGATGATGCATTTTCACAGATGAAGACAATTGAAAATAGTGTGCCTAATTGTGATACTTCATCTACGGCGCCCTATCTTACCAGGAAAATTTGTAGTAGATGGAAAAAAGCGGTAGATGACAATAATTCCTTTCTCAACTGTAAAAAAAAATATGGGAATAAATGATAAGGAGCATATGCCGCGGCTAATCGGGTAGCCGGGAGTATTTCTACCCGACTACTTTTAAGCCGACTAAAAGGTATGCACTTTACAACAAAGAAGGAGATAATTTCAGTTTATATGAGCATGAAAGATCCTATAAGTTACATGGCTTAGGCCATTTGAACAATCCTTTTCCTAATGGTGATAAAGAATGGCATGCTGATATCTGGTTGGACATTCTGCGTTTACATTATGGGATTATAAAACCAATAAATATTGAAAGCAAGTATTCTTCTCTTTTTGCTACCCCACAACTTACAGTTAGTACTCCAAATGTACTAAGAAGATTTAAGAAAATTAACAAAAGGAAGCCGTGGTCAAAGCGGATAAAGCCTTTCAATTTTTGCAGTGTAGGTTTTCAGGTCATAAAGGAAGCTGAGAAACCTGTCAAGCCTTTAGCTCCTTTTTCCAATGATCCTCAGAAAATCAGTATCATTTTTCTTCCCCACCTTCGTCCATCATCTCATCGCTAACTAAAACCCCATCTTCGAGGGTGATCACTCTGTCAACATACTCAGTATGCCACAGTTCATGTGTTACCATCACAATTGTCTGTCCATAATTGTCATTCAGGTCTTTGAACACATCCAGTACTTGTTTTGAGTTGTTGGTGTCCAGGTTTGCACAGGGTTCATCAGCAAACATTATGTCAGGCTTTTTGGCTATGGCCCTTGCGATAGCCACTCTTTGCTTTTCTCCGCCAGACAGTTCATCAGGGATCCTGTCCTGTTTTCCCTTTAGGCCAACCTTTTCTAATGCTTCAAGGGCGGTCTTATAAGACTCCTTTTTTGATCTTCCTTCCATCATGGAAAGCACATAAACATTTTCAGCAGCACTCATCTCATTAATGAGTGCATAGTCCTGGAATACATAACCGACCTGTGTCAGCCTGTAATAGCTTCTTTCGGCTTCAGGCAGGCTGGAAACCTTTAATCCCCGAATGGTGTATTCTCCGGCGGTCGCATCGTCCAACAATGCCAAGATCCTCAACAGAGTCGTTTTTCCACTACCAGATGCACCCATAATGGCTACAAATTCCCCTTTCTTTATTTCGAAAGAAACACCATTGAGAGCCTTGACAGCAGTTTGCCCTGATCCATAATATCTTTTCAGGTCTTTCACAACGATCATATCATCTTCCCCATATGGCTTTGAGTATGCTCTCTTTTGATACACTCCAGGCAGGAAGTGTTCCGGCTATCACTGATAATGTAAGCATGGTAATTATGCTTTGAATGAGCAGCATAGGGTCGATCACGGGTCTTATCTCCATGGTCTCGTAGAATACTACCGGATTTGCCTGGAAGTAAAACATGAGTGATAAATATAGGGCCAACCCTGCGATTATTCCTAAAGAAACATAGAATGTACTAAGGAACGCATAGGACAATACTATTGATCTGGGGGTAATGCCTATTGCTTTTAAAATACCAATCTCTTTTTTCTTATTAAGTATGTTGATGTAGATAATGATAAGGATCAATGCAGCGCCCACGATCAAACTCACGAACTTTGACATGATGTCTATAGCACCCATGCTTTGCATTGCCTGCTTTATTAGGGTCTCTGATTTATCAGCCCAGGTGAAGACCTGCTCATTCACTCCGGCTTCTCTGATCTTATCCTGGATCTGTTCTTCAGTTCCTTGCTTGTCTATCCTTACAACTACGCTGGTAGCTTTGCTTCCTTCCAGACCATATACTTCTTCTATCTCTTTGTAGTGGACCAGAGCATTAAGGTCAACAAGTTCGAATGTGCCTTCCATGATACCTTTGACCTTATAGGTCTTCTTTACGCCATTGCTGTACGTTACATCAACAAGAGACCCTACCTTAACTTCACCCAGGTTATCATATATCTCTGATCCGAAACCTGTACCTGCGATCATGGCACCGATGATTATCTCATCTCGGGAAAGCTCTCCCAGGAAATCCCCGTCAGTAATAATATATGGATATTGTGATATTTCATATTCTTCCGTGGGGAGCATCCCTGTCACAGTTACTCCTACAACATTCTGTTTATGATCGATCGATGCCCCCACATCAAGCCTCTTTGTTGCGGCCCTTACTCCTTCAACAGCCCGGACCTTCTTCAAGACGCTATCAGCGTTGTTGATGTAGGTGTTGTCCCCTGTTGGTTCAATGACAACGTCCCCATAAGGGTAATCCTGCATAAATCCAGTGAATAGAACGGTCATTCCTCCTATCATTGATGGAAGGAACACTAAGTTCATAAAAATGAGTGAGAGAACAAAGACTATGAACATCAGTGTTTTTTTGTTTCCTCTCTTTACACTGCTGGATGCAATAAGAGCCCCCACCCTGATATCGTTGATCATGTTGGAGACCTCTCATTCTTCTTTGTTGTCAGCAGAGTTATCACTGCCTTCCATTAACTGCTTGATTATCTCATCTTTTGACTTTTTTGTTCTATAATTATTGTAGACCAATCCTCCAATGACCACTAAGACGATCAATACGATCGCAGCTGTTCCTGCTCCACTATTACTTTCCAGAACAATAAGATTGATGCTGGTTTCAATTTGTTCTTCCCCAAAATCATCACTATATGTAATGGTTACAGGGATCTCATATTCCCCTGCCTGATCTGCTATAAAAGTAATTACTGCAGGTCCATCCTCATTTGGATCAAGAGTTCCTATGAATGATTCTTTTAGTCCTTTGAATGGATGGTCAGCATAGACCCTTATTGAATTTATTGTCCTGTCACCAGAGTTTTCGATCCTCATGGTCAACTCCACAGTCTCATCCATATATGGAAGAACCGGATCGACCTTTACAGATGCAAGGTTCAGACTCCCTTTTTGATCAAGCACGGTTATTGTAATGTCATATTCAGCTTTTTGCTTGCCAAAATCATCTTCATAATAAATGATAACAGGTATCTCGAACTCTCCTGATTGGTTCGCCTTGAATTTGAACAATGCAGTTTGAGTGCCATTCATGCCAAGAGTTCCAATTGTAGAATTCTTAATTCCTTTAAACTCATGATCCAGGCTGACTGATACAGACTTTGCGATTGCTTCCCCGAAGTTCTCTATGCCTAATCTTAAGTCAACTGTATCTCCTTCATAGATGTATTCAGGACTGGTTGTGACAGAAGAGATTCTTGGTTCAGCGTCTTCGCCTATTACCCTGATCTCAACTTCATAATATTTTGTTGTTTCCAACTCCATATTTGGATATGTTAATCTCATCTTTATGACATGAGGTCCAGGGTTGGCATCAGTAGTTGTCCTCATATGGTATGTCAGCTGTCTTTCACTTGTACTATAGGTTAATTTAGGAATTTTAGTGACCAGGTCTTCTGTAACTATGATATCCGAAGGGATGCTGATTATCTCAAAGGTAATTTCTTCAGGAGCTTTAGACCCACAACTCTCAATATTAATTCCCATGGTGAATTCTTCATCGATACCTATTGAACTAGGACTTATTTCCTGTATCTCTGCATTTACGCATATCTCACCAGAACTTTGTGCTCCAGCAGTAGAGATCCCTGTTAATATAACTGCAAAAACCAATAAGAGAAAATATATTAGTCTTGTATGCTGATTCATTCTTTATTCACCTCAGTTCGAACCTTTTCGACATATTCAATAAGATCTTTGAAGATCAAGTATAATGCAACCATTTGCCGATAACAATATTTGATGATTTTGAACATTTCTTAATATATACTCTTCCAACATTATATATAAAATATCACTGTAGTTGATTGTAACGTATGTTGCTATCGATTTCTTGATATTGACCATAAAATAGGTTACTTTATGGTCAAAATTTATAATAGCAGGCTTACGACTGTTTGGTGAATTATTCATTTAGATATGTCTTATGGATGGTATCATCCATAGACTGAACAGGCGTATTCATCAAAACGTTAATTTATGCAGAACGCAATCTTATTCCGATGGATACTATACTGTCTCTCAATAATGTCTCAAAGAAGTTCGGCAACATACCTGTACTAAAAGACATTGATCTGGACATAAAGAAAGGGGAGTTCGTAGCTCTGCTGGGTGCTAATGGTGCAGGCAAGACGACCCTTGTAAAGATCATGTCAGCCCTCTCCTCTCCTTCTGAGGGTAATGTAATGGTCAACGGCAATGATATTTCAAAGGACCAGGGTTCATTGAGGGGTATCATAGGCGTCATTTCCCATGAAACCTATCTCTACAACGACATGACGGCAATAGAGAATCTGCGCTTCTTTGGACGGATGTATGGTATTGCCAGTGAGAATCTTGAAGCTCGTATAAATGGATTGTTGGAGCAGGTCGAGCTTGTTAAAAGGGCAGATGACCGTGTATCCACATTTTCCAGGGGTATGAAGCAGCGTCTTTCCATCGCAAGGGCACTTTTACATGAGCCTTCAATTCTTTTTCTGGATGAACCTTATACAGGACTTGACCAACACGCAGCCCACACATTTGAGAAGGTGTTGCTGGAGCTTGACCCAAAGGACACCACAAGACTGATGATAACCCATGACATCAACAGAACGTACAACATGTGTGACCGTGTTATCATACTCGATAAGGGAAGTATTGTTTTCGACAGCCCTATGTCTGAAGTGGTCTCAGCAGAAGAACTGAGGGACATATACTCATCACACGTGGGTGACAATGATAATTTTTGATATGGGATCAACATGATACGCATTCTTCATATTGCAGCAAAGGACCTCAAAGAGGAGTTCCGCACCAAGCAAATGCTCAATTCAATGGTCCTTTTCTCATTGCTTGTCATAGTAGTGTTCAGTATTACATTTGCTCCTATACTTGGCTCTTCTCAGGACGTGGCAATGGTCGCTCCGGGTGTACTCTGGATAGCCTTCATCTTCGCAGGTTCCATAGGCCTTTCACGCTCCTTCGTGGCAGAACTGGAAAACGGCTGTCTCGAGGGTTTGAAATTATGCCCCATAAACAGGAGTGCCATATACACTGGAAAGATGATGGCGAACCTGTTGCTGATGCTACTGGTCGAGATCATAACCGTGCCTCTGTTTGCTATCATGTTCAATTACAGCATAACAGGATATTTCTGGCTTGGTATCATAATATTCCTTGGTACTGTGGGTTTTGTCTGTGTGGGAACACTGCTTTCAGCTCTGACAGTGAACACAAGGACCCGGGAAATATTACTTCCTGTGCTGTTATTGCCTCTGTTGCTTCCTGCCCTTATTCCGGCTGTGATGGCGACCGGAAGTATCCTCATGGGTGCATCCTACGGCGATATCACTCAGGAATTACGGCTTCTGCTTGTATATGATGTCGTTTTCTTCCTTGTAGCACAGCTTGTGTTCGAATATGTAATACAGGATTAAAACTTATATATCGGTTGAGATGTACTACCTACATTGTTCTAAGTTGATCATCGAGGTTTCCAATGTCGGAGAGTTTTTTAAGAGATAAGTTCCTGCCAGTTCTGTCCGCAACGACCATGTTGCTAGCTATTGGCATGATTATTTTCTACCTTCCGGATATGAAAGGTGCCTCTGGGGAAACCCTTGATATGAGCTTTAGGATATTCTATTTCCACATGCCTCTAGCCATAACTTCCTATCTGGCTTTCACGGTGGTATTCTTTTCCAGCATTCTGTTCTTGAGAACAGGTAACTATAATTATGACATTCTTTCCCGCTCGGCAGCTGAAGTAGGTGTCATTTTCGCGTTCCTTGTTCTGGCAACCGGTTCCATCTGGGCCAAGGCTACATGGGGATGGTATTGGGTATGGGAGCCAAGACTTACAACATCTCTTGCACTTTTTCTGGTCTATGTTGCTTATATTGTGCTTCGGCAGGCAGTTGATGGTGCGGACAAACGTGCACGTTTAGCTTCTGTTTTCGGAATACTAGGTTTTATCTCAGTTCCGTTGAGCTTTTTATCCATACGCCTGTGGCGTTCAGCTCACCCGCTGATGTTCGGTGACACTTCAGGTTCAGGCGGTGGAGGACTTGAAGGTACTTCCCTGCAGCTGACATTAGTGGTGAACGTCATTGCATTTGTCCTTCTTTTCATCACTCTTGTGGTGTACAAGATGCGAAACGAGCAGATGGAAGAAATGGCAGATGAACTCAGAGCTTCACTTGACTGAACGCCTGACCCTGATTTAGCAACACCTATAAACGAATGGTAGCTGATTAGGATGCATGCTTTTTGAACCTATAACTATAGCAGGACTGACTGTAATGAACCGTTTCGTGCGTTCAGCGACCAATGAGGGAATGGCTGAATTGGATGGAACTGTGACCAAAGGGATAGGGGACATGTATGAAGACCTTGCCCGGGAAGATGTCGGCTTGATAATTACGGGCTATTCATACGTGGATGTCAAAGGACAAAGCGATGAAAGGCAGCAGGGTATCTATGATGACAGGTTCATCGGACCCTATGGGGAAATTGTCACAAGGGTCCACAAGTATGGCAGCAAGATATTCATACAGATAGTCCATGGCGGCAGGCAATCGATCGTAAAGGAAGGAGTTCCTCTTTTAGCACCTTCGGCAGTCGAAGATTCAGCTTCCGGGAAAGTTCCTGTGGAGATGACCGAAGAGGATATCCTTGATACCATTGAGAATTTTGCAGAGGCTGCAAGACGTTCAAAGGCAGCAGGATTCGATGGTGTTCAGATACACTGTGCTCACGGCTTCCTGTTAAGCAGTTTCATTTCCCCTTATACTAACCGCAGGACCGATAAATGGGGTGGGTCTGTGGAGAATCGGGCAAGGGTTGTCACTGAGATCGTTAAAAGAATTCAGGAAAAGGTCGGAAATGACTTCCCTATAATGGTGAAGATGAATACCACAGATGGTTTTGATGTGTCCTCAGGCAAGATCGGGCTTGATGCTCCTGAATGTGTGGAAATTGCCAGCCTTCTTGAAAAAGCCGGAGTTTGTGCCATCGAAGTAAGTGGCGGGATATTAGAAGCAGGTCCGGTCATGTCTCAGAAGGGTATTGACTCTGAAGATAAGGAAGCATATTTCAGGCGTTATTCCAAAATGATACGTGATACGGTGAAGATACCTGTCATACTGGTAGGCGGAATTCGTACAAAGGCCGTGATGGAATCTATGTTAAGGGGATATGCTGATATGGTGTCGCTCAGCAGGCCATTTATTGCCGAACCTGACCTTGTTGTGAGCCTTAAGGAAGGGAGCGACCGGGTTAAATGTGTGTCATGTAATGGGTGTTTCAGGACGGATGGGGTTTCCTGCACTTATAATTTTGACTGACCTTTCATTTTTATTCTTTTTCTTTTTTTCTTTGTTACCTTTTTATAGTTGTCTTGCCATCATTAATTTATGAGGTTGGATGCATATCTTGTTGACATAGGTTCTTTTAAATCACGTGGTCGTTCTAAAAAGGCTATAGTTGATGGTCATGTGAAGATCGATGGTTCTGTTGTAACAAAACCTTCTAAAGATGTTTCGATTGATGATGACGTTAAGGTGGATGAAGGGCTTGATATGCCAAAGGGATATTTCAAGTTAAAAGGAATACAGGATGAGATCGGTCTTATAAAAGAAGGCGATTCTGTCCTTGATCTGGGTTCAAGTGCAGGCGGTTTTATTGTATTTGCATCTGAGATCGCAGCTGATGTGAGGGGTCTGGAGTTCAGCCGTGATTTCAGGGAAGAGCTTGGTCAAATAGCTCATGAAAGAAGTAATGTTTCGGTCATGTTCGGTGATGTTTTTACCTTCCCTCTTGAGACCATGGCGCCGGAGCCTGTGGATGTCATCCTGAGTGATATGACCCTTGAACCGGAGGATTCACTAACAGCTCTTAAACGTGTGCTTCCATTGCTTAAATTGAATGGACGTTTGCTTCAGGTGATAAAGGTCTCAAAAAGGATCAAGAGGGAACCTCTGCTTAGTATAATGGAAGGGTTTGGACTTGAAATTCAGAACGTGATTGAATCCGAGAAGCAGGAGATATACGTTGTTGCACGCAAGATCGGTGAGGTGGAGGATACGGATTGATCTTTCGATTTTTGCTCACTCACTCCATCTTATCAATGCTTCTAAACCATTGATCATTGACCGTTCGACCGTTATATCGGTCATTTATTTTTATTGCATAAGTGTCGGTTCTACTCAATATTTGACAAGATAAAGGAGGTCTACAATGCTTCTCAAGATATATGGGAAAGGTCGTCCATTTCGTCTTTTTGTTGCTGGGCTTCATGGGCAGGAATGGCAGGATACTTCAGATGTACTGTTGAATATTGAGCGCCCGGTATCAGGCACTCTTGCTATACTGCCTGTGGTAAGCAGGGGGAAATATATTTCCACGCTGGACGGGGATTATTATAAAGATATGGGGAAACTTATCATTGATTTAGTGAAGGCATATCGGCCTGACATCTATGTCGAGTTGCATTCCTACTCTTCAGATAATTTTCATAAATTGGTCTCAAGCACAAGGATACATGAAAAAGGTGTGCCGGGATTCAGTGTTCTGGAAAATAATGTGTTGATGGGTTCTGTTTCGCCTCATATTAGGAGGGATCATTTTCCGGTGGAAGCTTTGTGTCTGACATTTGAGGTAGAAAGGTCGAATCAAAGCTCGAAAGAGTTTGCTGCGAAGATGCTTCAAGTTGTAAAAGAATGCCGTTCAAGGGATGGTTTCATCGAATATATGATGGAACGCTATCCCAATGTGGCTAAAAAAGCAATAGAAGACTATAAAAAATTTTATGGATCGTAAGGTTTCCCTTACTATCCATTTACATTCCTTCGTAGTTGTGGATGTTGTGTTCAGGGTTCACATCCATCATCTGCTGCCTTTGTGCTTTGAGCATGTCGTCAACACGTAATACCATGTTGGCAACCTCGGAAGCGGATTTGATGGCTTGTTTCTTTACCCTGAGGGAATCAACAATGCCTTTTTCGAGAGTGTCAATGATCTCGGTTGTGTAAACATCAAGACCAGCGTTCTTTATCTCAGTGTGTTTTGCACGAAGTGCGAGGATGGTGTCTATACTGTCCATACCTGCGTTGATTGCAATTTCCCTTGGAATGCTCTCAAGTGCTTCAGCAAATGCTGCGACAGCAAGCTGTTCGCGTCCTTCTACACTGGTTGAGTAGACTCTGAGTCCCTGTGCGATCTCGATCTCGGAAGCACCGCCACCTGCAACGATCATGCCATCTTCGATGGTGTTCTTGACCACGTTGAGTGCATCATCCATTGTACGTTCAAGGTTATCGGTGATATGTTCCGTACTTCCCCTGAGGAGGATGGTGATGGTGTTCGTGTTCTTGCAACCTCTGATGTATGTCTTACCAAGGTCGAATGCACCGATCTGTTCAATGAGGTCTGCGGTTCCAAGGTCCTTCTCGGAGATGTCCATGATATTCTTGACAATGTGTGCTCCGGTTGCTCTTGAGATCGCTTTAATGTCGTCTTCATTTACACGTCTGATCGCATAGACTCCTTTCTTCTGGAAATAGTCCATTGCGATCTGGTCAATGTTCTTTGTGCCAATAATGACGGTTGCTCCGGTCTCAAGGATCTTGTCGAGCATTGCTTCAAAGTCTGCTTTTTCCTGATCAATGAACTCTTTCATCTTATCAGCTGAATCGATCTGGAAAGATGCTTTGTTCTTTGTCTTCTTGACAGAGATGTCTGAAGCGAGAATGGCGATCTTTGGTTGGTTCACCTTTTCGGGCATTGCTGAATGGAGGCGTGCCTTGTTAACAACGATGCCTTCAAGGAACTCGGTCTCATCGATCTGCTTTCCAGGGTCCTGTGTAAGCATTATATTGTTCAGGTCGACCTTTCCATCTTCCTCTACTTCGAGTGCAGCATCAATACAAATGTTTGAGATATGGTCTGCAAACGCTTCTGAAGACTTGCCTGCAATGGTGGTCTTTGCAATGTTCACAAGGACGTCCCTGTCCTCTTTTGTGACCTGTACTGCATAATTGTCAAGTAATTCCATTGCCTTGCTAGATGCTTCCAGGAACCCTTTGATGATAACTGTAGGATGGATCCCGGTGTCAAGAAGCCCTTCTGCTTTCTCAAGAAGTGCGCCGGCAAGAACGACAGCACCTGTTGTACCGTCACCTGCAATTTGTTCCTGGGTCTTTGCAACTTCGACGATCATCTTAGCGGTTGGATGTTCGATATCCATCCCTTTTAAGATCATTGCGCCATCGTTGGTAAGTATGATGTCACCCACAGCATTGACAAGCATCTTGTCCATTCCCTTTGGTCCAAGTGTTGTCTTTACTATATTTGCAACTGCTTTTGCTGCTGCAATGTTCATGTGAAGTGCATCCTTGCCCTGTGTCTGTTCCTTTCTTGGATCTATAATTGTTGGCTGACCTAGTCCTGCCATAGAATCTGAACCTCCTGATAGTCTTAATTATAAGAATTGGTATAGTGGTTTTATTAAATATGAATGAAACTAACTGTGTATGGTTCTATAAATACGTTTCGAGTAATTCCCTTGTCTTTATCGCATATGTTCAAAAACTTTAACATACAAGCTGATTTTTACCATATTATGCTTGATTTTGTAGGACTTGGTCTGTTCGATGAAAAGGATATTTCCTTAAAAGGTCTTGAAAAGATACACAATGCTGACAAGGTCTATGTTGAGTTCTATACTTCCATTCTAATGGGAACTGATCTCGAAAAGATGGAACAGCTCTATGAAAAGAAGATAACTTTGCTCTCAAGGGAAGATGTGGAGCAACATGCTGAGGATTGGTTGGTCGATGCGAAGGACAGGAATGTAGTCTTTTTGACAGGTGGGGATACCATGGTGTCCACGACACATGTGGACCTGCGTCTGCGGGCAGCGGATATGGGTATCGAGACGACCCTTATACACGGAGCTTCCATCGCATCTGCTATATGCGGGCTTTCCGGCCTCCAGAACTATCGTTTTGGTAAATCCGTCACCATACCTCACCCTTATGTGAGCAGCCGTGGGGTAAGGGTGGTATCTCAGACTCCTTATGATACTATCAAGAAGAACATCGAAGCAGGACTCCATACGGCTGTTTTCCTTGACATAGACAAGGACAAAGGCTATATGACAGTCAATCAGGCAATGGAGATCTTGCTTGAGGTCGAGGGTAAACTTGGTGAAGGTGTTATGAACGATCGCCTCGCAGTAGGGATCGCTCGTGCTGGTTCACCATCCCCTGTGGTGAAAGCGGACTATGTTGAAGCTCTAAGGAATTATGATTTCGGGGGACCACTTCATATAGTTGTGATCCCGGCAGAGTTGCATTTTGTCGAAGCAGAAGCTCTTGTAAAGCTTGCTGGTGCACCTGAAGAGATCCTTGAGAATGTGGATTGATATTTTATCACTTTCTCCTTTTTAATTTTATCAATATCCAGCTGTCCATAAAGCACAATAGATATAAATCGTAAGCACCTTTTTCCGTGAGAGAGTGACAATGCACGGTTCAGTAGGAATTATTTCAGGTGAGACCGGTTCGTTTGGTTTTAACTTCCTTATTTCAGATAGTACTGCCGTTCATCGAGGGGAATATGTAAAGGCATGGCACGAGTCGGATGGCTGGGTGCTTTGTCAGGTGTTATCCATCAAAAGATCAAGCGATGTAGCCAATAACAAACATTCTTTCGATGAGGCAAAAAAGGTCTTCGATGAACTGAAAAAGGAAAGTAAGGCGAACAAAAGGTCAGATCGTATAGTTGCAGAGGCTACGGTTATAGGAAGTCGTGACCCATCCGGTCTTCTTAGGTCTCCTAAGACTCCGTTCAGCCCTGGAGATGAGGTTTTCCCGGCAGACAATGACCTTATAAGTTCAGCATTAGGTCTTTCAGGCAATGAGATGTACATTGGCATGCTGGATGGCACGGACATTCCTGTTCATCTTAGTGTGAACAGCCTTGTTCAGAAACATGTCAGTATACTTGCAAAGACCGGTAGTGGAAAGTCATACACTGCTGCTGTATTGCTCGAGGAACTGCTTGATCGTAAAGTTCCCCTTCTGATAATCGATCCTCATAGCGAATATGCTTCAATGAAGGATCCTTCTTCGAAAAATGATGGTTTTAAGAAATTTGGCATATCCCCTAAGGGCTATGGTTCTGATGTTACTATCTATACTCCTGCTAACAAAGTGATAAATCCTAATGCCGATGAGCTTTTCAGATTGAACGGGAACAATCTGACGGCAAAGGACCTGACTGCTATCTTCCCTGATAACTTCACGGCAACCCATATCGGTATTCTCTATGAGGCCATACAGAAACTGCGGGCTGAGATGGAAACCTATACTCTTGATGATATCATCTTCGAGGTCGGGAACAATGAGAGCAAGGCTCGCTGGAACGTGATGGGTGTACTTGAGGATATTCGTGATTCAGATATCCTTTCTTCCTCTCCCACTGAGCTCAATGAGCTTATGTGCAATGGTAAAGCATCGGTCATCGATTTCAAGGGTGTGCCTCCGGAACTTCAAAGTATGATAGTTGCACGTCTTTGCAGTGCGCTTTTCGAGGCACGTAAGCTGAACTCGATCCCTCCTGGTATGCTTGTGGTGGAAGAAGCCCACAATTTCGCACCTGAAAGAGGATTTAGCAAGACCGTAAGTTCTGAGGTACTGCGCACTATCGCATCGGAAGGGAGAAAGTTCGGTCTTGGAATGATGGTGATATCCCAGCGTCCGGCAAGGATCGACAAGAACGTCCTCTCACAATGTGGTACGCAGGTCATTATGAAGGTCACTAATCCAAATGATCTGAAATCCATTAGTAAGGGTCTGGAAGGTGTCAATTCTTTCGTGGAGGACGAACTTATGCGATTGCCGCCGGGTGTCGCCATGCTGGTGAGTAATGATATTGAAAGACCGGTTCTTGTGGACATCAGGGTTAGAAAGTCAAAGCACGGCGGTGAATCTGTCAATGTTCTGAAGAGCTCGCGGAAGGCGTCTCCTGAACCTGTTAAGCGTGCTTCTAAAAAAGTAAGTTCTCCTCCTCCGAAGCCTGTGTCTGTGGAGCAGAAAGTTCCCTCGGACAGTCCACCTCCCAAAAGGATACCCACCAAAGAGGTTGAGAAAGAGGGAGGCGGTCTTTTCAAGAAAATATTCGGTTCGGAAAAGTGATGTCTCAACGGATGGGTTTATAAAGGCAGTACTTATAGTGGTGTAATTGTGGCAGCAGATCTGAATGAAAAGGTCGAAAGGTATGAACGGCTATTGAGAGAAGCTCTTGCTAAAGCCGATATAAGCCCTATCGAGAATTCACATATGCGTACGGTGGCTGAGGATTACAAGAATATGGCCCGCTCCTATTATGAGGACGGTATACATTTTATCAAGTCTGAAGACCCCGTGAATGCGCTTATATGTTTCAGTTATGGGCATGCATGGTTGGATGCGGGTGCACGACTTGGTGTGTTCGATGTCGATGACGATGTGTTGTTCACAATATGATGATAATTCAATAATTTTATTTTAAATAGAAAACAATGAATGTTTTAAAGATGCAGTATTTGGAGAGAATAAAACGATGACAAATTATCATGTTACACTTGAAGCGGCTTGGTTGGTAAGAGATGTAGAAACAGCAGATGATGCTATTGGGGTAGCCATCTCAGAAGCTGGAAAAAGATTGAACCCTAAAAAGCTTGATTTTGTAGAGGTTGATGTAGGTACTACTTACTGCCCTGCCTGCAGTGAACCATTTGGCAGTGTTTTCATTGCAGCTAACACAGCGCTCGTTGGTCTTGTTCTTGAGATGAAGGTATTCGATGCTGAAAGTGATGAACATGCTTCAAGGATTGCCAAATCCGTTATTGGGAAGGCACTTACGGATGTTCCTCTGAACGTTGTGGACGTTGAAGAGTTCGATTGAGTGGAGTTTGAATATGTCTGATTCCATCTCCGTTGTGGGCCACGCTGCAATAGACTTTCTTTTTGATGTGGAGGGTATTTCAGGTCCCAATGAATCAAATCCTATTGTGGACTATCAGCGTTTCTACGGAGGTGGGGCAGCCAATATCGTTGCAGCTATTGCTATCCTTGGCGGGAAATCCCAGTTGATATCCGCCGTGGGTGATGATTTTTCAACTTCCGGTTACGAGGACCACCTTGAGTCTTTAGGTGTCGACCTTTCCCTGCTCTTCAGGCTTAAAGGGGAAAAAGGAACGGCTGCATATGTTTTTACTGATCCTTTTCATAATCAGTCCACTTACTTCTATTGGGGTGCTTCTGCAAAACTGAAAGAGCTGGAACCTCCTGAAGTTGATTTTGTCCACCTTGCTACTTCGGAGTCTAATTTCAATGCAAAGATGGCAAAAAAAGCGAAGTTCGTGTCTTTCGATCCGGGGCAGGACCTTGTGACATACACAAGGAATAATCTTGAAACTGTCCTTGCGAATACTGATATTCTTTTCACTAACAAGCATGAGATTAAGCGGGTCTGTGAGATGACCGAAAGCTCCTTTGAGGATATCAGGGCGCAGATTGATGTTGTCGTTGTCACTTACGATGCTGATGGAAGCAAGATATTCACTGCGGATGCTGAATATGAAATTCCTATCGTTCCTGTAAAGGCACTCGACCCTACAGGTGCGGGTGATGCTTATCGCGCGGGTTTCCTTGTGTCATACAGGCGTGGTTATTCTCTTGATGTATGTGGCAGGATAGGCGCAACAGTTGCTTCCTTTGCAGTAGGGACTGTTGGATGCCAGACCGATCTTCCAACATGGGGTGGTATGGTCGTCAGGTACGAAAGTCATTTTGGAGCATTTCCATCTTTGGATGGTTAAGTTCCTTTCATTATCCTTTTTTCAACAGGTCGTTGTTTTCCCTAACAACAAATTATTTTTACACATTTCTATACTAAAACCTGTCAGGTAAGGGTTTGCGTTATCCTGTGATCAAAGCAAAATTGACCCTATGTAAAAAAAAAGTTATCAATACCGTGTATTTCAACACGGTATTGGTAATGTTGTTTATTGTTTGTTCTCAAGGACTGCGTGTGCGGCTGCAAGCCTTGCAATAGGCACACGGAATGGTGAACAACTGACATAGTTCAGTCCGACGTTGTGTCCGAACTTCACGGATTTTGGTTCTCCGCCGTGTTCTCCACAGATGCCTATCTTTATGTCCGGTCTTGTTGCACGTCCTTTTTCGATTCCTATCTTCACAAGCTGACCGACACCCTCCTGGTCGAGCACTGCGAACGGGTCATCCTCAAGGATGCCGCTTTCAAGGTAGGATGGCAAGAACTTACCTGCATCATCTCTGCTGAATCCGAAGGTCGTCTGTGTCAGATCGTTAGTTCCGAAGGAGAAGAACTCTGCTTCCTTTGCTATCTGGTCTGCGGTGAGGGCTGCTCTTGGCAGTTCTATCATCGTACCTACCAGATAGTCGAGCTTAATTCCCATTTCTTCCATCACAGATTCAACAACGGTGGTAACGTGTTTCTTGACGAACTCAAGCTCTTTTACGTGGCTAACAAGAGGTATCATTATCTCAGGTACTATCTTCATACCTTCCTTTGAAAGCTCGCATGCAGCTTCGATGATGGCCTGTGCCTGCATTTCGTATATCTCAGGATATGTGATACCAAGGCGGCATCCTCTGTGTCCGAGCATTGGGTTTATCTCTTTCAGATATTCGATACGTTCGCCTATCTTCTTAACCCTATCCATTTCTTCCTGTGATGTGTCCGAAGATTCGAGCTCTCTGAGTTTATCCATGACTTCTTCGTGGACTGGCAGGAACTCATGGAGGGGTGGGTCAAGTAACCTGATAGTTACCGGGAATCCTTCCATTGCTTTGAAAATACCGATAAAGTCCTCTCTCTGCATTGGCAGGAGCTTCTTAAGCGCTATTTTTCTGGACTCGATATCCTCGGCCATTATCATTTCACGCACAGCGGGGATCCTGTCTTCTCCGAAGAACATGTGCTCTGTTCTGCACAATCCAATTCCCTCTGCACCGAAATCACGTGCAACCTCAGCATCATGTGGTGTGTCGGCATTTGTCCTTACTTTTAGGGTGCGTACTTCGTCAGCCCATGTGAGTATGGTCTCAAGCTCGTCAGTAACTCCCGGAAGGATGAGGTCGACCTTTCCTAAAATGATATTTCCTGTGGAGCCGTCAATGGAGATCATGTCTCCTTCCTTGACGGTATAATCACCAACATTGAATATCTTCTCTTTCATGTCGATGGTGATCTCGCCGCATCCTACAACACATGGCTTACCCATGCCTCTTGCGACAACAGCAGCATGTGATGTCATTCCACCGCGAACTGTCAATATGCCTTCTGCAGCGTTCATACCGCCTATATCTTCAGGTGATGTCTCTGCACGTACGAGGATAGTCTTCTCACCATTCTTTGCCATTTCTTCAGCGTGTTCGGCTGTGAACACAACTTCTCCGACAGCTGCTCCTGGGGATGCAGGAAGTCCTGTTGCAATTACCTCGTATGTTGAGGTAGGGTCGATGTTCGGATGCAGAAGTCTGTCTATCTGTTCAGGCTCGACCCTTAAGAGTGCGGTATCTTTATCGATAAGTCCTTCTTCGACCATTTCGGTAGCTATCTTAATTGGCTGAAGCATGAACAGTTTGCCTTTCTCTATGGTGAACTCGATGTCCTGCATGTCCTTGAAGTGATCCTCCAGTTTCATGTAGATATCAACGAG
>Ga0255365_10036_pt1 | contig 27498 bp, 21 predicted proteins | sample ANMaggSeSYBR01J3_FD_182089 | JGI IMG/M metagenome (GOLD analysis project Ga0255365, IMG submission 182089) | Sediment cell enrichment communities from methane seep in Santa Monica Basin, California, United Staets - ANME aggregate JGI... | ecosystem: Environmental > Aquatic > Marine > Cold seeps >... | reverse complement strand
CTGTCTGAGGTCCATAATATGCTTCCTCAGGGACCTCAATTTCCCCCAATGTGTCCTTTTCTGATCGGATATGCCCCCCTCCCACAATGGTCTTTTAACTCCTCTTTAGACGTGTTCTATCTCGGTATGGTCTGATATCTCCGAATTTGTCGTACAAAGGTCTTTTATACTAAGTTTATGAACATCATCATTTCCTGTCAGTCTTGCGAATGCTTCAAGTTCTTTTGTAGAGACTTTCAGGAAATTTTCCAGTTTTTTCGCAGAAATGTCGATCTTCAACCTTGAACGAAGTTCCGGGTCCTGCGTTGTTACTCCCACCGGACATTTCCCGGTATCACACAACCGGTATTGCTGGCATGCACATGCCATAAGTGCGGCTGTACCAATTGCTATAGCATCTGCTCCCAGTGCAAGGGCTTTCGCATAATCAGGTGAGGTCCTCAAACCGCCGGTTATGATCAATGAGATATCTTTGATCCCTTTCTCATCCAGGAATCTCCTTGCACGGAAGAGTGCGAAAATAGTTGGGATGGATGTGGAGTTCTTGACAAATTTCAATGCCGCTGCAGTAGCTCCCGGCCTGCCATCAATGGTGATGAAATCGGGTTTTGCATAAGTAGCAACTTCAAGGTCAGCTTCAATGTTCCCGGCTGCGATCTTAATTCCTATAGGTTTTCCGCCGGAGGTTTCCCTGAGCCATTCCACTTTCTTCTTTAGATCATCCTTGTTTTTGATGTCGTCAAAGTTAGCGGGGCTTACAATGTCAGTACCTTCGGGAAAACCTCTGATCTCTGCCAGCTCGGAAGTTACTTTTTCAGCCGGTAGATGTCCTCCCATTCCGGGCTTGGCAGATTGTCCTATCTTTATTTCGATAGCATCTACTTTCTTAAGGTTCTCTTCCGTCACACTGTATCTGTTCGGAACATACTCGAAAATATACTTGTATGCAGTTTCCATACTCTCTTTCAGTATTCCGCCTTCCCCTGAGCACATTGCTGTCCTTACAGCTGCGCTTCCCTTTGAAAGTGCCTGTTTCATCTCTTTTGAGAGGGCACCGAAGGACATGTGTGTGATGAACACAGGGGTTTCAATGACAAGAGGATATTTCGCATTTGGTCCGATTGTTGTGGTGGTGTTCACTGGCACATCTTCGTTCAGAGGCATTTTGGCAAGTTGTGCACCTTTTATGAGTATATCATTCCAGGAGATCACATCTTGCTTTGTTCTCATGGGTTCAATTATCGATTCCCCGGTGACCGATATCTTGTGGATGTCCTCCATGAATGTCTCGAACTCATCCTTTGTTCGCTTCCATTCTCCAAGATAGCTTTTAACATCCACATCCTCAAGGGCAGAAACAGTTATTTTACTCTTGGTGCCACATTTAGCACATGTGACGATCTCTTTTGATGTCACATGTTCAACCTCTTTCTTCTCGGCTGGCATTTGGTGGTTCTTATCAGCACCACAGATCGGACATCTCCAGTCATCAGGAAACTCTTCCGGTTTGGTTCCCGGTTTCACTTCTGTGTTCGAGTCTCCTCTTGTATCATCGTACTCAAAGACATTACAGACATTGCAGCGGTATTCCGTCATTTTTACGGCACCTTCTTTCAATTATCTTAATAATATCAGACCGGTATTTGGTGGCTCTTGTCTGCACCACATATAGGACATTTCCAGTCATCGGGGAAGTCCTCTGGCTTTGTTCCCTGGGCAATTCCAAGTTCCGCATTTCCTTCTGCATCATCGTATTCAAAAACGTTACATACATTACATCGATATTCTGTCATTTGATTTTTCCACTCCTTAAGTTTATTTAAATGAAAAGTGTTATCTGTGCATCTCTTGCTTCGTTTATGTAAGTGCCAACTGCGCCATATTCATCTATCCATTCGCTGCGAAGCTCATCTGCCTTTACTCCCATGATCTCCATGGTCATCTCACAGGCCAGGATCTTTCCCCCAAGTTCCTTGTAGTCGTTCATTAGCCTTTCAAGGGATGCAACATTGGCTTGTTTCATCCGTTTCTTGATCATCCATTTTCCAAGTCCCAACATATGCATCTTGGACAATGGGCCTTTCTCAAGCCCGCCTTTCTTCAATCTTTGAAGTCCCCAGAAAGTAAAATACATGGAAACATCCATTCCCATTGCCAGTGCACCATTTCCCACAATTAGGGCACTGTAAAGTTTATCCATATCCCCACTATGGACTATTATGACAGCTTTATCGGTCGAGTATACTCCCCCTTTATTTTCGTATCTTTATCTTCCACTCTTTATCGTCTTCTTTTATATCGATGATCTCCAGCCCAAGTGCCTTACAAGCCATCGGAATTTCCTTCTTTGAAGCCGGATGTGTTCCAAGAATAGTTACTTCATCACCTGATTCTGCTTTTCTCAATGCCTTTCGGCATTCTACAAGAGGTACGGGGCAGGTTTCCCCCCGGGTGTCTATCTCAATTTCAGCCATAATACTCTCCCATGATCTCTGTAAGTCACAAAACGATACTACGCCACACTACAATCCCATAGAAAATATCTTCGCCATACTATTAAAGGATTATTACTCGGTAATAAATGGGTAATTTCTAGTTTGACAGCAATCATTTACTGATCTTTCACATGTATTCGCTTTGTATCTTTATGATCTCATTACTGTCCTTAGCTTTAGAATAATCTTCAAGTGGTTCTTTGTTCATATCAAGGAACACATGACCCCAGTTGAACTTTGACAGTATATTTTCAGCCTGTTTCTTGTTGCCCAGAATATAAAGTGCTGCTGCGAAAGCTTCCACTGATGTGAGCTTGAAAGGTCTTCCGAAATTGACTGGATTGGTAGCTACAAGGTAGGGAAGAGCACGATGTTGTAACCTTAATCTCATAAGATGTGGGAATACCTCTTCCACTGTCTCCCAGGAGCAATCAAGTACGGTGATGTTCTGTTCGTTCTTATCCGCAGGGGACAATGCCTGCTTTGCCATGGGATCCAGTAATATGGAGCCACGGGGAATCTTCTGTACTTTATCAAAGATACGGGCAAGGTCAAAACGCGCCATTTTTTTCCCGGTACATTTTTTCGGGTCACACTGTTTAGCATGGAAAATGTGAAGGTGATAATCTTTATCTATCTGTTTCTTCATGGGTCATAGATTGGTTTTTTAAGCTTATATTCTTTGGGCAGCTTCTATGCCGGCTTAGTTCCTTTGGAATTGGTGCAATGTTAATTCAGTTTGCGTATATGTATCGATTGTATATACAATAGCAAACTTCGGCATGATCTATATTATTTCACATAAAAATGCCTTGTGAAGTGCATTTCAACGCTGATCACTGTGTGTGAATATTTTTATAAAATGTATTCCTACACTAAAAATTGAGTTATGTTCAAACCAATGCAATTAGATCCAAAAATGAGGGGGATCCCGACATTGAGCAGAGCCCAAGGTCGGGTTCAAAGTGGTGGTGGTGGTACATTCGTTTTTTCCTAAAAAGTGTATCCAAATAGGGTTTGGCTATAAGCATAGTACTTCCTAGTAATTTCGAGCTATGATTTCATTGTATATATATGTTAACGCTGTAAACATTCCAAATTGTACAAAGCGGGCATGTATACAGTTCGGTCTAGTTGTATTTTCCTTTTTTTAGAATAGGCTACAATGTAAATATGATGTAAATATAGATAGCTACATTTCCATTTATACTAAATAACAGAACAAGGTGTCTATATGAACATTATTAAAGGAGCTATTATAGGATCGATCTGTACGTTAGTCCTTTACATGGTACCGGTCTTAAATGCACTCGCGCCTTTTTTTGGGGGTGCTATCGGTGGATATGTGGCAAAAGAAGGTAGCATTGGTGGTGTCAAGGTTGGTCTGCTTATGACATTGTTGTTTGCTGTGCCTGGATTCCTTATCTCAGGAGTCTTTGTTGCACTAATGTCCGAAATACCATTGATCGGTGCAATTTTGGCAGGCTCAGGTCTCGTTATTACAATTGTAATCATGATCTATACTGCGATCTTCGGTATCATTGGCGGTGTTGTTGGTGGTGTCGTGGCTGATGATTGATAACTTTTCTCTTATCATCTAAGGAGTCTTTTCATGGTTCACAATGATCTGGTCATGGAGATCCCCTGGGATGTTGAAGCTACACTTCTGTCAAGACCTAACAGGTTTCTTGGCATTGTGGAGCTGGACCTATCCACTTTTCCATCATCCGATCCCAATCTCAATTCCTCTTCTTTCTCTTCTTCTGATGTAATTCAGGAGAAAGTTCATATTCATGATCCCGGCAGGCTTGAAGACCTCCTTTTTCCCGGGAACAAGCTCCTTTTAAGAAAAGCTACCAATCCCAAGCGTAAAACAGGATGGGATGTGATCGCTGCAAAGGCTGATGATGGGTGGATATTGATAAATTCGGCCTTCCATCGCAAAATAGCTGAATGGGCGATAGCAAATTAGGTATGCTCCTGTTTTGAAAATGTGCTTGAGGTCATACCCGAACAGAAATTCGGGGATAGCCGTCTGGATTTTCTGCTGAAGAAAAAGGATACTGAGCTATGGGTGGAAGTAAAAGGGTGCACACTTATCTATGGTAGTACTGCCACTTTTCCTGATGCTCCCACTACAAGGGGGAAAAGGCATGTTGGGGAGTTGAAAAAAGCATTGGAAAGCGGGTCAGAGGCACTTATAATGATCCTCGTTCTCCGAAAAGATGCTTCATGTTTCAAAGCGAACGAGAGTATTGATCCTGATTTTGCAGAGGCTTTCAAGGATGCTGTCAATGCCGGGGTGCAGGTATGTCCTTTAGTGTTCAGCTATGAGGGTAAGGAATTATTCTATAAAGGAAAGGTTCCTTTATGCACTGAAGAATACAATTCCATTTAATGATTGATATGTTTACAGATATAATTCCGGTTAATAATGTTACTTTAGGAGTGTTAAAAATGAATGTCAAGGAAACGGTCAGGACACATTCCAGACCAACAGGGGAAGAAGGCAAGGAGATCGGTCTGAAAATGAACGAGCATCATTTTAAGCTTTGGGGATGGGGACTTAACCATGTTAGTGTTGAGCCTGACTCCAGCATACTTGATGTTGGATGTGGCGGCGGTCGTGCTGTCAGCATCCTTGCAGAACTTGCAGAAAATGGCAAGATATATGGCATCGATCATTCACAGGATATGGTGGACCTTGCTACTGAATACAACAGTAAGGAATTAGAACTTGGACGTGTGACCATCATGGAGTCCTCGGTCTCAGAACTACCGTTCCCTTATGATGAATTCGATCTTGTGACCGCATTTGAGACCTGCTATTTCTGGCCGGACCTTGAGGAAGGTCTAAGGGAGATCAAGCGCGTTCTCAAAAAAGGTGGTACGCTTCTGATCGTCAATGAAATGTACGACCATGAACTCTTTACTGAGCGTAATTCTCCTTATAATACTGCAAAGGGAATGAACATATACTCTGCTGAAGAATACAGGAAAGCCCTCACTAGTGCAGGGTTTTTAGCTATTGAGATCGATGAGGTCCCTGAGGACAATTGGATAACCGTTGTAGCAAAGAAATAAGATATCCATGCAGATCACAAGGCATGTTCATGCCATAAAGATACCTTTTACCCTATGGGTAATTCTGGTGAGCGGATTGAACGGTATGTTCATTCATATCTCATCTATGGTCGTGATATTTGCCTAGTAGATTGCGGGGTTGCCGGGTCGGAGAAGATTATCTTCGATCATATTAAGGCGACAGGGAGGGACCCAGATGAGATATCACTTATCGTCCAGACACATTCCCATGCTGACCACACAGGTTCAACTCCTGCAATAAAAGAGCTTACAGGTTGCAAAGTAGCAGCTCACAGGGATGCCGTTGAGTGGATCGAGCATCCGGACATTCAGGCAAAGATACGTCCTGTTCCGGGTTTTGAGAATATTTCCGGCGGTCCGGTCAAGGTCGATGACATTCTCGAAGATGGTGATCTCATCGAGCTTGATGATGTTCTCTCCCTGAAGGTCATGCACACTCCGGGACACTCTAGAGGTTCCATCTCTTTGATGCTACTCCCTGACAACGTATTGTTCACGGGAGATGCTCTTCCTCTTGTTGGCGATATTCCGATATATGAGGATGTTGAACAAGTTCTTTCATCTCTCAGAAGGATAAAAGATGTCGACAATATCGAGACCCTTCTATCATCATGGGACGATCCTGTGAAGAGTGAAGATGCCTACAGTTATATCGATGGCTGCATCGAACATATCCATCGTATCCATGAAGCTGTTGTTGAATTCTCTTCTGTTTCATGGGAGAAGATAATGGATGAGATCGGTTTGGAAGGTGTGGCTATAAATCCTCTTGTTTTAAGGTCGCTTGAAGCACATTTGAATACGGATCCCTACCTTTTATGATCTCGTTTCCTTCCTTTTCCTCAACACCATCCAGACCATTATTCCTGAGAGCACTATCATCAAACTGCTGATCTGGAATGGTGTTTCAAAGCTTACATATCCTCCGAAAATTCCGCCGATGAGGGGTCCCACTGCAACTCCTGCTGCCTGTGCACTTGTGATGGTGCTTATGCGGCTGCTGATGTTGTGCTCTCCTAAAATATCGACCGCAAGGGCAAGTAGCGGGGTTTCAACTGCTGCCATGGCTATTCCCTGAAGTAGCCTTAAGAATATGAGTGAATTAATATCCGGAGCGTAACCAAGGGCAAAAACTATCAGAGCATTGAAGAATATTCCACAAAGGATCGGTAGTTTTCTTCCAAAGCGGTCTGAGAACATCCCGATAGGCACTTGAAATATTATTCTCGAGATCACGTATGCAGACAGGGCAACACCAAGCAAGAGTTCGCTTGCACCCATTCTTATCTGGTATGCAGGAAGGAGTGAGAGGATCAGCATTATTCCCACAAGCATCATGAACATTGCAACAGCAAGCACTCTGATGATGAACGGATCATCAACATGTGACACTTCAACAGTGGCTAATTCATGTGATCTTGTCTCTTTCACGAAGACAGCGATCATGAATGTACTTATCATCACAAGAGCTGCACTTACATAGAACCCTGCAACAAATCCATAGTATGTCACCACTGCACCGCCTACAAGCGTACCAATTCCAAAGGAAGCTCCGCGCAGAGTGGAATATATACCGATGGCCTGACCTCTCACTGTGGATGTTGAAAGATGAGTGATGATTGCAACGATGGCAGGAATGGTTGCACCTATTGCAATTCCCTGAACTGTCCTTAAGACAAGTATCGATTCAAAAGAGTTTGATACGGAATAAAGATAGCATATGATTGAAAAAACAGCATATCCGAGGAGCAGAAATACTTTCCTTTTATTGAGTTGTTCGCTCAATCTTCCCATGTATGGTTGGGAAATGGAATTAGCCAGCCCGAAAACAGTTGTTGCAAGACCTGCTTTGAGTACTATGGGCATGTCCTGAAGGATAAAGGAATCTATGTTTGCAACATACAGTGGAATGATGAATACCATCATTCCGGTTGCAAGGTCCTTGAATATTTTGGACAATGAAAGAATGTACAGCTGATGGTCAACAAGAGGGCTGGTTTCAGGCATGTATTAATTTATTTGTAATGGATGTGATATAAATCATTCATCACTTTCATAATCCGGTCTTACAATCCCTTCTACCGGAATCGTGAACGTGAATATACTTCCCTTACCCTTTTCACTATCCACCCATATATTCCCTCCGTGCATTTCAACAAAGCTCTTGACAAGGGCAAGTCCAAGGCCTGTGCCCTGATAGTTCCTTGAAGCTGCGGAGTCTATTTGCTGGAATGGCTGGAAGAGCTTTTCGATGTCTTTCTTGTCTATTCCTATACCGCTATCTTTTATGCGTATCTGTACAAGTTCGTCATCTAAGAGGGCCTTTATAGATATCGTGCCTTTCTCATCAGTAAATTTAATGGCGTTACTTAATAGGTTGTACAGTATCTGCTTTATCTTTGTTTTGTCAGCAGTTATCAATGAGAGCCTTTCATCGATATCTGTAGTTATTACAATGCTCTTTTCTATTGCAAGTGGTTTTAATAGTGTCACAACATTTGTGATGGTCTCACTTGTCGGGAATGTTTCATAATAAAGTTCCATCTTTCCAGACTCTACTTTAGAGATATCGAGAATATCATTGATGAGACTCAGAAGGTGTTTGCCTCCGGTCAGGATGTTATTGGCATACTTCTCCTGTTTGTCATTGATGTCCCCAATGGTCCTCTCCATAAGGAGTCCTGAAAAACCGATGATCGAGTTCAAAGGAGTTCTTAGTTCATGGCTCATGTTGGCGAGGAATTCGCTCTTTGTCTTATTTGCAGCCTCAGCAGCCAGTTTAGCTTGAATTACTATATCCTCTGCTTTTTTTCTTTCAGTGATGTCAACAATTATTCCATGGAGGTGGTCGATCTCTCCACTTTGATCACTATGGGACAGGGTCTGTTCTTCCACCCAGTGAAAATTCCCTGATCCCGATATTATCCTGTATTGGCTGATGAAATTTGGAACATTCCTTTTCAGACTTTCTTCGAGTCTGTCTTCTACACGACTTATATCATCAGGATGGATTATGTCTGCATAGTTGATCGTATTTGAGATAAAATCATTGGCACTGTAACCAAATTGAGTGACATTTTCAGAAACAAGCTCTACAGGCCACCCCTTCTCATTTTTCCACTTGAAAACGGTTACCGGGCTATGGTCAATTATACTGTTCATCTCTTCATTAAGTTCTTGTGAACTCTGAAGGGTACTAAGAAGCTTGTTCAGTCCAATGGGGATCTTTTCGAGATCTGTGCCAATATTTGTATTTGCCCGGGCCTTGAGGTCCCCGTTCAAAGCAGAATCTGCAATTTGCTTGAAGTCGTCTACAATATCTTCTATCCTTTTGCTTATCGTATTAGCTGTTAAGGACGCAACGACTCCCATAAAGATTATTGCGATCGCTGAGAAGGATGCCATTTCATTCCTCAAAGAAACCACTCCTGCAAGCATTTCTTCTTTAGGGACTACAAGCACGAACGAATAGTTTCCTTCTTTTAATGGTTCATAAAATGCGATGACCTCTTTTCCTGTGGTGGGATCGATCGTCTCGATCTGCCCCCTTTTCCCTTCTTCGATATCTTGTGACATTTCATAGATATTGCCGGCGAATTCGTCCAGGGATCTGTTACCTATCCAGTCTTTATTGGTAGGGTGTGACAAGATCATCCCTTTGTTGCTGCTAAGGAATGCATAACCCGACTCAAATATCGTGATGTTGCTGACCACACTGTCAAGATCGTTCAGTGATACGTCAACACCGCTGACCCCTATGAACTCGCCATCAGAGAATATGGGCGTTGAATAGCTGATGATAATTTTATCATTGTACCAGTAAGGTTCAGTGATGATCTCGGTCTTTGATAATTTAGGTGATGAGTAATAATCCAGATATTTGTAGTTCTTTAAATGATCTAATTCTATGGTGCCGGTCAATTTGTTCCAGTATGGGATGAACCTGCCTGTGGGATCATGACCTGGCGCGTTGACATATTGCTTGTCTTTTCCATCGAATGCATCGGGTTCAAAAGCGACATACACTCCAATGAGTTCAGGGTTCTGGACGAGTATTTCCCGAAGGACCTGATTGGCTTCATCCCTGTCTCGTGTTACATCATTCGCCAATGAGTATGCTATCGTTCTTCCGATGGTATGGCTTTTTACCATATCACCGTTGAACTGATTTGCATATTTTCCGGCAGTCTCTTTAGCTTGCTGATAGGCAAGTTCTTCATGCTGGGTCGTTGAAGTTGATATGATCAGAAAACTTGATGCTATGAGCACAAGAAATGTTCCAATAACGATGTAAATGGTTAGTCTTTTTCTGATCGAAATATTATCAAGAGAATTCAAATTAACTCCATGTCTTAAATTTGATCGGGATAGATATTTTGTACCAATAAATGTATATTTTATTTAATTATACTTATTATCATAACTAAATTCATTTAATACTTGTTCAAGTATTTTAAAGCATGGTCAAAGATTTCCACGCAATCTTTCTGCTTCCAGTATTCTTTCAATAGAAAGCTGGAGGGCTGCTCTTCTCATACTGCATTTTTCTTCACAATAAATTGGATATACTGTTTCAAAAGCTGTCATCATCTTTTTTCTTAGCTTTTCGAGGATCTTCTCTTCTTCCCAGTAATCCTGATTGAGGTTCTGTATCCATTCAAAATAACTAACAACAACACCGCCGGCATTTGCCAGTATATCTGGTATCACCAGTACAGAGCGTCCAAGCAGGATCTGACTTGCTTCGCTAGATGTGGGTGCATTTGCAAGTTCAAGGATTATTTGTGCTTTTATATTATTTGCATTTTCAAGATTGATCTGATTTGAAAGCGCTGCTGGGATAAGCACTGTACAATCCGAGGTGATCAATTCCTTATTGGTTATCTCTTTTGCATCAGGAAAATCCATCAAGTGACCTGTTCTGGATTTGTGTTCGATAACAGCTGGGATGTCAAGTCCTTTTTCATTTAATATACCGCTAGTTGAATCACTGACCGCACATACCTTGTATCCTTTTTCATGGAGGATACGGGCTGCGTTCTTACCTACATTTCCAAATCCCTGTACTGCAATCTTGATGTCCGATCCTGTAATGCCCAGTTCGTTAAGGGCTGCTTCGAGGATATAGACGCCCCCAAGGGCTGTTGAATACTTCCTCACTTTGCTGCCACCGAGGGCTAATGGTTTTCCTGTTACGATGGATGGGACATGTTCTCCCTTTATCCTTTCGAATTCGTCCATTATCCACACCATTACCTGTTCATCGGTATAGACGTCTGGTGCGGGTATGTCCTTAAATGGACCAATATAGTCGGACATTTCACGGATATAGGCGCGTGTGACCCGTTCGAGCTCTCCCCTGCTAAGCTCCTTTGTGTTTACGACTATCCCTCCTTTTGCACCTCCGAAAGGGATCTCCACTAAAGCACATTTGATCGCCATGAGGAATGCAAGGTTCTGAAGATACTCGACGGTAAGGTCAGGATGATATCTTATCCCTCCTTTGGTGGGACCCCGGGCATCGTTGTACTGAACTCGGTGGCCGATGAACATCTTTGTTTTTCCTGAATCCATACGTACCGGGAAATGAACTGAGAATGAGCGTCTGGGGGTGTCCAGAATGTCTATCTCTTCCATTTTCATATCTAAACGTTCATGGATACTATCCATTTCTATCTGGCATAGTTTGCAAGTTGATGCACTATCCGAATGAATACGTTCTAATTTATTATTTGGCAAGTTCATCCCTCCATTCTGTATTGATAATTTGTATATGATAGTTAATATTCTTTTTCTAAAATTGCTTCTTGTAATATTTGAATGAAAATAAGAGTCCTTAATGAAACATTGTGAATATAATTTTCACAAAGTATCTAACTAACTTTATTATTGATTATCAATATATTTGTTGGAGGGGATGGCCAATATTTCAGTGGCAGGAAATAAATTCCCTGCCGTTTCCTGCTTATTTTTATATCGTTCGGTTGGACCAAAGGGTAACAAAAAATCGTTCAATTTTTTCTTAATTTGGGTACCAGCTCTCTTGGGATCCTTTTGTATCCCATCAGGTAGATACCAAGTATCATCAGGATGAACGACTGGAAATATGTTATGTTACTGTTCGAGATGTAGGGTATTCCAATACCAAATAGATTGTTCAAGGCAGAAAGTAAGAATATGAATCCAATTATTTCGCTTATGATGCTTTGATTCTTGTCGATTATCCCCATAGTTGATCTCCATTACTGTTGACGGAATTTGCTGTTAAATGTTGGTGTTTTGGGTTAATAAAGGTTCGGCTTTGTATATATCATTAAAATGGCTGCTCAGGGGGTCAATGTTTACGATATATGCTAACTCTTAAATAAGCAGAGACTCAATATTTCTATTAAGTTATTGTTGTGGACAACACTCGTTTATATTTCAATAATGTTATATTAATCATAGAAAACATTGAGCTATTTATGGTCCTTTAGAGGTGTCTATTTGAAAACTATCCCGAACTCGGACAATGATGATCCTGCTGTTGTAAGGGCGAATGACGTTTGTCGTTCTTATCAGGTAGGTGATATGATGGTCCCGGTTCTTAAAAATGTGAACCTGGTTGTTAAAAAAGGAGAATTTGTAGCTATAATGGGTCCTTCGGGTTCAGGTAAAAGTACACTTATGAACCTGATAGGTTGTCTGGATAGACCCACATGTGGCAGTGTTTCATTAATGGGAACTGATGTGAGCACTATTTCTGATGATGAACTGGCAAGACTTCGGGGGCTGGAAATTGGTTTTGTGTTCCAGAGCTTCAATCTTGTTCCGAGACTGACAGCACTTGAGAATGTAGAACTTCCTACCTATGCCAATAGCAGGCCAGGTGTTGATAATAGAAAACGTGCAAAGGAACTTCTGGAATTAGTGGGGTTGGAAGATCGAATTAACTACCGTCCAACTGAACTTTCAGGTGGTCAATCTCAGAGGGTAGCTGTTGCACGTTCTCTGATCAATGACCCTTCCCTTATACTGGCTGATGAGCCTACCGGAAACCTGGATTCAAAAACCGGCAAGGAGATCATGGACCTGTTCACTGAACTCAACAAAAAAGGACGTACTGTTATAATGATCACGCATGATCCAAATCTTGCAAAAGTATATGCTGACAGGGTGATAAACCTGAAAGACGGATATGTCGAAGAACGTACTGATGTTACTAATTGATAGAAGGGTGGAGTATATTGTGAAAAACTATAAAAGACCAATCGGAATTCTGGTATTGTTAATGGTATTTTTTGTTGCTTTAGCTCCCATACTTGCCGGTGCAGCATCTTCCAGCAGTACATTAAGGGCGGACCTCTTGAGGTATGACCCGTATCCTGCAGAAATAGGTGCTTACGTGGATGTGTGGATAAAAGTTGAGAATTTTGCATCCGGTACTGCTGAAGATGTTACAATTAAGATCGAACCTGATTATCCTTTATCACTGGATTCAGAAAGCAATGCTATCGAGAATTTCGGCATATTACCTCCTGACAGGGCAGCTCTTCATGAGTATCGTCTTTATGTGGACGATGGTGCAAAGGCAGGTACAGGAAGTTTTGACATACTGTATCGTGCGAGTGATGGATCCTCCTGGCAAAAAAGCACTTTTGATATCAAAGTAGGCTCCACAACTTTTGATAGCAAAGGTACTGTGGGGCTCTCAAATATAATCGCTTCTCCCGAGGTATTTATGCCAGGCGATGAGGGCAGTGTGAGCTTTACCCTGACAAATACTGCTCAGCAGAGTACGATACTGATTGATGATGTGGACTACGATACTTTTGCAAGGGTACAATCCGCAACATTCATAGGTACTGATATAATCACCGTCACCAGCCAGCCTTATGAAGGCAAGGGTGTCCTCGGACCGGGAGATTTCGTGCAGGTCACTTATAACATCAAGGTAAGTGATTCCATAGAAGATGGTACTTATTTCCTCGATCTTGTCATGATAGGTAACTCTCACTCTTTTAACAATAACTGGATGGTGCCTGTCGTCGTGGAATCCTCGTCCGTGAGGGTAATTCCTTCCATGCCTCTTGTTCTGGAGAATGGCAAGGCTAACCTGGAGTTCGATGTTGCGAACATCCATCCGAATGCACTATCTTCTGTGATCGTAGAACTTGAAGCAGATGGTGTGGACTTCCTTCCACAGGAATATTTCGTTGGCTCCATGGACTCGGACGAACTTTTTACCATTGAGCTCGAAGCACAGGCAGATGATCCTGATAAGACCGGTCCGGTGAACCTTACTATCAATACGAATTACAGGAATGGTCTGAATGAACACGATGAAGTTGTCGGGACACGTGTCCTTACATTGAAACATGTGGATGAGGACAATGATCACACTACACTGTTCATCCTGTTGATCGGAGGTGTCATTGTAGTTGCTGCTTATTACTTGTACCGCAAGAAAGGTCTAAGGATATCAATGGAAAGCTGAGATCATGGTAAAGTTCTCACACGCTGTGAAGATCGCACTTGGAAGCATACGTAGTGCTAAGATACGCTCTGCTTTGACCACGCTTGGTATTATCATAGGTGTGGCTGCTGTCATTGTGAACATTTCATTGGGTGTGGGTTTTAGCCAGAACTTTGAAGACAATCTCGGAGCCGTGGGTTCTAATTTCATTGTTATTTTCACGCAAAAGAACAATGTATTCACTGATAACCAGCTTGAAGTTGTAAGGAATACTCAGGGCGTTGAGGCGGTGTCTCCTGTCAATGGACAAATAGGTACTCTCACGTACCAATCTTCGAGTCGGAGTGCTACAATAAATGGTGTCAGTTCCGAATATGAGGAAGTTGGGAACATTGTCATGGAGAAGGGTCAGTTCCTGACCGATCAGGACCAGTTCGTTGCTGTGATCGGGTCGGATATAGCATATGATAAATTTGAAAGGAACCTTTCTGTAAAGAACTCCATCAATATTTCCATCAATAATATCGAGGGTGGCGTAAGCACCCGCAAGTTCACTGTGAAGGGTATCGTTCAGGACCCTGATGCGACTTTTATTTCCCCCGAGGTAGACCCAAGGGTCAGGGTGTTCATTCCTCTTGGTGTGATGCAGGAGATGCAGGGTGTGAGCGATATTGGTGGTTTCTTCATAAAGGCTGAAAGTCTTGAAGTACTGGAATCTGTTACCGATGAGGTCGATGAGAACCTTGCAAGATCTGTTGGTGTGCCCAGTCGTGATATCGATAATGAGGACACGAAACCCTATGTGATCTTCAGCCAGCAGGACATTCTTGAACAGCTCAATCAGATCTCCACTGCACTCACCTCGATATTGACAGTTATTGCACTGATAGCCCTTCTTGTTGGTTCCATTGGTATCACTAATATCATGCTTGTGACGGTCACTGAAAGGACAAAAGAGATAGGTATACTTAAGTCTCTGGGATTCACTTACAGGGATATTCTAACGCTTTTTGTTGTAGAGGCTGCCATCATTGGTTTTTTAGGTGGCATTTTTGGTGTTATCCTGGGAGTTATAGCTTCTTACTTTGTAAATCAGTATATAGATGTGCCATTCGTCTTCCCGATATCTCTTGTCTTCTTGGGCTTTGGGATCGCACTTTTTGTTGGGGTGGCAGCAGGAGTTTATCCTGCCAATAAAGCGGCTAAAATGGATCCGGGGGAATCATTGACCTATGAATGAAAGAGGTGTTCCGGTATGCTGAAGTTCTCACAGGCTCTACATCTATCGATCGGTAGTATCAGTAGCTACAAGCTGCGATCTGCACTAACAACTCTTGGTATAATCATAGGGATAGCTGCTGTTGTTGCAAATGTATCTCTTGGTGCCAGTTTTAATCAGTTCTTTGTTGATGAGCTTGGGTCTCAGGGCTCGAACTTCATTGTCATCTATAGTGAGGACATCAATCTATTCTATGACAATCAGCTTGAAGCTATAAGGAATACTCCAAAGGTCGAAGGCGCTTCCCCTATCCGGCAGCAATTGGCGGGTGTTACTTATATTAGTACGATCAGACAGATCGATATACAAGGGAGCTCGGCCGATTATGAAAAGATCGGCAATATACAGTTGGAGGTTGGGAATTTCTTTTCGGACCAGGATAAGTATACTGCTATATTGGGTTCAGATGTTGCATATGAAAAGTTCGACCAGAAGATATCTTATCGCAATTCCATTGATATCGAGTTCATACGCAGGGATGGTACACCTGTATCACACAGTTTCAAAGTAATTGGTATCATTGATAGTCCGGATACTACTTTTATACAGACCGGGGCCGAATCCGATGTAAGGATATTCATTCCCATAGATACGATGAACGAGATGCTGGGAATTGAAGATTATGGGGGATTTTCAATAACAGTTGAAGATGCTGAATCGGTACGTCCTGTTTCTGATGAGATCGATAAGAAGATCGCCAGAAGCTTGGGAGTTTCTGAAAGGGAGCTTGATAATGAGGATGTAAAGCCCTATACCATATTCAATCAGGCTGATATTCTCGATCAGCTTGATGAGCTCTCAACTGGTCTGACATCTCTTTTTATCTCAGTTGCACTTATCTCATTGATAGTCGGGTCTATTGGGATCATGAACATTATGCTCGTGACCGTTACCGAAAGGACAAAAGAGATCGGTCTGTTAAGGTCATTGGGTTTTACGAGGTCCAATATCCTTTCCCTTTTTATCACAGAATCAATAATACTTGGGCTCATTGGGGGGATCTTGGGGACGATATTGGGTTTAGTCGGCTCTTATGCTGCAGTGACCATCCTTGGTCTGCCTTATATTTTCCCCATGTACCTTTTTGTTCTGGGCGTTGGCATAGCAGTTGGTGTAGGTCTGATAGCAGGTGTTTATCCTGCAAATAAAGCTTCAAAGCTTGATCCTGTGGAGTCTTTAAGAAAGGGCTAATATAAAGCATATCTTATAGATGGATCATTTTATTCGTAGATGGCTTTTTGTAGCTGGATGCCTAAAATAAATGTGAGGTACAAAAATGGCTAAAACATCACTTTCAGTTGGAGAAACAGCCCCACAACTCAGCCTTCCAGATCCAGAAGGCAATGAGATATCTTTGGAGGAGCTTAAAGGAAAATGGGTAGTCCTTTATTTCTATCCAAAGGACAACACATCTGGCTGCAGTATAGAGGCCATGGAATTCACAAAGCTAAAAGATGATTTCGAAAAAGAAAATGCTCTTGTGATCGGTGTCAGCAAAGACAACCAAGCATCACACAAAAAGTTCATCGATAAGAAGGAACTGGGAATCACTCTTCTTTCAGACGAAGATACTGAGGTTCAGCAAAGTTATGATGTTTGGCATTTGAAGAAAATGGCAGGTCGGGAATATATGGGTACTGTCAGGACGACCTTCCTTATAGATCCGGAAGGGAATATCGCGAAGGTATGGGATAAGGTCAAGGCTAAAGGGCATGCAATGGAAGTATTTGATGAGCTGAAGAAGATCAAAGCGGAATGATCCATTCGTTCCTTCTTTATCATTTTAACTTTCCTTGTTTATTTTTCTGTTTCTTCTTTTATTTCCTTTTCAAAAGAAAGCATTCTGAAGGACAGCAGGAACACTGTGTAAATAATCACTGCAGCTATTATAAACGCCCTTCCTCCAAATATCTCATAGAAGAATCCTCCTAATATCAGTCCTAAAATACTGGCCAGGCTTGAAAAACTGCTGGCAAAACCCTGTACTGCACCCTGATGATCTTCACCGGCAAGCTTTGAGATTATGGACAGGATCGAAGGCCACATGATACCGTTACCAAGTGCAAAAAAGGCAGCTGCAAGATATGTAAGGGCAACGTTCCCGGATGCAAGCAGGACGAAATTCGTACCAAGAATAACACTTCCGGCTATGGCAAGGTGAACATCTGCATACTTCTTCACTGCTCGACTAAGTATAGGTCCCTGTACTATTATCATAAGGATCCCAAGTACTGAGAAATATATTCCCATTTCAGCAACTGTCCATTGAAGGGATCTTATGGCATGAAGCGGGAATGCTGTATAGAATATATTGAATCCAAAAAAGATCAGGAAATATAGCAACAACATGTATGGTATGTTCTTTATTCCTATCACTTCTCTGAAACTGATCTTCTTTGTTGTCTTTATTATGCATTGCTTTGATTCCGGTAGATATAGCAGTATCACAATAGTTCCTACCAGGGATATGAGGGCAGCAGCAAGTACTGGGATAAGTTCTTTGTAGATCGTTATGCTAAGCAGTCCTGCAAGTGCCGGTCCTATTATGAATCCCAGGTTTGCGGAAATGGACATTTTCCCAAAGTTCTTGCTACGGTCCTTTTCTTCGGTTATGTCTGCAAGGTAAGCATTTGCTACGGCTATATTTCCTCCCGTAAGCCCGTCAAAGCTCCTTGCTATGAAAAGGATGAGAAGGGGTATTGTGATGATAAATGATCCAAAGACCGTGGAATCCACGGTGATCAGGGTTTTCAAAGGAGTGAAAAATGCAAGCAGGAATATTATCCAGGACAATAATGTTCCTGCCTGGGTTATGAACAGTATCTTCTTCCTTCCGTGAATGTCAGACAATCTTCCAAGTATAGGTGCCCCTATTAGCTGGAAAGCCGGATACATAGCACCGATGAAACCGTAAACGATGGCGTTCCCCCCAAACTGATCTACCAGGAAAACAAGGAATGGGATGACTATTCCAAAACCAAGGGTGTCGATGAAGGTTATGAGAAGTAAGGGAAAAAGTCTCAGCTTCTTTGGTTTGCAGTCATTTTCATTCATCAATATTTAGTATCTGTTTCTATTTATTTATAGGTTCCATGCTCCATTTCTACACTTGATGATAACCACATCTAGCGGACAAATTTATCTATTATAACTTCCATAATTTAATTCCAAGGACTCCACAATAGTCTGGAATCGGTCAATCTTCATTTAATCTTATACTGAAAATAAGGAGTGATGTCTATGTCTATGTCTTTCGAAGAAAAATCGCAGAGAATGTCAAATAGAGAACTTAGATCAAACCCGATCATTTTTGCACAGATCAGACCGATTGAATATGGTGTGGTCGAGCGTTTTGGTAAATTCACAAAGGTACTTGAACCCGGATTACATTTTTTGATCCCATTCGTGGATAAAGTAAGGATCGTGAACATTACCGAACAAATGGTGGATGTCGATCCGCAGATGGTTATCACAAGTGACAAATTGAACGCAATTGTTGATGCCGTAGTTTATTATAAGGTAAAGGATCCCCAGGCTGCTCTTTATCACGTAGATGACCATAAACGTCAGCTTTCCTCACTTGCACGAACCACACTTAGGGCGGTTATTGGTAAAATGACATTGACCGATGCGAACGAGAACCGTGCTGAAATAAACGATAGTGTGGAACAAATATTAAACGAGGAAACAAAAAGCTATGGTGTGGATATTCTTCGTGTTGAGATTCAAAGAATTGAACCCCCTCAGGATGTCCAAGAGGCAATGAACGAAGTCGTGAAAGCAAACAACAAAAAGATTGCTGCTGCTGATTTTGCGAATGCTGCTGAAATTGAGGCAGATGGTTTCAAACGTGCGGAGATCAAGAAGGCCGAAGGGCTCAAAGAAGCCGCAATTCTCGAAGCGAACGGGCAGGCGTATGCAATAACAGCAGTCGCAAAAGCCGATGCAGAACAAATAAAGCTGGTCAACGAATCAATTCAAAAATACTTTGTTGATAATGCAATCGATTATAAGAAACTTGAATCAACCGTTGCTGCACTGAAAAACGGAACCAAGATCATCGTTGGTACAGATACAGAACTTGTCAATGTGATCAGTGATGCTTCTGGAGTTGTACCAATACCTACACAAAAAGAAATGATATGATACAAAATGCCAGTCGAAAGACGAGGGAATTTTGGGAAGGGGATCTCTACAGAACCAATTGGTTTTGTGTTTGATATCTCTCAATAAGTATCAACCATAGACAGGACTCTCGATTTCCCTTGATCTCTTGGTCTGAAGGTCGCCTTTAAGGTTCTCGTAATATTTCATGGTGTCAGAGGTAACTGATGTTGCTGTTTCATCGATCGCTTTCAGGAAGTGCTTCTGTGAGACCTCTTTTGCCATGAGGTCTTCACGAAGGGCAAAGCGTCCTGCTTTTTTACAGACTGCTGCAACATCAGCTCCTGTATACTTGTCTGTTGAAGTAACCAGTTCATCTATATTTACATCATTTGCAAGTGCCATTTTTCTGGTATGGACCTCAAATATCTTACGCCGGGCTGGCAGATCTGGCACAGGGACAAGTATCATTTCATCAAATCTTCCCGGGCGGATCAGTGCCGGATCGATGATATCAGGTCTGTTCGTAGCACCTACTATCACAACACCGTGTAACTCTTCAAGACCGTCAAGCTCTGAGAGTAGCTGGTTCACGATACGTTCGGTAACCTGCGGTTCTCCCATCGCTCCTCCGCGTATGGGTGCAAGGGCATCAAGCTCATCAAGGAAAACAATGGATGGTGCAACCTGGCGGGCACGGGCAAATATCTCTGAGATGTGCTTTTCAGATTCTCCATACCACTTTGAAAGCAGGTCGCTTCCTTTTGCGGTTATAAAATTAGCTTTTGATTCATGAGCGATGGCCTTTGCCAGCATGGTCTTGCCGGTTCCCGGTGGCCCATACAGCAAAACTCCCTTTGGAGATTCTACTCCGATACGCTGGAACGATTCCGGATTTTTAAGAGGCCATTCAACAGCTTCCTTGAGCAGTTCCTTGACATCTTCCAATCCCCCTACGTCGTCCCATCCCACATTTGGCGTCTCGATCATGATCTCACGCATGGCGGATGGTTCCACATCTTTCTGTGCTAACTTGAAATCTTCCGATGTCACGCTGAGCTTTTCAAGGATCTCAACCGGGATGTGTTCATCTTCAAGGTTGATCTGGGGAAGGACCTTCCTGAGGGTGCTCATTGCCGCTTCCCGACAAAGTGCTGCAATGTCCGCTCCCACGAACCCATAGGTAGTTTCAGCCAGTGCCTTAAGGTCCACATCATCTGCCAGTGGCATCCCTCGGGTGTGTATCTGGAATATTTCCAGTCGCCCATCCTGATCAGGTACATGCAAAACTATCTCACGATCGAACCTCCCGGGACGGCGCAGGGCCATATCCAGGGCTTCCGGACGGTTGGTTGCACCAATGACTATTACATTCTTCCTCTCTTTCAGCCCGTCCATCAATGAAAGAAGCTGTGAGACGACCCTCCTTTCTACCTCTCCTGTGACCTCTGCTCTCTTCGGTGCGATGGAATCGATCTCATCAAGGAATATGATCGCAGGTGCATTCTGTTCGGCATCATCAAAGATCTCACGTATCTGATGCTCGGACTCGCCATAGTATTTTGACATGATCTCGGGACCGTTGATAGATACGAAATAAGCATCAGATTCATTGGCAACTGCCCTTGCCAGCATTGTCTTGCCGGTCCCGGGAGGGCCATGCAGCAGTACTCCCCTTGGTGGTTCTATGCCCAGCCTGTCAAATAGTTCCGGATGCTTTAACGGAAGCTCTATAATCTCTCTTATTTTGGAAATTGCTGGTTTGATACCACCCAGATCCTCATACATCACAGTTGGTATCGACTGCTCCGGGGGAAGTTCTACAGCTTCAGGCAGCAGTTGAAGTTCTGTCAGATCAGTGATCTTTACAATGCCCTTTGGAGATGTTGAGATCACCTGCATCTTTATCTCACCCAGGCCGAACGAGTAATCAAATAGGTCACTGAACATGTCCTCTAACATCATGCTTCTGGCAGGCTCGCTCTTTGATCTCTTGAAATTTGTTGTAGAGATAAAATCCCCTTTTGACACGGTCCGATTCCTAAAAACAGATGCAAGTATATCACTTGAAGCTGAGATGTGCATTCCTTTGCTCACAGGTGCGAGAGTGACCTTAATTGCTTCCTTCCACTCCGCTTTTCTAACTTCGATATGATCTCCTATGCTGATCTTTGCATTGGCACGCATAAGGCCATCCATTCGGATGACATCAAGCCCGGCATCTACTGGATCAGTATTTATCGCCAGTGCTGATGTCTTACGTCCCCCCTCTATCTCCACTACCCCATATTCTGCAACATCGATCTTTTCCCTGTGTTTCGAATCGATACGCACAATACCTTTACCTACATCTTCCTGGGTCGCCTCAGCTACCTTCAGTTTGATGCTATCCCCGTTCGAATTACCTTTTTCTATACTCAACGGCATCCACCCATCTCCCACAGATGACCTTTATATATAGTTACAATATGTCAACTTCCTGTATTTATCATTGTTTGGAAATGATGTGGTAAAGAAATTTGTTGGTACTGAATTTAACAATCGTACATTTTTTGACAAATTACACATAAATGTCAGGTATAAGCAGTTACACTTCACAAGCGTTCATAATTTGACATTCTTGAATGAAATGTAAAACTTAGGAGTTGATTCTATGGGTGATAAGCCGTTTACTCTCAATGCTCATATTGGGGAAAGGTTGGAAGGGTGGGAACAGGTAGTTTCTGTTGTTTCATGATGGAAATAATATTTTCCACACAAATAATATATATATGATTATTCGCTTTTAGGAAAGACGATTTTTACAGAGCTAAGTTCTTTTTTGTTACCAGGTTGTATATCAAAATAAATTAATAGTTTTAAAACATATTATTTATTACCGTACCATAAATAGTACGGTGAGGCAGTGAATCAGAAGGTAGAACGCCATTGGGTGTGAAAGCTCATAAATATTCAAAGTTTATTTGGCATTTGTAAATCCTTTAGATTGACCTCATACATCGGGACAGGGTCGCCCAATGATTGCATGATGAGGTCGGCAATTCGATCCCTGATCACTGCCATTAAATTACTATCCTACTATTTATTTTCAATCACCTTTGGCTTTATTTTTGCATCAATCTCTATATTCCTTGATGATTTCTTCGAATTTCAAATATATGTGTTGCCATTTTGTAGTACGAATAATTGGCTGTGCGATATAGCCACAAAACCCCGTTGCCATATTTTACTTTGTATATATCCCCTACTTGTTATGCGAGGGATTAGATTTGAACCTACAAATCTATCTAAGTCTTAATATCAATCTTCCTTGTTTAGATGTCAAATATTGAAGAATTACAAATGTACATAAAAGGACAGATATAAGCAGTTAGACTTTACAAGCGTTCATAATTTGACATTCTTGAATGAAATGTTAAAAATAAGGAGTTGATGCTATGAGCGATAAGCCATTTACTCTCAATGCTCATGTAAGGGAGAGATTGGAGATGTGGGAAGGTTACTGCTGAGTTTAACGCTATGATGAAATTAATCAGAGATTTCACGAATGTCCGAGTTCTGTTCTAACACTAAAAAACCCAACAACTTCATAAAAGAGAAAAAAGAGAAAGTGAAGCATTAACTTCTCTTCCTCATTAGCAGATGGACTCCAACCAACATCAGGATCAATGATCCTGTTGAGATCCAGGGTATTCCCTTGGGCTCTTCCTCAGGCACTTCATGCTCCGGCTCTTCCTCAAGCACTTCCTCAGGCACTTCTTCCACCATCTTAGATTTCTGTCCGGTTATCGCAAACGGAGAGAATCCCGGAGTTTCTGCTTCGAAGTAGATGTACGAATCATCTTCTCCAACCTTCATGGTATTGAGAGCATTCCATTTGCCTTCACTGTGGCGATATAATGCTATTGAATTCTCATCAATGCCGTTCTCTGTCACCCAGGCTTTTGCTACACTGAAACCTATTACAGGATCAGCAATATTGTCTTCAGTTGCAAATCCTACTCTACCAACCCAAATGTTAAGGTTACTATAGACAACACCCGGAGCACTTTCATCAACCATTGCAGATCTGTTCTTAAGCACTTCAATCGTTGTTGAAACCCTTCCGTAGTTTCTCAGTGCAGAGAAGTTGATGTACTGAATTGCATTCTGCTCCTCATCGAATATGTAACTGATTGCAAGTCCACCTACGATGTCCTCTGTTTTCACATTCTTAAGTGCGATGTTCTCAAAGGCTTCGCCGGTTGCTCCACTTCCGCCACCGCCACCACCATTGTTGCCATTATTATCTTCAGTTCCATCATCGGTACTTGAAGGGATCTCTGCCATGGCAGCATAGGTGGAAAAATGATCTACGTGTGCAACCCAGTACTTGATAGCATCAATCACTTCTATGGAAGTGGCGATTGGTTCCCATGTGTCGTTTGTTTCATTGTAGTAATAGATGACAACGTCATCCTCATTGAATCCTGATGGGAGTGTAGTTACATTGGTAGGAATCATAATAGTAGCACTGGAGAAATTAGCTTCTAGTTCGCTTCCAAGATCCACATCAATAAAGTAAATTCCTACATAATCATTCGTGACGTTCGCCATTGGCTGATCACTTTCCGTCACAATTACAGTAGAGTTTGTTGCGTTTGTAGTCCGGAATATGATAGAAATACCGGACTGGCTGCTATTAAATACAGTGCTATTATCTGCAGTTTCAATTGTTTCACTATGAATAGTGGAATTGCCCACTCCGACATTGTTGGCAAAGTCATAGGCAGTTACATTAATAGCAAAAACCTCATTTCCATTAAGGCTAAAAATACCCGACCATCCATTACCATTTGAAGTTACACTGATAGCTTCAGAATTTACTTCTATTTCAGGAGTTCCATTAATGGATTCTGAAGCACTGATATTAACCATACTATGGGTTTCATTATATTCTGAACCTATAATATACAGCAATGGAGCTGTGTTGTCAACTGTAACATTAACACTTGCGGAAGCTTCATTACCGGACGTGTCAGTGCTTTTTACAGATAGAACATAAGTACCACTTGGCACCGCGGTTCCGTTTGAAAAAGTTGCATTCCAGTCTTCGAAGGTTGAACCACTTACAACTTTATCCGTAACTGTTACATTGATTAAGCCATCGCCTTCGGAGTTAGCAATTATCAATTCCGTAAATTTTGGATGTTTGTCGCTGCTGTTGAGAGCTATGGTAACCGGATTATTAACACTGATGTTTGCTTCTGGTGTTGCAGAGATATTAACATCAGGTGCCGTATCGTCAATTACTTCCAACGTTGCTGAAACTGTATCAGACCATGCACCATCATTATCCTGTACACTGAAATAGATAGTGCGTGTGCCCAATGAGAGAATATAAGTGCTGAAATTAGCGGATGTACTCAACTGACCGTCAATGCTGGAAGTCCAGTTATAACCTATAATTGTACCATCGACATCCGTTCCTGAGCCATTAAAAATTACAACTCCATCCTCATAATAAGGATTGGGAGAAATTGAAACAATCGTTGCTGATGGAGGATTGTTTGATCCTGACAATAAAGCCAGCGGCAGGTAGTCAAATTCAGTTTCAGAGAGATTGTACTGCTCGTCACAGATTCCATCCTTGTTGGAATCGGCTGTGTCAACACTGAATCCTGTTCCATTAGGATGCACCCAGTAGTTTCCACCAAGGAGAGGACCTCCAACAATGTTTGTTCCAACAGTCTGGGTAATGTTCCAGATGTTGTTTCCGGTATTGGTGCCATTATATTGAACGTTATTTGTATTGTTGAAGTAGTTGTTGTAGGTGAGACTGTTGCTGGTATTCTCAAGATAGATACCATCGCCAGAGTTATTCGACACAATGTTACTGCTCAGAGTATTGTTGTTGCTGGAATTCAACAGACCGATGCCGAAATTGCTGTTCGAGCTTGCAGTGTTATTGCTTAGTATGTTGTTGCTGGAACCATCAAGCCAGATGCCGAACCAGTTGTTCGGCAATTTATTGTTAGTAACAATGCACCTCTTAACTTCATAGAGATATATTCCAGCATTACCAGCATCCATGGCACCTGTTGCATTAAATCCGCTAATGGTCACGTTATCTTTAGTCACATGGAAGACATGGTCGTTTGAATTGGCAGCCTGAACAATGGTATAATTTGGATTCCCGGATTGTGAGATTATTGTTAACTCCTTATTTACAAACACATTTTCCACATATGTTCCGTTGTAGACAATAATTGTATCCTCATCGTTTGCATTATACACGGCTTCAGTTATTGTTGCATAGTCTGCTGTACCGTCATCGTCCACGTAGATTGTTTTTGGTTCTATTGGCCCTGTAGGCTCATTTGTTAAATAAAAAATAAGATACTCGTTAGAATCTTCAACCTTAAACTTCAGTTCTTCTGCAAGCTCTTGGGCCGAACCTGAAGTTAAGGTTACTGGATTATAATTTTTCAAAACAAGACGGTTGGATATCTCCACTACTTCAAATACACCGAATTCGTCATCGGATTTAACCTCCATGACATTCTGGAAATCAATTAGCCAGATACCTTCAACAACAGCAAGATTGTCCTCCAGAAACACATTGGTTACATGCACTCTCAAGACTTCAGCATCTGACTCACCTGCAACATCAGTATCAAAGACCCAAGTTGCACCTTCCGCAGAAACTTCAATAACATGATCGTCAATAAATTCGCCATCCTTTGAAAATTCCATCCAGACCTTGTCACCATCAACATCTATTTGGCTTGGGGTGATTGCATATCCGTCTCCAAGGTAGAGGGTATCTCCAGTTCTCAGAATGTACTTCTCATTACAGTCGATAAGTAATCTGGCAAGCTTGTCTGGTGTGTTACTCTTTAATGGAACATACACATCCCCAAAGAATCCCATGACGTTATAGGTGTCCCCCAATGCATCAGATTCAAAATCAACTTGTTCAATTTGGGTTTCGTATACAAGCCCTTCTTCTTGGATTGTTCTACCTAAGACAAAGTCCCCACCGTAGACTTTAAGGTTTTCTGCTGAAACGAGTCCAGCGAAGTTACTCGCATTCATCTCGACAAAATCGGAATTATCAAAACCTACAATGTCATGAAGATTAGTAGCACTGTACACTGGCCCCTTTGCAAAAATGCTATCTTCTGTCATCTTGATATAATCAATCTTTGTCACCGTATTATTGTCAAAACCATTGCCAATAGTAAGATTGACAGTATAGTATCCTAATTCAGTGTATATATGTACCGGGTTCTGCTCATTTGATACATATCCATCACCAAAGTCCCATTCCCATGATGTGGGATTACTGATACTTTCATCTGTAAACTGGACTGCAAGTGGAGCGTCACCTGAGGTAACATTGGCTGTGAATTCAGCAGTGAGTGCTGTAGCTGTGATATAATTTTTCTTCAATTCAGTATCATTGCCATAATCATTACTCACTGTGAGTGAAACATTGTAGGACCCAAAGGCAGTATACACATGCACAGGGTTCTGTTCATTTGATACCGATCCATCGCCAAAGTCCCATTCCCATGAGGTGGGATTATTTGTACTTTCATCTGTGAACTGGACTACAAGTGGAGCATCACCTGAGGTAACATTAGACATGAAATAAGCTATAGGAGGTATTGTTTCTGTTTTTAGTAGATAGAATGTTAAGAAATCATCAGAATCCATAACTTTGAATTCCAACCCTTCGACAAGCTCCTGGGTTGAGTTTTTTATTAAAGTTATTGGATCATAATTCATTAGACAAAATGATGTAACATCAATAGTATCAATTTCAAATACACCAAATTCATCGTCTGCATTAATCTCAAAAACTTCTTGGTAGTCAATTAACCAAATACCCTCAATTATAATAAGGCTGAATATCTGTCCCTGAAATACATCGGTTACATGTACCCTCAAAACTTCAACATTATTTTCACCTGCAACATCTTGATTAGATATCCATGTTGATTCCTCTGCAATAACCTTCCTCTCAATTAGTATTCCATCCTTTGTGAATTCTATTGTGGCCTTATCACCTTCAG
>Ga0255365_10033_pt1 | contig 29286 bp, 25 predicted proteins | sample ANMaggSeSYBR01J3_FD_182089 | JGI IMG/M metagenome (GOLD analysis project Ga0255365, IMG submission 182089) | Sediment cell enrichment communities from methane seep in Santa Monica Basin, California, United Staets - ANME aggregate JGI... | ecosystem: Environmental > Aquatic > Marine > Cold seeps >... | reverse complement strand
ATGTGAACGAGTACACAATCATATTAAATGGACAATTTTAGGACTATATAATTTTGTTAATAAGCCGTGCCGGGCTACCAAATTCTTTTTGGAAGTCCAATTCTTTTATTGCTGATTTTACAAAAATAAATTACAATTCAGTGCTTCTATTTTTATCAGATTCTCCAAAACAATATATATTGTATAATAAATTATACATTCTGCCGTAACCTGTTTTAACCTATAAACCAATATATCAAATGGGTGTGGGAGTTATATGGCGTAGAGCGAGTTTGGGGATTCGAAGTGGGGGATCCACAATGTGTGGATTCTTGAATGTATGACTCCTATGCCCTTGATCAAAGTGATTATTTGCCTCTTTTTATCCCCTAAGGATGTATGAAAAATCCCTCTTGCATACTAATCTCTTGATTTGGATATATCTTCGATGCATTGATGGTCTTTGTACCAATCGTGACAGTAGGGATTCGTTTGAAGATCTCTTTATTTTGAGATGATGATAGTATTCTTGACAGGGTCAGGGTTCTCTTGAGGTGTTGAGAATGTGTCTTCTCCACAGGAAGGGGGAGACTTTGGGATATAATATGGAAAGTTCAATCTGATTCGATAAAATATTATACATCCAAAACAAGTATTTCACATGATTGACTTTGATCAAAATGTCTTAAGATCGCTTGCGTTTTGGAACAGTAACTTATTGGAAAGATGAGACAACTGGATTCAAAGATTGGGGATTCACAAAGTGCGATAAATGCGGTTTTAGCCTTGAAGAGATTATGTGGAATAAGCCTACAGACAAATTAGGAAGTGTGAGTTTACAATGAGATTGTAAACCCTCTTTTTTGATTTATACTAACGAATCCAAATACTTATTCATATCATCTATTTTTTCAACTTGTATTGCATATTTGTTTCGAATTTCTTTCGCTTCATAAAAATTAACATTTACTCTTTTATTGATGTAATTCTCTCTGATTGTTTCATACACATCTTGTGCATCTTTTTTATTTACTTTTAATCCAAAAACGATTCCTTCTAAATCTTGTTTTTCATAATTCATTATGTTATTTTGCTCAAATTCATCTTCAAAACGGAGTATTCGATATTCATTTTCATACTCCCAATCAGAAAATTTTGTTAATAAACAAGTTGGAATTTGATCAATTCTTTCCTCATTATTTGCCATATTGACATCATCTGGGAGATCATCGTTATATTGCACTTTCATTAAAGGAATTTGTTTGGAGTTAAGCAATAAATAATGGCAGTCTAATGCTGGTTTTGCTTTAAAACGGAGGCAAATGCCTTGGTGGTTATTTGCATAATGACTCCACATTAAAATGCTATCGTCCTTTTCAGTAAAGCACGCAACTAGTGGAAGATTTTTGCTGTGCACATCTCCATGAAGATCGCTCCCTTCTAGATTACGATAAATTTCATTTGCAGGATCTAGGATAAAGAGATTACCATTTTTTTCAAGAATCCCCTTATTAATGTTTTCTTGCAAAGTTGCATCTACCTTAGTAGGATCGACTCCTGCACGAATAAAAAAATCACACCAATATTTTTCATCACCTTTATAGCAGTAATTCATTTTAGAATCAAAGGGATCATTATAATTTGCTGGATGATTAAAATATATTTGTTGATTGCTTAAATTTCCCTAAAAATATTCGTTTATAGTGTGATATTTAAAATATAGCTTCTCTGTTCTGATTTCTTCACTCATGGAATTACTGAGATGAGTACACATTATATAAATTTACTTACATACTTAATATATATTAAATATTCATTTGTTTATTTATGTATAATAATTGCAAATATCTTTATATTAATATCCAGCACTAATATTGAATGAAATTTTTAATCTTTTAATTATTAAGTACCCATTTTTCTTTCCCAGCATCATACCTCAAGCCAGCCTTAAGCTTTTGTTTTTCGAAGAACTCAGTTGGAGTATCAAGTTCAGAATCATCAAAGAAGACGATTGCTCGGTGCCTGCAGTAAGGTTCATGCAGCAATCGAAGTGCAAGGTCTGATTCCTGAGTGCCATACTCATAGACATTGCCAATAACAGCACAGTGATCAGGCCTGGAGCATTCATCAGTTTACAAAACGATTTTCCAGAGCCGGTGGTACGTCCATATAGTACGATATCAGCAGTTGATTCCAGGAACTGGTGTTGCGGATCGGGTTGTGCTCAGATTTCAATCATTGACATGATCTCTTCGACTATTCTATATGGAAATCTATTTATAGATGCATAATGTTTACGTGGATTAAGCGAGTTCTTTAAGGGCATTACCCCCCACCCCCCAACTTCTTTTTTGCCCTTTTAGAACTCATCTAAAACTTCTTTTTCTTCATAACTTTATGTCCTTATTCCAATCATTGTCATGTTCCTCTTCAGTTGTTCATTACAGATAGGTATCTATGCAAAAAAATGACAGTTTCTATTATTGAGTTCTTCAAGGACAGTTACCAATTCATGCTCCACTTCCTAATTCTTGTCCTTTTTGAACTCACTCATCACCTTCTTTTTCACGCCCATCACCTTACTCGCATCTGAATAATAGTTCCCTCTTTTTGTTCGAATAATAGTTAAGGAATTAAATATATCTTAAAATAATTAAACCTCTTACCGCAATTGATTTTAACTTACAGGACAATACTTTGCCTGGGTGTGGGAGTCGTATGATATGAAGCGAGCTTGGGGCTTATGGGGCGAGAGTTCACTTTTATGTGTATTCTCTGATTAAAGGCTCCTATACCCATTATTAAAATGATCTTTGACCTTTTTCATCTGACATGGATGCATAGTGTGGCTCATGTTGGTCACTTCATATCCCTCAGGATCAATCTCAATACTATCACTGAGTTTTAATGTGTAAACAGTTATCAGCCGTTGAGTACAAGTCAAATCAGGCTTATATCGAACATATAGAGGCCTATAAAGAGAATTATATTTAATTAATAAGGACTCTGTAGGGACTCTGTCTGAACCGCTATAAAATGAATAAAGGAAATCTGATATATGAAACGCTCAACACTACTGGAAAAGCATATACATTCTAAATTAAGTGAAATTTTAGAACCACTTGGCTCGACCCGTTATTTTGTAGAGGTAAAACCAAGGGGGCATCAATTTAGCGCAAAGATCTGGGTCGAAGCGAATATCCTGAATGAAATTGCAGAGGATCCTGAAAAGCTTACATCTATCTCGGATACCATTATAGAAGTTGAAAAGGAACTCAAAACGAAGATCTTTGAAAGTCTGAAACCCCTTTTGTGATATTTTTGATCTTTATGTTTCTCTCTGTGTCAGTTAAAAATGTGTTTACTCTTCATGGGGTTTTATAAGTCTAAAATAGAGTTAAAAAAGAGATTTCTCATTAAATAGAAATATTGCTTTTAATTGGTGTGAAATGTTCAAATGAATTGCAGACCTTTAGAGCATACTTGATCTTGCTTCTATTCCGAGATCCCTTGGTAAATGATCCATCATTCTGAAGTTCTACGAAAATGGATCTCCATTGAATAAGTATCAACAATGCTAAGAGTAATTTGCCAGGGGATGTTTTGTTAGTGAACCAACCGATTAGTTCTACCGCATATGCTGCGAATAAAATACCTATGACAATTTCGTATGAAATGCCAATATAGCTCAAAAATCCCCCAATAATTATCCCATAAAGCATAAGGGATACTACAAGTGAGATCTTTATCCAGAGTAAATTCCAAAATGATACCCTGGCATGATTTCCAGTTTCCTTATCGATTATGTAGTACATTTCATATCGGCATCCTTTCATTGCTATATTTTATTACTAGTTGTTTCTACATAAGTCTATTTTTGATCGTTTATCAAATTAACTGTATTTATTCTCATCAACAATGTCACTATCATCATCCGCAGGAACGGGAATTGACCCCATGTCCTTGATCTTCACGATCTCGAAACGAGAATCCTATGAACTATTTGGTAAATGATCCTTGATCATATTCATTACAAATATTAAAAAGAAAATTAAAAGAACAACTGGGTGAACAATACTGTGAAGAATTGTGGCAAACAATTCATTTTCAAACTCACAAAAATGAATGACATGATCTATTGCAAAGAAACATCCAAGCATCAGAATGACAAGTAATGAATCGAGTAATATGGCAAAAGCCATCTCGATGTGCACATTCAGTAAGCTTCGCCATCTTACCATTTTTACACCGTTTTTTGTTATACATATTAAATTAGATTGGCTTTTTATATAAGTTTTTTTAAAATTTAAATGAACATCTGGAGATACAAATCAAACTTTTGTGGCATCAATTGTACAAATATGTACATGGCGTAGAATGGTATAAAGAGATTGAAGGGAACGGGGGATGGATATTAAAATCAGTTCTTGAAGATGAAAAGAAAAAGAGATAAGAAGAATTTAAGCACAGTAGAGAGGTAGGTAAAATACTAAAAGAACTTTATTCATTACTACTTCAATATTAAATTTTAGAATTGAATTCAATATTCCACAATTTTCACTCATTTTGAACAATAGCTTCAAAACGAAGTCCATGGTCACCTTCGTATGATTCATGGTGTTTCTTGAACCCCTGCCATATCTCTGATGGAATACCATATGGGAACGCTTTACATGCAGGCATACCAATCGATTCGATGAAATGTTTACATTCTATACATTCAGGTGCTTCAGCTGTTATTGCATCTAATTCGTTCATATTATGTCACCATTATTTTTCTGCTTTATCAATTTATTGTAAACCAGTTCTTTAGTCCTTGCCAGTACTCTCAATGCTTCCAAATGGAGCTGTCAGTACAGTTGCAACATCAAGGTTCTCCAACTCAAGTGATCAAAACCCGCCTGCTCAGCAGCTGCCTGAAATGCAGTATACAACAGCTAACCGAAGATCAGGACGGCTTAATCCCACGCACTTCAATGCTAATGACCGATTCAGCGATCTCTCTTGCTTCTTCTATGGAAATGTCCAGATCTTTTAGTATTGCAGCCATCTCATCCGAAGAGACCAATTCAATGATCAGTTCAAAAGGATAGTTTGTCTCTTCCATTATCTCAACATCCTCAAATCCCGAATTCTTAATCGTATCCAGGTAATCTTTTTTCAGTATCGCGCCTGAAATACAGCCAATATAGGCTTCTGCTGATGTTTTTATCTTTGCAGGGATGACTTTCAAAAGGACCATGTCCGATATGATGAAACGTCCACCGTTCTTCAGTATCCTGAATATCTCCCTGAATACTTTATCTTTTGAAGGGACAAGGTTGATGACACAGTTTGAGATCACAACATCAATGGAAGCATCAGCAACAGGTATTTCTTCGATGTCTCCCAGTTTGAATTCCACATTCGTATAGCCACCATTTGAGGCGTTCTCTCTGGCTTTCTCTATCATCTCCGGTGTCATATCCACACCGATGACCTTTCCTTCCTTTCCCACTCTGGCGGCTGCAAGGAAACAATCAAAGCCTGCACCCGACCCTAGGTCAAGAACGGTCTCACCCAATTTCAAAGAAGCTAATGCAGTGGGATTTCCACAGCCAAGACCGAGGTTTGCCCCTTCCGGTGTCTCATCAAGTTCTTTCTCAGAATACCCGATCTTCTTGCTTATTTCCTCTGCCACGCCACTCAAACTGCAGCATGGACTTTTCGTTGAACAGCAGGAAGATCCTTTTATTGCTACTTCGGAGTAACCTTTTTTTACCATCTTCTTTATTTCTTTTGAATCCATAATCAACCCTCGTTTCCATTTTTATGATCGCCATTCTTCCTGAATTCATTATGATAGAGGTTCCTGAACTCTTTGGTCGATCCTTTCCGGTAGAGGATGTTATACACGCAGAACGGTATCATCTGTCCGTTAGGAAGGATTTCTGTTATGCAGCATTTCTTTGCTCTTTCCAGATCTAAATTAAATTCGTCCATGAATGCATGAACTGAGATAAGGGTGACATTATCGATTATTTTGCCTGTATCTGAAACCATGCCCTGTAAAAATGTACAATCACACTTTTGTTCACCATCGCCACAACACTTGTTTGTTTTGGACATGACCATATTGAGAGCATTGATAGATCTTTCGATCTTGGAAGTGACCTTAATATCTGCAATTGTGCGGTCAACAAGATAATCCCTGCAGGCACTGGAATTCAGGAATTTAGTTAATGAGATGTTCTTTCCCTTGTGATTGTAAACATAGGAGCAAACTGAACAGGTTGGATGCGGGCAGGGGATGCTAATGAAGTTCTTTTTGCTCAATACACCTCCTGTCTGGTCCTCGATCTCATGTAACACTTCAGGAATTGTAAGCGCTGTTTCTGTCTTCTTTTCCAGCTCATACCTTCCTGTCAGTGTAGCTGGCTGGAAATTGACCATTTTTATGTTCGTTTTCCCCAGCGCATAATCTATAATAGCACCCATCTCGTGCTCATTTACTCCTTTGACAATGGTAGCTACCAGAGCAACCGTTAGACCAAGTTCTTCACAGTTCTCAAGCGCCTTCAATTTTATATTGATAAGTGGCCTTCCTCTAAGGGCTGTATAGGTCTTGTCATCGAATCCGTCGAATTGAAAATATATTACTGGCTTTCCGACTCCAGATACATCATTTTGCACAGTAGATGCTACCTTTTTTGCAAAATCCATGTCAGCAAGTTTTAGGCCGTTGGTGTTCAGGACCGGATAAAGGATATTTTTTTGGCCCATATATTCCAGAATTCCAAGGATATCCGGATGCAATGTAGGTTCACCTCCACTTATCTGGAGTACCTCGGGTTCCTTCTCATGCTCAACGTAAAGGTCTATCATCTCCTTTACCTTTTCAAAAGGCAGTGTAAAAAGTCCTTTTGAATCTGCAAAACAAACCGGACAATTCAGATTACACATATCAGTTATCTCTATGATCCCTACGCATGTGTGTTGTTGATGGTCTTCGCACAATCCACAATCATGAGGACAGCCCTTGGAAACAGGTGTTGTGTGCAAGGGTTTTGAACCGGGTTTGTTGTGCTTTACCGCTTCCAGATAATCATTAGCATCCGAATATACAGGGACTTCGAAAGAACCATGGTCCACACAATGCTTACGCAAGAAGACCATGTTCTCACGCAGTATCATCTGGCAATCTATAACTTCAAGACATTCAGGACACACGCTTTTTGATTTTCCTGCAATAAGTTCACCACTCACCAAGTCTTTTTGAGGCGATCTATTTACATCTGGAATCGTTTCAGGATCTTTTGTAATTGTAAATTCCCCCTCTTAACAGCAAATACTGCCTTTCCCCCACAATATTACTATACTCTATTTTTTTCTTTAAAGTATATATAAGGTTAGACTTCATCCTGGAATTCAAAGTTGCATATTATTGAGAAATAGAAAGAGCACAGTTCTTAAGTAAATAGTAAAAGAGGATGTAGTCGCCTTTTCACAACCACATCCTCTCAACGATCCGTATCAGATGAAGAACTCAGACGAACTTCATGTAATACATCCGGGAGGTCATGTGCTGATAACCATGCCGGGAGTTATCAAATATAGCAACCCCGAAGAAATGTTCTTCACTTGTATTGAACTGAACATCATCTTCGTTGGCATTGATGAGGTCCCTTCCCAGCTCAGCAGTCCATATCCCATCTTTCCATACAGCTCCAAATTGTATGTCAGCACGGCTACTGTCTGGAGTCCTGAGGACCCGTTCTGGAACGATGGCATCCAAAACCTCATAGTTAGGCCAGTAAGTGACGGCATCTTCATCGCTCACGCCTGTGTCTTCATTTCCGATGGTCTCGCCTGCATCGATCTCTGCTTGAGTTAGGACCATGGCATCAGCAAAATCGAGAGGGTCCTTTTCCATGTATTTTGGACGTGACTTGTCAGCAATACGGTTATGTGAATATGCACTGGTACCGTCATCACCATAGCGGCCACCATCTTCTCCATTAACGGTATCGTTTGCCCAAACATCAACGTACTTGTCATCAGCATACCCTATCATAGAGATAGTTCCAGCAACGACCTCATGTGAATCTGGATCTACCGTAAGGTCTGAGGTTGTGGTTGATGTCAGCCCTGTTCCTCTTCCTGCCTTACTATGCCACATATCTGCTCTTCCGTCCTTTAACCATGAATCATCAATGATGCCATGGGTACTGACATGAGGGTCAGTGTCCGTTGGATAATACATATGACATTTAGCCATACATCCCCCAGTATCGAAAGGTTCGCCCTCTATCTCTCCGATAGGCCAGAAGAAAGATATGCGGTCCTCGGATTGGTCTGAATTCAGTTTCATCCATGTTCCATCAATGAATGACCAGGAACCTCCACGGGTGAAACTCGCGGTTGGATCAGGCCAGGTCGCCAGGACGGTAAGACGAGTGTCATCATGAAGAGCTTTTAATGTAACTGTTGTGTCGCTGTCATAGGCATGACATCCAGCACAGTCGGTAATACTTGCAGGGTCTTGTGTATCGTATGTCTCGCCGAGAGGTATGTTCAGTTCCGGGGCATCAGCCCATATGTCATCCACTTCACCATCCACTACTGGCAAATTCATGACCTCGATAACATTCAGTTTACTTTGATCGAATAGCTGCTCTGGTCCGACCTCCCCTTCATCCTCAACACAGCCGGATGTTAGTATTATGAGCACCGACAGTATCACCATTAGTGCTTTACTTGCATTTCTTGATATCATTATCATTTCCCCCCACTCTGTTGGTATCTATGTCTTATTCCCACAGACATTTAGTTATTCAACATTTAATTGTGGACAAATATCTTCTGTAATAAATAATTTATTTTTACCATTCAAAAATATATGAGTATGTCAGTTTAAACTTTGTGCTTTGATCATTTGGTTTTTCCTTTATTTTGATCTCTGAAATCAATGGATATATTGAAGAGCACAATGAATATTCTGATGATATATCTAATTCGAACGTGATCATAATGGGTTGAAAAACAGATAGATATGTGGACCCCCCAATCGTCCCTTTATAATTGAATAAGCAAGAAGACCACCTATTTGAATGGTTGGTAGTTCACAGTGGATTCAGACTCAAATAAATTCCCCAGATCCCACTGGCGATCATAGTTACTGAAATTGCACCCAGGAACAAGCCAAACAATCTGGTAAGTACCAGCATTCCATTATATCCTATTTTTTTGTGTATTCTCCTGGAAAAGAGAAATGTTACCAGGGTTATTGAATAAGTTAGTACCAATGCGAGAATAATGAGTGGTTTTTGTTGAACAAATCCAGCGGTCTCTGTAAGAACTACGACTGTTGTTATGGTAGCAGGCCCTGTTAGTATAGGCATTGCAATTGGGAAGATCCAGATATCGTCACGTTTAGAAGATTCATCCATCTCTTTATCAGTAATGCTTTCTCTTGAGATCTTAGCCTGCATCATTTCAAAAGCTATCATTATAAGTAACAGACCACCAGCAACTTTCATTGAATCAAGACTGATCCCAAGAACATCCAGGATAATGTTTCCCGCAAACATGAAAAATACGGCAATGACAAAAGCTAAAGCAACCGATTTCTTTGCAATTACATTCTTTTCATCCAGGGTCAGACTATTGGTGAGCGTTATAAATGTAATTACTGCGGTAATTGGGCTCACAATGACGAACAATGTGATAAATGAAGAAATGAAATAACCCACAGGATCCATTGATTATTGTATGTTCACATTGCTTAAAAAATATACGGCTGTGATATTTTCTTGAGATGATTTTGGGTGTAAAATAGTACTTCCATTCAAATTTTTGAAAATTTAAAAGGAAATGGGAGTATTTTCTCTTCAGATATCCACTAATGTTTTCAAGCGATCATTTCATTTTAATTTCGAATAATAGTTACAGGGAAGTCTAATGAATGCTCTTGTGTTTGACTTTTTAAAGAAAATACTATGTGTGGGATATTATTTATATTAAATAAGAACTATTAAGTTTTGGGGGATAATATTTTCGTGATGCTGGTAAATTTACTACGTTGTAGGGGAATGGGATATGGAATCTGAAAATGATCAATATTTATCAACCTTCATGGATTCCTTAATTGCTGGCATTGTGATCATTGATCTGGAAACTCATGAAATAATTGATGTGAATGCTACAGCTGCTGAGATCATCGGTAGACCAAGAGAACAAATTATTGGTCATGCATGTCACAAATACATCTGTCCTGCAGAATGTGGAAAGTGTCCAATTAGTGATATGAAGCTAACTATCGATAGATCAGAACGTGAACTGCTGGTCGAAGGTGATAAAAAACTTCCTATTTTGAAAACCGCAACGTTGGTAAATAAAAATAATCGTCAGGTGATTGTCGAAAGTTTTATTGATATCTCACATATAATTAATACAGAATCGCGCCTTGTGAAGAAGCTTGAAATTGAAAGAACAGTATCTTCTATTTCCTCTTTGTTTGTTTTTTCTGATGATATTGATGTTAATATCAATAAAGCTCTTGAGGATATTTCGAAAACATGTGAGAGCTGCCGAAGTTATATTTTTCTTTTTAATGATGATGGAAATACGATGGATAATACGCATGAATATTGTAAAAAGGGTAATTCATGCCAAAAAGAAAACCTTCAGAATCTCCCCCTGGATATGTTCCCTTGGTGGATGAAAAAACTCAATAATGGCGAATCAATTTGCATTAGCGATGTTTCAGCTTTACCCATAGAAGCATCGGCAGAGAAAGAGCTCCTTGAAATACAGGATGTAAGATCATTGCTTGTTTTCCCCATTCATATGAATAATAAGCTTGCTGGGTTTATCGGTTTGGACAATGTGGTTGATATTGGAGAGTGGGCAGAAGAAGATATTAGCCTTTTATGTATGGTGGCCAACATTATCGGAGCTAGCCTCGAGCACAAACAAGCAGAGAGGGCACTTAAGGCTAGTGAAAATAAGTACCACACGCTAGTCGAAAAAGGAAACGATGGAATTATCATTCTTCAAGATGGTCTAATTAAATTCGGGAACCAAACGATTGCGAGTATTACCGGCTTCTCTATTGAGGAAGAACTCGAAAAACCTTTCATTGATTTTATTTTACCTGAATATAAAGAAATGGTACAAGAAATGTACATGAAGAGATTGAGTGGGGAAGAGGTCTCCACTAATTATGAGATCGAGATCATCTCAAAGGAAGGGAGGAGAATTCCAGTGGACGTCAGCCCATCTACTATCGAATACGAAGGTAGGCCAGCAGACATGGCAATTATAAGGGATGTTACTGAACGCAAGAAAGCAGAGAATGTAATGATGCATACAAAACTTGTTGCAGAAACTGCCAACCAGTCCAAGAGTGAATTTCTCGCAAACATTAGCCATGAGTTGAAGACACCTCTAAATTCGATAATTGGTTTTTCGGATGTGATCAGCAATGAAAGTCATGGCTCTTTGAATGAATATCAGAGAAAATACATATCTAATGTTCTTAGCAATGGGAAACATCTTTTGAATATTATCAATGACATCCTCTCTCTATCAAAGATAGAAGCTGGCAAGATGGAACTTCATATGAATGAATTCTTTGTATCTGATACTATTAATGAAATAGAAGAATTGATGGAACCTATTGCATCAGAAAAAGATATTGACATGAGCTATGAAATTGACATTGGAATGCCTGCCATAAAAGCAGACATGATCAAATTCAAGCAGATAGTTTACAATCTCGTGAACAATGCCATTAAGTTCAGCGATCAAGGGGGAGCAGTGAAGGTCGGAGGGAAGATCTCAGATGACTTCATGCATATTTCTGTAAAAGACCATGGCATTGGCATTTCACCAAAGGACCAGGAAAATTTGTTCCATCCTTTTTTTCAGGTGGAATCTTCAACTACTAGAAGTTATGGGGGCACTGGTCTTGGCCTTTCGATCGTTAAGAAATTTGTTGAAATACATGGTGGCGAGATCAGGGTTGAAAGTGAAGTTGGAAAAGGAAGTACGTTCACATTTACAATGCCAACCGCTCTTCTGAATTCAAACCTTCAAGATATCAGTATATCATTTGATGAATAACCATTTTTTATCTTTTTATTTCAGTACAGAACCATTTTTCGCTTCTCTTCTTTGAAGAGATCCTTAGAAATGTTAACAAGCTCTGAATCTCAAGATCATGGATCATATTGTTGTTTAACTAATTAACAATAAGTTGCCATACAAAAAAGTAAGGGTATAAATCCAAGCAGATCCAATACAATATAGTTATTCTTGGAGAATCAGATATATGATACCTGTCGAATTCCTTGTGGTTTTTTTTGGCCTCATGTCAGCTATGTGTTGGGGTGCCGGAGATTTCAGTGGAGGCTTTGCGTCAAAACGTGCAAATGTCTATAGTGTTGTTCTGATAACCCAGATAGTTGGTATTTTCCTTCTTGCATTTTCAGCCCATTTAATGGCAGAAGAGATGCCACCTTTTGGTGGTATGGTCTGGGGTGTCGTTGCAGGAGTTTTCATAGGCATTGGACTTCTGGCCCTTTATCGTGGTCTTTCACAGGGCAATATGGGTTTTGTTGCACCCATTTCAGCAATAGTGGCAGCTTCCGTACCAGTCATCTACGGCACTTTTTACGAAGGACTTCCTGCTTTTCATCAAATGATAGGCTTTGCTTTCGCACTTGTAGCAGTCTGGCTCATTGCTGGTGGAGGGGACGGGAGTCGTAAAATTGAACGCACCGATCTCATACTTCCACTAATCGCTGGGATGGGTTTTGGATTATTTTTCATATCCATTGACAAGGTTAGCGATACGGCTGTACTCTGGCCTCTTACTGCTGCAAGGATAGCGGCAGCTATAACATTGATCATATTTATAGCTCTGAAAAAGCAGGTCTATATCCCACCCAAAAGCGTCTTTCCCATAATCGTCATTGCCGGGATCTTTGATACAGGAGGAAACACCTTTTTTGCTTTTGCATCTCAGGCAGGTCGACTCGACATAGCATCTATCACTTCTTCCCTCTACCCCGCAGGGACAGTGTTGCTTGCATGTTTTATACTCAAAGAAAAGCTTTCTTCAAAACAATGGTTAGGTTTAGCTGCTGCCTTGATTGCGATTATATTTATCTCAGCTTGAAAGTATATGTTGTCTTCATTCCCTATTTTATTTGATGAACGCACAATATATTCAATATTATGACGACTACTATATATAAGATTAATTTATTTATTTCCTGCTGTAATTATAATCTTTTGAGAGATAATGAAAAATGAATGGAATTGAAGATGTTATGAATAATTTATCTGCTGAAGGATCTTATAATATTCCAGCTGAATCGTTTAAAAATCCTGGGGTCTTAAATTCTATTTTTGAGAATCTTCCTCTTATTCTGATCCTTATCAATAAGGACGGCAGAGTTGAAAACATCAATCGAGCTACTTCCATTACATTAGGAAAGGAAAAAACAGATAGTATTGGTCTTCTTGGTGGTGAATTGTTTGGATGCATGAATTCGTTGAAAGATGAAGGGTGTGGGAAAAACAGAGAATGCTCTGAATGTACTGTGCGAAACTCTGTAATGTACACTTTTGAGACAGGTGAGAACATTTACAAAAGGGAAGGTGAATTGGAAATAATTGCCAATGGCCGGTCTGTAACACTTCATCTTTTAATTTCAACGCTCCTGATAAAACAAAACAATGAACCAATGGTTTTGCTCACTGCTGATGATATTACAGAACAGAAGCTTGCTGAAAAGGCACTAAAAGAAAGCGAGATCAAGTATAAAGAGTTGGCTGATTCCTTGCCCCAAACGGTTTTTGAAACTGATCTACAAGGAAATCTCATATTCGTCAACCGTTATTCATTTGACATGTTCGGTTACACGCAGGAAGACTTTTCCAAAGGTTCAAATATTTATCAGACACTGATTCCCGAGGATCTGTATAGGGCTAAACTGAATCTAGAGAAGGTCGTGCGTGGAGAAGATCAAGGGTCTAACGAATACACAGCTCTGAGAAAAGATGGCAGTACATTTCCTATCAGCATATATTCAAGCAGAATTGTTCATGATGACAGAACAATAGGCATTAGGGGAATACTTGTAGACATCACTGAACGCAAGCAAGCGGAAGAAATTCTACGCAAGAGTGAAGCCAGTTTGTCCAATGCACAGCGTATTTCCCATCTTGGTAATTGGGATTGGGACCTCGTCAAAAATAAGGTAAAATTATCTAACGAGATCTATAACATCCTTGGGCTGGCACCCCAGAGATTTGAAACTACTTTTGAGTCGTTTCTAAAGTACATCCATCCTGATGACGAGTTGTTTGTTCAAGATAATATAAATAAGGCAATATATGAACATAAACCGTATAGTATTGACTACCGCATTCTTTTGTCCGATAGCTCAGAACGTATTATTCATGCGCAAGGTGAGGTTACTTTTAACAAAGCTGGCCAGGCTATTTGGATGTCTGGGATAATGCAGGACATCACTGAGCGGAAGCAAATGGAGACTGCTTTACAAAAATCGGAACAGAAGTTTAGAACATTTTTTAATAATTCTAATGATCCAACTCTAATATACGATTTGGACGGGTTCATCCTGGAAGTGAACGAAGTTGCTTGTGAATTCACGGGTTATGGCAGAGATGAACTGCTGAATATGTCGATAATGGACCTGGATTCTTCTGAATATGCATCAAATATGCCTGATAATATCAAGCAATTACAAAAGGGAATGTGTTCCATATTTGAAAGTGTAGCTATTTGTAAAGATGGCACTACTATCCCCATAGAACTAAGCAATCGCATTATTGATTATGATGGCAAACCAGCTGTTCTCTCCACTTCTAGAGATCTCACAGAGCGGAAACAAGCAGAAGATGCAATGTTCCATGCAAAGCTTGTGGCAGAAGCTGCCAACCGTGCCAAATCTGAATTCCTTGCAAACATGAGCCATGAGCTACGCACGCCTCTTAATTCCATAATTGGCTTCTCACAGTTACTAAATAGTAATCCTTTCGGTAACCTGAATGAAAAGGAAATTAATTATTCATACAATATTATGGACAGCGGGAAACACTTACTGAGTTTGATCAATGATATTCTTGAGATCTCAAAGATAGAAAGTGGGAAAATAGAACTTGAATGTGAAAAGTTTAGTTTACCTTCCTTCATTTGTGATGCGGAAAATACAATCAAACATATGGCATATAATAAGAACATTGAAATTTGTAATCAGGTTCGTTCTAAAAGTATCGAAGTGTATGCTGATAAATTAAGGATGAAACAAATATTGTATAATCTATTAAGTAATTCCTTGAAGTTCACACCTGAAAATGGTTGTATATAGATCAATGCTGTTAATTGTGGTAATATGTTTGAGATATCTGTATCAGATAATGGTACTGGTATTCCCAAAAATAAACATGATGAAATATTTGAGACCTTCAAACAGGTGGATTCTACAATTGCCAGAAGTTATGGGGGAACTGGTCTTGGTCTTGCAATTGTCAAGAAATTTGTTGAAATGCATGGTGGCGAGATCAGGGTTGAGAGTGAAGTTGGAAAGGGAAGTACGTTCACATTCACAATTCCTATTGATTCCGATACACTTCTTTTTAATTGATCTTAGTTCGAATGTGACTGTCTTTAACAGACAGAATTTCTTTTTTGTAAAGGACTGAATACCTAATTCTATTCTTCAACAAGCACATCTCTAAAAAATGTGAATCTATTTATAGTCTAACAACAAATTTATTCTTGGGTTTTTGTGGGTATGATCAAGAATTTGATCTAGTTATTACTTGATATATTTCTTCAATATACCCTATCTATAAATTTGAGGAGTGAATTTTAATGAGTGATGAGAATACTTCCAGCTTAACTACTGCTTTTGGAATTCCGGTGGGGGACGATCAGAACAGCCTCACGGCCGGAGAACGTGGTCCAGTTCTCATACAGGACGTTCACCTTTTGGAGAAACTTGGTCATTTTAACCGTGAACGCATCCCTGAGCGTGTTGTGCATGCCAAAGGTGCAGGTGCTGGCGGCTATTTTGAAGTGACTGCAGATGTGACCAAGTACACAAAAGCCAAGTTCCTTTCTGAGATCGGTAAGCGTACTGAAGTCTTTGCCCGCTTTTCCACCGTAGGTGGTGAAAAAGGTTCTCCCGATGCAGCAAGAGATCCACGTGGTTTTGCTATAAAATTCTATACCGAAGATGGAAACCATGACCTTACCGGTAACAATACACCTGTGTTCTTCATTCGGGACCCTTTAAAGTTCCCCGATTTCATTCATACACAGAAGCGAAATCCTGCCACAAACTGCAAAGATCCAAACATGTTCTGGGACTTTCTATCTCTTACTCCGGAATCAATTCATCAGGTCACGATCCTCTTTTCAGACAGGGGTACACCTGCAACCTTCCGCAACATGAACGGATACTCAAGTCACACTTACAAGTGGTACAATGATGATGGGGACTACTTCTGGGTGCAGTATCATTTCAAGACTGACCAGGGTACAAAGACCCTTACCCGCGAGGAAGCAGATAAATTAAGCGCAACAGATCCTGATCATGCTACAAGGGACCTTTATGATTCTATTGAGAGGGAAGATTATCCTTCCTGGACCCTTGAGATGCAGATCATGACCCCGGAACAGGCCGAAGAATATCGTTTTGATATCCTTGATATAACCAAGGTCTGGCCACATGGTGACTTCCCGACCATCAAGATAGGTAAAATGGTACTTAACAGGAATCCTGCCAATTACTTTGCTGAAGTGGAGCAATCTGCATTCAGTCCCGGTAATTTGGTACCAGGTATTGATATTTCTCCGGACAAGATGTTACAGGCCAGAGCTTTCTCTTATCATGACTCACATGTTCACCGTCTGGGTCCCAACTACCATCAGATCCCTGTGAATGCTCCTAAGAACGCCCCCGAAACCAGTTATCAGCGTGATGGGTTCATGCGAATTGATGCCAATGGAGGCGGCGGACCAAATTACTGGCCTAACAGTTTTGGTGGTCCTGCACCAGACCCTGATGCTTTGAAGTCAGCATTCGAAGTATCAGGTAAAGCAGACCGTACGCCTTATGTTCACCCCAACGATGACTTTGTGCAGGCAGGTAACCTGTATCGTGACGTTATGGATGATCAGGCCCGTGAGAACCTTGTGGGCAATATCGTGTCCCATCTCTCAGGTGCACAAAAACGCATTCAACTCAGACAGACCGCTATATTCTTCAAGGCCGATCCAGACTATGGTGGCCATGTGGCTGAAGGGTTGGGTCTGGATATAAAGGAAGTTGAGCGTCTCGCCAATATGACACAAGAAGAGCGTGCAAAAGCTACTGAAAAGTAAAACCTTATTTAATGAAATTTCAATGTTCCACCGTAGAATTATAAAGATCTGATCCTACGGTGGAATTTAGATCATTTTTTATCTAAATTTATATAGCTATTGATATGATGTGTACATTTTTAGATATGTTAATTTGTTCTTGACATTCGTTGTTCAGCTTAGAGATCAGCCTTTTTCAGAGTTACCCAGAAAACACTACCCTGACCTTCTGGATTGTTACTTACTCCCACATCACCTTCATGTAGCTCCATGATCCTTTTCACGATTGCAAGGCCAATGCCTGTGCCCTCAATGTTGCCTTTGTTAACACGTTTGAACCTGTCAAATACCAGGGGCTTATCTTCATCTGCAATTCCTTCGCCTGAGTCGGTTATGCTTATTTTCCAGAATTCTCCTTGATCAGCAACATCAACTATTACTTTTGTTCTTTTCGGGCTGTATTTTATAGCATTTGATAGAATATTTGCAAACACATCTTCTACCATGGGGTCAGCTTTCACAAAATAAGGCCCGTGAAGATCGAGTTCAATTGTCATTTCTTTTTCATCGGCCTGTTTTTGAATATACATGGCAGATGATCTTAGCATAAATTCAAGATCAAAATCCCTTAAAGTAATTTCATCTGACTCTTCCAGCATTGAGAATTTTGATGCTTCCTCTATCATTATGATCAATTTTGAGGTGACATTTTTCAAACGCTTTATTTTAGTGACTTTATCAGGATCTTTTTCCGTTTCCAGTAACAGACCAACATATCCATTTATGAAGCTTATAGGATTCATCAGATCGTGGCGCATAATATCGGTAAAAATGGTCTTGAGTTCATTCGAATGCTCAAGCTCTGCTGCATATTTTTTCAGCATATCCTCATCTTCTTTTCTCTTAGTGATATCACGGATCACTCCACCATAATAACGACCATATTTTGAATTCCAGCTTGATAGTGAAAGTTCAACTGGTATCTCTGAACCATCTTTTTTCAATCCCTCTATCTGAACAGTTAGGCCAGTTATATCTGATCCATTGAATTTATTTTTATGACCTTCCCTATATCTTTCCGGGATCAATGTCAAAAGATGAGCACCTATTGTTTCGTCTCTATCATAACCAAATATTGATTCAGCCCTTTTATTCCAATAAACGATCTTTCCTTTGGAATTCACGATCATAACTGCATCATGTGCAGATTCGATAACGGATCTGAAGCGATCACTGCTTTCCTTTACTATGAACTCGTTTTCAAATATGTCTTGAGCAGTTCTCTTCAACATAAAAAAGTAAAAGGAACACAATAATACGAAGAGTAAAATTGACCTTATAATTAACCTTTTCAAATTTTCAGCGAACAGGTTTTTTTCTGCTGTGATGTCCTGTCTGATCAGCATGAAACCTACTTCATCGCCTGAAGCATCATTTAATGTAATTGATGATGTATGCCATATAGTTTCATTATCTTCTATTTCAAGAGAATTACCTTTCGTTATAGCTTCCTCTAATTCGATGGTCTGCTCAAAAGCAGCCGATAAAGGAACTGTGCCATAAATAATAACTTTTGAAGAATATCGGTCCCAATCTGCTTCACGGTCTAGTTTAAGCATTCCATTTTCCCAGTTATTTCTATCAAGAGAATCTTTGTAGATAAAAACGGTCAACTCAGCACCCGTATTTTCTGTGATCGAGTTGAGAATGTCCTCAATTTCTTTTCCAAGCTCAATGTAGCCGATCAATGTTCCATTAGAATACACAGGTTTTACAGCCCGTAGGGTGAAAAATCCTAGTGAACCAAGTTCCACTCCAGTAACAACATCCCCTGTTCTTTCAGCTTCAAGTAGAGTAAAACGTTCAATGAGTCCTCCCCTATTATCAGGCATATGGACCCTCAACACATTTACCCTATCAGGACCCTGATAATAAAAATGGGATATATTATGGACTTGGGATAGTCTAGCGTACAAATTCTGGGAATTTAATAAAAGCGTATCAGGATCTTGCTTTTCCAAGGCATCGATCAAAGGTTCATTTACATCGATCCAATTCAATTCAGTAACCATTTTTGAAGATTGTTTCTCCAATGTTGTCTCATACTCATTCTGAACGAGATCTATTGTTTTTTGAATCCCCTCTTCTATTTGCTGATCCTGCTGCCACCATAGTAAAACTGAAAAGGAAGCGATCAATATCAATGCTGTAAGAAGCAATGGGATCAATAATTTCCATATAATTGGACTCGAAGATGGGACTTTGTCTAATGGTGATCTTTTCTTAGCACTTCCATCGAGTCCATTTCTATCACTTAAGACCATATTTCCCCATATACTCTATTTGAAAACCAACTTAATATCAATAGTGTAATATATTATATAAATTATATGCGAGAATAAAAAAAATCAAATGAGAAATTATTCAAGGCAAATGACCTTTGTATTCTGTTCCATATAGTGTAAAAGAAGATAGACAGCTCTTGTATTTTGTAAAGCTTAAGGCCTGTTTTTTCCGATTGAAGTTAATAAACTGAAGGTTTCGATATAAATTATCAACTAAAAAATAAAGCATGCAATATTTGTGTGCTTAGTTTATTTTGGAACTTTTAAAGAGCCAGAATTTCGGTTCTGTAGAGATTCTATACAATAAAAAAGGTACAAACCTGTTCGTAGAAAATAATCACTTCTAATCCTTATATCTATGTACAAATTAATCAAAAAAGAAATGAGAGAGAAGTTATAACTCTTCTCCCAGCCATTCGTTTACCTTTTCAGGATTGTTCTCTATCCATTTTGCTGCTGCATCCTCAGGAGCCATTCCATTCTCCATATCACTCATCACTGACTGTATATCTTCATGGGTCCAGTGGAATCTTGTAAGTACATCATAGACCTCTGGCATATCTTCTTCAAGACCTGTACGAGCAAGGGTCTCTACATTATCTGCCTGGCCAAAGGCTCCTTCTGGATCATCAAGGTACTTCAAGTCCCAGCGATCAAATGACCAATGTGGTGACCAGAGTGTAACAACGATGGGTTCTTCATCATCAATAGCTTTGCGAAGCTGTGCGGTCATGCCTGCGGTACTGCTTGAGACCATTTTGTAATCCATACCATAGGCTTCGATAGCATTTTCGGTGTTCTGCATGATACCTGCTCCAGGATCGATGCCGATAATCTCTCCATCAAACATTTCTTTGTTGTCGTTGAGTTCTGCTATGGAGTCTATCTCTACATATGCTGGTACAACAAGTCCCAGAGGTGTGTTCTCAAGGTTTTTTCTGACACTGACCAACTGATCTCCATACTGATTCCAGTAGTTTTCCTGAGTTACAGGTAACCATGCGGATGTTGTGAAATCGAAATCTCCCTGTGCGACTCCCAGGTAAAGGGCGCCTGCATCCACTGCAATGATCTCAACATCATAGCCCTTTTTCTCAAGAACCTGCTCGATCACATTCGTGCTTGCTATTTCGCCGTCCCATAGAACATATCCTACAGTTACTTCCTTTGATTCTGTGTCAGTTCCATCTTCCTGCTGGACACATCCTGCACCAACAAGGCTTATTGCAATCAGCAATACCAGCAATAACGATTTTATTTTTCCATTCATTATATCACAAACATTAATTTTTTTTATTTATGGGTTAATATGCGGTAATTCCGCAATAAAAAGTAAAGAGGTGTGCATCTTATTTTGGTGTAAGATGCTGCGTGAACCTGTCTAGTATGATCGCTATGATCACAATTCCAAGTCCTGCTTCAAATCCCTGGCCTATATCTACCCTCTGAATTCCGATGAGTACCTGATATCCCAGACCTCTTGCACCGATCATGGCAGCTATTACAACCATTGAAAGGGAAAGCATTATGCACTGATTTACACCGGCCATTATGCTTGGCAGAGCAGTTGGCAGTTCCACCTTGGTCAGTTTCTGCCAGGGTGTTGATCCAAATGCATCTGCGACCTCGGTAAGTTCCTTTGGCACCTGCTGAATTCCCAAGGTGGTAAGTCTGATCGCAGGGGGCATTGCAAAAACGATCGTTGCAACAAGTCCCGGAACATTTCCAAGCCCGAAGAATATGACTGCAGGGATAAGATAAACGAACGATGGCATTGTCTGCATCAGGTCAAGCAGAGGCTTGATAACGTGGTATGCAAATTCATTCTTTGCTGAAATTATTCCCAATGGTATTGCGATAATTAATGCAAGGGATGCCGATGTGAGTACAAGGGAAATAGTCTCCATGGATAGTACCCATAGTCCCATGTTCTCTATCAGAAGCAGGCCAACCGTACTGCCGATCGCAAGTTTTAGGTCCTTCCTGCCGATGAAATATGCAGCTATGCCAATGATCAATGCAAATACAATGGGAGGAAACAAGAGCAGGGTATCATTAAGGCCGGATATTATGTAATCCGTTACATCACTGAATATATCCAGCAGTATTCCAAAATCATCTTCGATCCAATTGACTACTTTTTCCACACCTTCGCCTATCGGTATTTTTGGTATAACCATTGATCACACCTCCTCGATCGCAAGTGCACCAAGTACACTGCCCCTTACAATTACTCCAAGGAGTTTTCCATCATCCTTTGTAACTGCAATTGGTGAACTGTTTTCTATTGTCGGTATAAGCTCGTTCAAAGGTGTATCTAAGTGGGTGACTGTGACATCTTCTGTCATGACATCCTTTATGGTCTTCCCAGCCTTTGAACCACTTACTGCATCATCAACTGAAATAATACCTTTCAGATGTTTCTCCCTGTTTACGACGAATATGGATGATATGCCATGTTCTCTCATCAACTGAAGGGCTACCTTTGGACTGGAGTTCATTGATACCACGGGATCGGCACGTTTCATGACCGTTTCTGCAGTGAGTATCTTTGTCCTGTCCACACCTGCCACGAACTTAGACACATAATCGTCTGCAGGCTCTGTAAGGATATTTTCCGCAGTGCCGATCTGAGCGATCTTTCCATCATGCATGATCATGATCCTATCGCCCAGTTTTAGGGCCTCATCGAGATCATGGGATACGAAAACGATAGTTTTCTGCATCTTCTCTTCCAGTGCGAGCAATTCGTCCTGCATCTCGCTTCGTATAAGAGGATCAAGAGCACTGAAGGCTTCATCCATCAGCAGGATGTCTGGATCAGTTGCAAGAGCCCTTGCAAGTCCGACCCTCTGCTGCATTCCTCCACTTAGCTGGGATGTTTTGCTATCTTCATAGCCTTTAAGGCCAACTGTTTCGATAGCTTCCTTTCCTTTAACATCTCTTTCTTCCTTTGATATACCTTGTATCTCAAGGCCGTATGCAACGTTATCAAGGACAGTTCTATGGGGAATGAGTGCAAAATTCTGAAATACCATACCCATTTTTTTCCTGCGTATCTCTCGCAGTTCCTCAGAATCTGCTGTGGCCACATCCTCACCATCGAGAATTATGTTTCCGGCAGTTGGTTCTATAAGGCGGTTTATACATCGCAAAAGAGTGGATTTTCCTGAGCCGGAAAGGCCCATTATCACAAAGATCTCGCCTTCGTATATATCAAAATTGACGTTGTAAAGTCCAACGTTCTGTCCCGTCCTTTCAAAAATTTCACTTTTTGAGGATCCGGCTTCGATAAGAGAAAATGCTTTCTTGGGTTTTTTCCCAAAAATTTTAGTTAGGTTTCGTACTTCAATTTTTTTTTCCTACTTAATATTAAAATCTCCAGTTAACATTGGATACTAGCCCAACGCTGGGTAAAACAGATTTTAGGTTTAAATTAGAGTAGCTCTAATCAGTGAAACCATGTGTTATAATATTTGTGGCTTAATAGAGGCCTAATTATTCTCTCTGAAATTCAATTTCATGTTGTAGCAAACGATTCTTTTATCACAATGACATGTTCGAACCATAACTATATCACAACATCATGAATCCCATTATCTGTTCATCGTCTGCTGCTGCAAGAATTCAATAATTATATAAATATTTAATAACAATAAGTCCCTTGTATATGTTTGTACCAGATACACAACTTGATGGACGAAGACACGTGGTCATTATCTGCAATTAATGATAATAAAGCGAGATCCACTCCGTTCTATATGGTAAAGGGATGAAATGAAATATTCAAAGACCGTCCAGAAAAGGCTGGACTATATTGCAACAATATGTGCAACTGAATTATCTCCACTTGAGATCAGAACATTGTTGTCCAAAACAGTGACAAAGAACTATGATGTAGTGCACGATGTAATGGAAGCCGCCAGAACGGAAGGACTTGTTGAGAAGAGGGATGGCACATACCATTTCTGTCATGAATCACATGCCCTGGAATTCTACAAACCTAAAATAGTTTTCAAAAAAGAAAGCAGTAAATGTCGATGTTGTGGCAGGGGTATGAATGAATGCTGGTATATTGAACTAAAGTCTGGAATAATTGGTCCATACGGTTCTAAATGTGTCAGAAAGCTGTACCTTGAACATATATTTGAAGAAGAATGATCATCAATTCATTTCTTTCAATTATTAAGAAATTAAAACGCCTGGCATACTTGTTCTATTATCAATATCAGAATAATTTCAACTACTATTGGATCTTCTTTTGTACATTCTAAAATCAATTTTTCTTTGCTACATAAAATGGATGATTATTGTTGGATCAGATTCGAAGTTCATTAAGCTTTAAGTAGAAATGATGACATATTTTTAATTATTAGTAAGTGGAGGATCAAGTGGATACGTATACTATCATAGAGATCATCTTAAGATCAATTGCCAGCTTATTCACGATAGTGGGAACGGTCTTGATAACGTATGGTGGCTTTAGATCAATGTACAAGTTGATCATGCTTGAGATATTTAAGAAAATATATGAATATAATGAGATCCGAAGAGATCTAACTAATAGAATAATATTCGGACTCGAGTTTTACATAGCAGCTGACATTCTTGAGACGGTATTAGCTCCCACTACTGAAGAACTTATACTTTTGGGTGCAGTCGTAGGTATCAGGACTGTTTTGGGATATTTTTTGGGTAAAGAAGCAAAAGAGTACCCTTTGGATTAAATCAACAGAATGTTTTCAAAACAATGACATGAAATGACATAGCGAATCGTCTTTTATCTCATGATCCTACCAACAAGAGCATATACCTAAGTTGTTAATGAAAAATGGGTATTATAGTTAAAAGGTGATAACATGAGTTTTAAAAATATTTTAAAAGGGGAATACACGGAAGCTGAGGATGTGATGCTTGAAAAGCATGTTCCAACTATCGAGATCCTAAGTGGTCATGGCGGAGATGGAAATAACTTAGTTCGGGTGATCGTGGGCAAAGAGGTTGCGCATCCAAACACAATTGAACACCACATCGCATGGATAGAACTCTATGGTGTGAAACAGACAGGGGAGTCAGTAAACCTTGGCAGGATGGTCCTTAGTCCAGGTAACACTAGACCTGACGTTAGTTTCAAGATCGAACACATCGAGGATTTTAAGTCATTCTGTGCACTTGAATACTGTAACATTCATGGTGTATGGGAAGGGACTCTGGATATAACTGATCTCTGATCAAGTCCAGTTTCACAGCAAAATTGATTTTGTTGAGTTTTCAATACTGTTCTCGATAAAGACAAGATCATTTTTATCGATTTGATTTGATTTTCATCTTTTTTTAGATAAAGTCGAAAACCTTTTTTATAAGTTATTTTATTTATTACTTCCACAATAATATCGCTGGGGAGTAAAAATAGAATGCTACACTTAGAAATACGCAGACATTTTCTACTAATATTTATCATTCTTTGCTTAACTGCTCTGATATATAGTAATCTCCCTTTTGATAATGATCCAATGAACATTTCTGTACAACAGGAAAACCAAACGATCGAGGATATCCTGTTCGATGAAATATCCCTGGCTCTTGATGCTTCTGAGGTCCGCATAACCGGAGTGAGCTACTATGAAGATATCGATTCTATTGTCATCGGATTTGAAAAAAAGTGGCTTTATATTAATCCTGATATAAAAGCTTCAATGGTAGATTCTGTTTTCACAGCTACTTCAGTAATTGTCACACATCCGGAGGAATTAGCTGGTAAAAAGATTGTTTTCACTGGAAGTGCAATAAGGCGGAATGGAATCGGAGGTCAGAACATGGTGAAGATCTTCCAGACCGAGATAGCATTTGATGATGCTCTTTATGTTGATTGGGATGAGTTCAACGGTCCTGGAGGACAAAAGGAGCTTAAGAATGCCAGTTTCGAATATGTGTGGTGGCATTCTACTCTTTCAGCTGGAACATAAGATATGCAGGTATCTTTATGATCTTATTACTGATCAGCAAGTCTGTTATTTCCAAAGAATTTGAAGGCCATGACTCCAAATATAGTGGTTATAATGAGAAAAAGAACTCTTTCTGCGATTGAAAATGGTGTAAAGTTCGTTAAGAGCGTACCGGTTACCAAAGTGTTGTGAATTTCTGCGAATATGCCCAAAGCAAAGTAAGACAATATTATAGTTCCAAATATAGAATATTCTATTTTCATGTATGGTACCCCCATCAATAAATTGACAATTTTAAGTCTATATTATCCAATTGATAACTTCAACATGCCATTTAACAGTCCATAAAATTTGCCTAATGCATTATAAACATTTCGATTTCATATTATTCAATATTTCCTGAAATTATGATCAGTTAAAAAAATTAATAACTTTTGATCTTGAAAAATAATGCATAGATCTTATCGAACGCAATTTTACGCTGTTAACAATTACTCAAAACCTTTATGTTGAATGTGTTTTAAGTCTAAACTGTAATTAATATCGATAGACGTAAGTATTAGACATGTATTCTGATTTGCAATACGGTCTACATTTATTATCTGGTAACAGTCTACGAAGTCTGGAATTCTTGTACTTCAATATTAAAGAGTTCTCTTCAAAACGATCGGAGGAAATATGCTCGAGATAAAAGATCTTACAGTAGAGATTGGCGGAAGGAAAATCCTTAACAAGGTCAATCTCAAAGTGGAACAGGGCAGCACGACTGTCCTTTTTGGTCCAAATGGTGCTGGCAAATCTGCTCTTCTCATGACGCTTATGGGATTTAGTGGTTATGATATTGTGAGTGGGCAGATATTGTTCAAGGGAGAGGATATCACCCATCTTTCAGTGAATGAAAGGGCTGAGCGTGGTCTTGGGATCATGACACAGAGGCCACCAAACCTTACCGGTGTCAAACTTAAGGATCTGGTCAAGGTAATAAGTAATGACCATAGCTTCGATACAGATGCTGCTTCTAAGAAGCTGGATATGGAACGCTTCATGGACCGGGATGTGAATGTCGGTTTTTCCGGTGGTGAGATAAAAAGGTCTTAACTGTTGCAGCTTTCCGCACAGAACCCATGCCTTTACTTGCTCGATGAACCGGAATCAGGTGTAGATCTTGTGAGCATAGAAGAGATCGGTACGACCATCGATGAGTTGCTCTCAAGCAGATCGAAATGTTCCGTGGACCATTACAAGAGAGGTAATTCTGCACTTATTATAACACATACAGGTCAGGTTCTCGATTACGTTGAACCGGACGTGGGATACATACTCTGCAATGGTGTTGTCATGTGCAGGGGCAACCCGCGTGAAATGCTTAAGGAAATAAAAGCACATGGATATCAGGAGTGTATAAAATGCAAACAGGCAATTCTCTAAAGGAAAAGGCTGAGAAGGCCATTGAAAAATCTGCAATGTATGGAGAGGATTTCGACCTTAACGAATTCGAGGTTGCTGCAAAGGAAGTTCCACAAACAGAGGATCTTGAGGACCTTGATGATGAGTTCAAGCAAACGCTCCTGAACGTTGGTGTGTTGACAGATGATAAGGAACGCTCAGGCAGTTTCCTGATGCTCGATAACGCAGTTTCCCACTCTTCACTTAAGGATCCCAATATCGAGGTGATGTCACTTCATGAAGCCCTGGAAAAACATGATTGGCTCAAGGATTATTCCTGGAATCTTGTCGCAGTGGATGCTGACAAGTACACCGCAAAGAGCTATCTTGAAAATGCTAACGGTTATTTTATCCGTGCACCTGCCGGACAAAAAAGTTCCATGCCTGTGCAGACCTGTCTTATGATGGGGCATAAGGACGTTACACAGACCGTTCATAACATCCTTATCGTGGAAGAGGATGCAAAGCTCGATGTCATTACAGGATGTACTACCAAAAAGGGTGTTGAAAGGGCAATGCATCTTGGTATCTCTGAAATATATGTCAAGAAGGGCGGTGTTCTGAACTTTACCATGATACACAACTGGGCAGGCGATGTCGGTGTCAGACCAAGGACAGTTATCCATCTGGAAGAAGGAGCATCGTTCGTTAATAATTATATCCTGTTAAAGCCCGTAAGGTCCATTCAGTCCTATCCGACTGCTATACTTGATGGAGAAGGAGCTTTTGCAAGATTCCATACCATAGCTGTTGCTCATCCTGGTTCAGAGCTTGACCTTGGTAGTAGGGTTCTTTTCAATGCACCCAACACAAAGGCCGAGCTGATCTCAAGGACCATCACAACAGGTGGTAAGGTCATTGCCAGGGGCGAAATGGTGGCAAATAAACCGCATTGTAAAGGTCATCTCGAATGTCATGGTCTTGTTCTTAAGGATGGAGGTACACAGCTTGCTATTCCGGTCCTTGAAGCAAACGTGGCAGATGTGGAACTTACTCACGAAGCTGCTGTTGGAAGGATTGCCAGAGAACAGGTCGAATACCTGATGGCACGCGGTCTTTCAGAAGAAGATGCAGTGGGAATGATAGTACGTGGTTTCCTCGATGTTGGTATTACCGGTCTTCCTGAAGAGCTTGCAAAGGATATCGATGATACTATTGCACAGATCGGAAAGGATGCTATTTAATAAGTGTCCTGTTCTTTTTTATTTATATGTTGGCTCTTGCAAGAGCCTTTCATTCTTTTTTTCTAATCCTTTGAAATTACCTGACTGAAAGCATCATTTGGAAACAGGAACCCGCTTAGTTTTCCATCGGTCATGACAAAGGCCATTGAATGTCCATCCTTTTGCATTATTTTCAGTGAGGATGAAAGCAGTTCATTTCTGGAAAATGAAGGAATTTCAATAACATGATCAACGATCTTGCTTTCCTTGTCATCCATACGCAGTAGATCTATAAGCTTTACAATACCAAGCGGGCCTGAACCATTGGATACCACAGCGATCTCTATGTTCTTCTCTATCATGGAACTGATAGCACCCTCAACATCAAGGGACCCATCGTGGACATACATGCACTCAAGAGGAGATATAAGGTCCTTTATTTTCAATGTATCAAGGTGCTTGAACTTCTTACTGGTATCCACAATGCTTGCAACCATCTCGTTTGCAGGGTGGAAGATCAATTCTTCTGCTGTGCCTATCTGAACAAGTTTAGCATCATCCATTATAGCGATCCTGTCACCGAGCTTGAAAGCTTCTTCGATATCATGTGTCACGAATATTATGGTCTTACCCAGTTTTTCTCTGATCTGGTAGAACTCTTCCTGAAGTTGTTTTCTTAAGATCGGGTCAAGTGCACCGAAGGGCTCATCCATGAGCAGAAGGGGAGGGTCCATCATGAGAGCCCTTGCAAGACCAACTCTCTGCTGCTGTCCACCGCTTAGTTGATGAGGATACCTATCCATGAACATCTCCGACGGAAGGGAAACAAAATCAAGGAGATATTCCACTCTGTCTTTGATCTTTTTCTCATCCCAGCCTTCCAGTTTGGCCACGAGACCGATGTTCTCAGCAATGTTCATGTGAGGGAAAAGACCGATATTCTGTATGACATAACCAATATTCCTGCGAAGAGCGACCGGTTCAAGTTCCATGACATTCTGGTCATTGATGAGAATGGTCCCTGA
>Ga0255365_10031_pt1 | contig 30146 bp, 30 predicted proteins | sample ANMaggSeSYBR01J3_FD_182089 | JGI IMG/M metagenome (GOLD analysis project Ga0255365, IMG submission 182089) | Sediment cell enrichment communities from methane seep in Santa Monica Basin, California, United Staets - ANME aggregate JGI... | ecosystem: Environmental > Aquatic > Marine > Cold seeps >... | reverse complement strand
AATGACTGTCAATCCCAGAACATAAACCAGGAGGACATAAACCCACCTTCCGGCAAACTTTGGCGTTCGTATCGGTGCTAAATTAAAGACAGCCAAAAACATTAACATTGCATATATAATTACTGAAAAAACCGGCTGGCTGAAAAAACCGTCAAACAAAAAGACAAAAGCAAGAATAAGGACATTGTTGTCAAGTGCCAATCCCATGTATGTCGAATCATCGACCAGGCCGAATACATTGAAATAACTCAACCGTATTGCGCTGGTAGCGACAATCACGAACGCTCCGGGCAGGAACCATGGATTGAATTCTCCATAACTCAAGAGAAAAACAGCGGGACAAATTCCAAAACTTACAATATCTATCAATGAATCAAGCTGTCCTCCGAAAGCTCGATATTCATCTGTCCGTCCCTTCATCCGGCGGGCAATGATTCCATCTCCCCAGTCAAATAAAACAGCCCAGATCATTCCGATTATCGCAACTGGGAAATTCCCTAATATGGCATAATATATACTAAAGACTGCACATAGCAGCCCTGCAAGCGAACAGATATTAGGAAGGTCCCGGGCGAAAGTGATCATTCCAGTCTGATGCGATCGTTGACGTTGCGAATCGTTCATCAGGATACTTCCACTCAATTCAAATCAATGATATCTGCCAATGCTTCAACTAATTTGCAATTTTCTGTTTCAGTACGGCTGGCAATACGAATATAACGGTCAGAGTCAGGTAGAGTTTTGTCCTGGAGGTGTTTTATGTACATGTTATGCTCAATAAACAATCTCCGCGTGACTTCAGGGCCACTTTGTGCGTAATCCGGGATGCGGCAGAATACAAAGTTTGCATCAGGTTTGTAAACAGTCATTCCCTGAATCGCACACAGGTTTTTATACAGATTGTCCCTGTCGGACCGTACCTGTTTACAGCTTTCGACAAACTCCTGTCTGTAATCGGGCAAAATCCGCAGAAACTCTTCGGAAAATCCGTTAATATTCCATATAGGTACGCCTTTTCTTACAGATTCAACAAAACCCAAATTTGCAGTTAACATATAACCGATCCTGAGACCGCAGATACCGTAGGCTTTGCTCATGCTTTTAAGGATTGCCATATTTGGATAATGTTTTATTTCATGTTCCAGGGTTGTTTGATCCGGATCAGGTGCAAAATCCATGAATGATTCATCGACGATCAGCATGCAGTCATGATTTGCAAGTTTTTGTGCAAGATCTATTAGATCGGACTTAGGAACCAGCATAGATGTTGGATTATTAGGTGAAACCACAACCGCAATATCTGCTTTAACCCTGATCGCTTCAGCAGCAAACTTATCTACATCCAATTGAAAAGATGGATATTCAAGAGGAAATTCGACTACCTGGCCTGCCGGAGCAGCATTCGCATATTCATTAAAAGAGGGCACTGGAACGATCAACTTTCGGGATATACTACCTGATATAATTTTGATAAGTTCGGCTGCGCCGTTCCCTACAACGATTCGTTCAGCAGGCTGATGGATCAAATTACCTATAAGACCGGCAAGATCATCCTGTGCAACCGGATAGTTAAGGACAATGTCATGAATTTGATCTTTAAAGTTTGTAAAAATTGCCTCTGGCGGGAAATATAGATTGTAAAGATAAGCATGATCTATAAACCCATGACGATGGTAACCACCATGCTGACTGGCAACGAAATCATATTTTTCAGACTGGGTCTCATAATTATGCTGTGCCATGAATTCTTCCTATGGATTTGTTTTTAGGCGATACTTCGTTTTCTTGAATGTTAGCCTCACGAATCTGCTTTAAACTTAAAGAATTTGACTGAGGCAATGACCTTAATCTGGAAAGTGAACGAGTGATCGATCCCCTCCCCATGCTCTTTGTATGTTGAAAAAACGGTTTTGATATCCCAGAGACATGCTGCGTGATATTGGAAGGAATTTTTGTTTCATATCTATCTGCCGAAAATAGTTTCTCAGTCTCTGCCAGATCCTCAACTGTGTCTATTTCATACCATGGCTTGCCGTCAAAAGATACAGTTTTAAGAGAAAGGCTGCCATCTGCCACCATTTCCGCAAATACGATTTCATAATAGTTGTTTACTCTACCAGCTGAAATGTACTGGTCCAGTCTTTCTATAATACTATGCCATGAAGAGAGCGAAAAACTGTACATATTAACAGTCTTATATCTGATCTCATCAAAAGTTCCGGCAACACCGTTTTGGAATTTCTTAACATATTGGGATTTATTGATTGATTGATTGACTGTGACAGTTGAACCATTCATCCACGGCTGCATGCGTGCAACGGCGATTCTGTCAGGATAACGCATGTTATCCAGGAGAGATACGTCAAAAACAAGATCACTTTCAATCAACATAAACGGCTCATTAATAATTTCACGGGCCATCCAGAGTGAATAGATATTATTGGTTGTCGCATAAAGAGGGCTGAAAACATAATCGATTGTCATGCCGCACGCCTGCGTTCCTAGAAACTCACGAATACATTTTTCCTGATACCCTGTGACTACAACAAGACGTTTGAAGCCTTGCTTATTTAAATTGATGACAAGTCGTTCAAGTATGGATGCCTCATGAACCATTGTGAGGCATTTCGGTATGTGGTGTGTCAGAGGATAAAGACGACTTCCCTTTCCAGCTGCCAATAGTAATGCTGTAGTTACAACCCCAGTGTCACGATTGCTGTGGCTAGAATTCATTGTCTCCCTAATAGGCTGTAAATGCTTAAATACGTTGGATATTACATTAGACAATTCCGCATGCGCCGCCAATTTTTTTTGTATAGTGAATGACCGGCCATAACATCAGCATATAAAAAACTTCAACACCCCCCCGATATCCTGATGGTGGACGGCAGCGGCAGGCTCAACCATGGTAGTAATCGGATTGTTCCTTCTCAGTCCCCTGTTTAAAATGGGAAAGTATAGTCGCTTTTTGACAGCTTCGATCATTGCCAATTACTTGATAGCTTTTAATATGTCTGCATACAGTTCTGTTGAGCACTGCCAGCCTTTATGCATAATTTCATTCAGGCCATCAAGGGTTTCTTCTTTTGTCAGCAGCCCCATTTTCATCATTCGAAGAAGTAAATAGATCGTTCCATGATGCCCTATTCCTTTTATCTCTGCCATTCCCCTGAGTTTGGTTCCGACTTGTTGAAATTGGCGAAAACTAAGTCAGGCAGAAACTATAAAAAGCTTTTTAATTCATTATAAACGATGTCTACTTTGTTCCATCATTATAAAAATACATTCTGGAAGAGGAATCGATATTGACTACCGAAAAAATCACGCTCTCCCAACTCGAAAACTTCCTGTTTAAATCCGCTAATATTCTGCGTGGCAAGATGGATGCCTCCGAGTTCAAGGAATTCATCTTCGGGATGCTCTTTTTAAAACGTCTGTCAGATGAGTTCGACCGCAAGCGCGAGCAACTGCGCAAGAAAGATTTCGCGCATCTGAAGGATCAGCCGGATCTCATCAAGGAACTGTTGGAAGACAAAACATCCTATGGTGAGACTTTCTTTGTTCCAGTTCACGCCCGCTGGCATGAAGCATGGACCGACGAGAACGGTGACATAGTTCCGGCGCTGAAGGATCTGAAGCACGACATCGGTAACATGCTGAACAAGGCCATTGCCGCAGTCGAAGAGGAAAACGATTCCCTCGCTGGGGTGCTCAAAAACAATATCGATTTTAATGCCGTCAAAGGTAAGACCAAGATTCCTGACCAGAAATGGAAATATCTGCTGGACCACTTCAACCAGCCTCAGTTCGTGCTGGTCAACGACAACTTCGAGTTCCCTGACCTGCTGGGTGTGGCCTACGAATACCTGATCAAGTACTTTGCCGACAGCGCGGGTAAAAAAGGCGGCGAGTTCTACACTCCCGTCGAAGTGGTGCGCCTCCTGGTGCAGATAACCAAACCCGAGGCGGGCAACAATATCTACGACCCCACTGCCGGTTCAGGTGGTTTCCTGATCCAGTCCCATCAATACGTGGAAGAGCAGGGGCAAGACCCGAATGACCTGGCCCTCTACGGGCAGGACTCTAACGGCACCGTATGGTCGATCTGCAACATGAACATGATCCTCCACAACATCACCCGCTTCACCATCGAAAACGGAGACACCCTGGAGGACCCGCAGATTCTGGAAAATGGCCAGATACGCAAATTCGACCGTGTACTTGCCAATCCACCTTTCTCACAGAATTACAGCCGTGCCAACATGAAATTCCCCAGCCGCTTCCGCGAATGGTGTCCCGAGACCGGTAAGAAAGCAGACCTGATATTTGTGCAGCATATGCTGGCCAGCCTCAAGCCCGACGGCCATATGGCCACAATCATGCCTCACGGAGTGCTGTTTTGCGGCGGCAAGGAGAAACTTATACGCGAGATATTTATCAATGGCGATGTGATTGAGGCTATCATCAGCCTGCCGCCTGGCCTCTTTTACGGGACCGACATCCCCGCCTGCGTAATCGTAGCCAACAAGAACAAGCTCGATTCACAGGAGGATAAAGTGCTGTTTATCAATGCTGACCGCGAATACGCTGAAGGCAAGGCCCAGAACAAACTGCGCCCTGAAGACATCGAAAAGATTGATTTTGTTTTCACCCATAAGCGGGAGCTACCAAAATACTCCCGTCTGGTCAGCAAGGCCGAGGTCGTGGAGACCCATGATTACAACCTTAACATCCGCCGCTATGTGGACAACACCCCCGAGCCAGAACCTGAGGATGTGCAGGCGCACCTGATCGGTGGCATTCCCGAGAGTGAGGTCAGTGCCCGCGCCGCCGACTTTGCCCGCTTTGGGATACAACCTGATACAATATTCCAGCCCGAGCGCTCCGGCTACCTTGTTTTCAATGAGGAGATTGAGGCTAAGCTCGTCATCAAGGCTACCCTGGAAGCTGACCCTGCGCTTCAAGAGACCCTCATCGTGCACCAAGATGCTTTAGAAGCCTGGTGGGCTGTGGCTCGTGACAACTTTGCCCAGCTCTGTGATGGTAAGAAGATGCTCGAGGTGCGGCAGGAGCTGCTAACCACGCTCAAAGATAAACTCATCCCCTTGGGTGTGCTCGATGAGTTCAAGAGCGCAGGGGTGTTCGTGAACTGGTGGCAGCAGATCCGCTATGACCTCAAGACCATTATCTCCACCGGCTGGCATCACACTCTTATTCCCGATGAATACTTGATTGACACCTTTTTCCATGCCGAGGCCGACGAGATTGAAACGCTGGATGCACAGATCGAACTTGCCGAGGCGGTGGAAACTGCGCAGGAAGTGGCTGCCTATGAGCCGGATGAGGGCGAAAATGTCACCGCTGCTGTAATCAAAAAGGCTCTCAAGGCGCTGATATATGACCTTAAGGGTAGCACCGGAGACTCCGCTCGTAAGGAACTGGAAAATCTGCAAGCACAGGACAAGGCTATAGCGTCCATCGAGAAACGGATAAAAGATGGCAAAACCACGCTGAAAAATAAAACTGACGAACTGGAACTCAAGCTCCAGCTCAAGCGTCTCGGGGGTGAAGAATTTAAGGCCGAGAGCTTTGAGCTGATCCGACAGGTGGACACTCAGCTGGCGAACCTTGACCCAGGTAACAAGACCGACAAGAAGAAGATTACTGCCCTGAACAAGGACAAAAACGCCCTAGAAGCACGTCTCGCCAAAACCGACGGCATTCTCGCTGTCATCGGTGGACAGCTCACCGAAGAAGATGCCCGCCGGCTGATTCTGAAAAAGCTTTATGACATTGGCCATCAGGAGCTGAATCGCTATCTCAATGCCGAAAAGCGCGGGCTGGTCCAGGTGGTGGAAAAATTCTGGGACAAATACGTTGTATCCAGCCGTGAACTGGAAAGCGAGCGGAGTGAAACCCTGAGAGAGCTGGATGGGTTTTTGAGTAGATTGGGTTACTTGGGAGTGGAAGTATGAAACCAATTCGCATTTTTATAAGCAGTGTGCAACAGGAGTTTGCACAGGAGCGCGCCGTTCTGCGTGAGTATTTGCAGGGGGATCCGCTTTTTCGGCGTTTCTATGATGTTTTTCTGTTCGAGGATGTACCTGCCCAGGATAAAAGGGCAGATGAACTCTATCTGGATGAAGTGGAGCGGTGCGATATCTACCTCGGACTGTTCGGCTGTGATTATGGCTCTGAAGATGCCGAAGGCATCTCGCCCACGCAGCGTGAGTTTGATCTGGCAGGCGAATTATCCAAACCCCGTTTTATCTTTGTTAAAAGCAGCAATGCGAAGTGTCATCCCAAGATGGCAACTTTGATCGGCAGAGCGGACAATCACCTAATTCGGCGTCATTTTACCAGTCTGCCGGAATTGACTACAGCGGTTTATGCCAGCCTGGTTCACTATCTGGAAGATGTTGGTTGTTTGCGAACAGGGCCTTTTGATGCAACGGCTGCGCGAAGTGCCACACTGGAAGATATCTCGCCTGACAAAGTACAGTGGTTTTTATCCTGCGCGCGTAATGCCCGTGATTATGCTTTGGCAGAAACAACTTCTGTTACTGATGTGTTAACGCATTTAGATCTTCTTGATAAAGGGACACCAAATCACGCAGCCATTTTGTTATTTGGGGTCAAACCCCAGCGCTTTTTAATCTCTTCAGAAGTGAAGTGCATGCACTTTCATACCCTGGAGAAGCGCAAGCCGATTCCATCTTATCAGATTTACAAAGGGACAATCTTTGATCTTGTGGATAAGGCAGTTGACGTTGTCAGGTCGACACTGACCCGATCTGGCGGAACCCGCGCGGTGGGGCCGCAGGCGCCGGTTGAATATGACACCCCCCCGGAAGTTGTGGCAGAAGGTATCGTGAACGCGGTGGCGCATCGCGATTACACAAGTAACGCAAGCGTGGAGGTACAGCTTTTTCCTGACCGGTTGGAAATCTGGAATCCCGGTACCGTGCATCCCCCTCTGACACTTGAAAAACTGCTCCTGCCCCATGCCAGTCAACCCAACAATCCGTTGATCGCTGAACCGTTTTTCCTGACAAAATATATTGAAAAGGCAGGCAGTGGAACGGTCGATATGCTGAAACGCTGCCGGAAGGCAGATATGCGGCAACCCGAGTTTCATGTGGATTCGGGTTTTTTCATCCTGACTGTTTGGCGTAAAAGAATTGCGGCAGCAGAGGAGCAGGGGGAACAGGGGGTAGAGTCACAGCCAGAGTCACAGCTAGAGTCGGGACCAGATTGGCACCAGGTCGGCACTAAGTTGGCACTAAGTCGGCACCAAGTTGAAATATTGCATAAGTGTTTGATTGACAGCGGAATAACTGAACTTATGGAAATTGCGGGAAGGACAGACCGCACCAAGTTCAGGAACCAAGTCCTTAATCCACTTATTGAGGCTGGGCTTTTAGAAATGACACTACCCGAAAAGCCGCGGAGTAGTAAACAGAAAAACAGGCTGACCGAATAAGGGCATGAACTTTTTAAAAAACAAACGAAAGGGACTTATTCTGATGAAAAGTGAAATGAAACCACAGACGAACGAACTCGTTCAGGCTGTTGGCGAACTCGCAGTAGCACGGCAGCAGCTTGCACGTCAGGCAGAACAGCAATACTCTTTTGAAGTTGATTCTATCCTGCGAAATCAATGCTGTGAACCCCAGCGCATCGAATGCTTGATTGACGGAATGCTCGATTTTTGTTTCGATGATGAGATGTTGTGTTTATACAAAGATCTCTGCCGTTATTACTTTAAAATTGACCCCGTGGCAACCGCTTCTTATATCTACGCCTATCGTGAAATGTGGGATGAGGAAGAAAATTTTAATAATGGGAGGTGAAGTTTGAAATGAGCAAAAATAAGAAAAACACCATAGAGGTTCAAATCACGTCGATTGCCATCGTTTCTCTGAAGTATAAGGGTTATATTTCTCTGACTTACATTGCCAAATATCGTAACAATCAAGAACCCTTTGCAATCATCAATAATTGGATGCGGGGGCGGAGCACGATTGAATTCCTGGGTTTGTGGGAAAAATTAAGCAATCCCGATTTTAAACCTCTCGAATTCGAGAGGTTTAAAAGTGAAGCAGGAGATAATTACTTTGTGCTTTCGCCTCAAAGATGGGTTGAATCCACCCATGCCATTGGACTCATCTCGAAGTCAGGTAGATATGGGGGCACGTATGCTCATAAAGATATCGCCTTCGAATTTGCGTCGTGGATATCTTCAGAATTCAAGCTTTACTTAATCAAGGAATTCCAGCGCCTCAAGTATGACGAAAACCGCCGAATCTCCCTCAAATGGAACCTCAATCGCACCCTTTCCAAGCTCAACTATCGCATCCACACCGATGCTATCAAGGCCCACCTCATTCCTGTACTCATCACCCCGGCACAGGCTGCCCAACCAAATCTGTTCCAAGGTGAGATTGAAAATCTTCAGTTGCCAAAGCCACAAATAGAAGAACAGCAAAGAATTGCTGATTTCTTGGATTCATCGGAAGCGTACATCAATCGCTTTCAAACGACACTAAGAAAACTCCGCTCCCTCAAAACCGCTCTCATGCAGGACCTGCTCACTGGCAAGAAGCGCGTTACTCCTATGTTAACCGAACCACCGGGGGCGAACGCATGACCTCCAAACTCCCCATAAACCTCAAGGACTTGCTTCACCAACGAAAGGTCGAAGGCGAGAGGATCGAGTACAAGACAGGGTGGAATCCGGATCCGATCATGCGCACTCTCTGCGCCTTTGCCAACGACTTCGAGAACCTTGGCGGCGGTTATATGGTGATCGGACAGGACTGCGACGAGACGGGGATGCCAGTCTTTCCGCCGAAAGGCCTGCCCGACAATCAACTTGACAGAATACAGCGGGAACTTCTGGGGTTCTGCAACCAGATCCAGCCTTCCTATTTTCCCATGTTGAGTGTCGAACGCTTCGAGGATCGCAACCTGATCATCCTGTGGGCACCCGGAGGCCAGAACCGGCCGTACAAGGTTCCGAGGTCCGTCACGGCCAGGAAGAAAGATTACCGCTACTACATCCGCCGCTACTCCAGCACGGTTGAAGCAAGAGCTGATGATGAGCAGGAGTTGATCAGCCTCACAGCCAGGGTTCCCTTTGACGACCGCTTCAATCAGACCGCTGGGACTAATGACCTGTCGTTGCGATTGATGGAGGAATTCCTGCGCGAGGTGGGCAGCGATCTTGCGAATGAGTCGCGGGAGCTTTCAGCCGAAGCCCTGGGACGGCAAATGAATGTGGTGAGTGGTCCCACTGAAGCGGCTTTACCGAAAAACGTCGGCTTGCTCTTTTTCAACGATCATCCTGAGCAGTTCTTCCCGGCGACACAAATTGATGTGGTCTGGTTTCCGGAAGGGCCGGGTGGGGACCGCTTTGACGAGAAGACCTTTACAGGACCTCTTGCCCGTATCACTCGTGACGCACTGAGCCATATCCAGGCCAACTATCTCAAGCAAACGGTCGTCAAACACCCAGACCGGGCCGAAGCCGAGCGTTTCTGGAATTATCCCTACGCTGCCATCGAAGAGGCGGTGGTCAATGCCGTTTACCACCGTTCCTACGAGATTCGTGAGCCGATAGAAGTGCGAATCACCCCTGAGGATTTGGTGGTTCTGAGTTTTCCCGGCCCGTATCACTCGATTCGCCTGAAAGACTTGAAACAGGGCAATGCCGTCTCCCGCCGCTACCGCAACCGCCGCATCGGCGAGTTCCTCAAGGAACTGGACCTCACCGAAGGCCGCTCCACCGGCATCTCAAAAATCCTGAAGGTCATGAAAGGCAACGGTTCTTTGCCTCCCGAGTTCGAGACCGACGATGACCGTAGCTATTTCCTGATCCGCCTGCCTGTGCATCTGGAGGCTGAAGGTTCGGAGAAAACGCCGGTAGAAACGCCGGTAGAAACGCCGGTAGAAACGCCGGTAGAAACGCCGGATCAGATTCTAAGTATGCTGGATGAGAATCCAGAAATGACCTTAGCAGAGGTCGCTTCGAAGATTGGTAAATCGCTCCGCGCCGTTGAAAGGGCTTCTTCGAAGCTGGTTAAAGCAGGCCGATTAAGATTTGTCGGCCCGAAGAAAGGCGGCCACTGGGAGGTAAAAGAGAAAACATGAGCATGCAAAACACCGCCGCTGATGGAAAAGGGGGGCAGAATATGAAAGAAAACTCGCTTGCTGTATTTGAAGATTACAAAATCCGCAGAGTATATGATGAGGAATCGCAAACATGGTATTTCTCTGTAGTAGATATTATTCAGGTGTTGATACAGCAGCCTGATTATCAAGCTGCAAGAAACTATTGGAAGGTTTTGAAAAACCGCCTGAATAAAGAGGGAAATGAGTCGGTTACAAAATGTAACCGACTGAAAATGGAAGCTGCTGACGGGAAGCAGTACCTTACAGACGTTGCTGATCCTGAAACGCTTTTGCGTCTCATTCAGTCCGTTCCCAGCCCCAAAGCTGAGCCGATCAAGCTATGGCTGGCCAGGGTCGGCTATGAACGAATGCAGGATATGGCAGACCCGGCGCGTTCTCTTGACAGGGCGCGGGAGTACTGGCAACAGCATGGGAGAAGCGAAAAATGGATCCAGCAGCGAATGATGGGGCAGGAGACCCGCAACAAGCTGACTGATTACTGGAATGATCATGAGATTAAAAAAGAAAAGGAATACGCAATTTTGACCAACATCATTCATCAGGAATGGGCGGATATCTCTGTAAAAAAGCATAAGGAAATTAAGGGGCTAAAAAACCAAAACCTGAGGGACCATATGAACGAAGCTGAACTGATATTTACCGCTCTTGCCGAACTATCCACCCGGCAGATAGCAGAGACTACGAATGCAGTCGGCATGGACGAAAACAAGGACGCCGGTAAAAAAGGTGGCGGCATTGCCAAAAAGGCAAGGCGTGAACTGGAAGCAAAGACAGGTAGAAAGGTTGTCACCCAAGAGAGCTTCCTTCCGCTTGGATCAAAAAAGGCGTTGCCACCATCCAGGAGAAAAACGTGACTTCAAACATCTCCTCTCATACGTCACACTTGAGAATTGACGAACGCAACCACGTCGAAAAACCCCTGCTCGATCAGCTTGACGGACTGGGCTGGGACATAATCGGCCTCGACAGCAAGCAGCAGCCAGCCGACAGCCACCGCCAGAATTTTACCGAGGTGGTGATACTTCCGGTCTTGCGCGAGCAGCTCAAGGTCATCAACCCATGGCTGGAAGACGATCAGGTAGAGGAAGTCATCAAGCAACTCACTGCCAGCTTCTCGGGCAGCGACTTGATCAAAAACAACCGCCACGCCTTTAAGCAGGCGATATGAATGGCATCGAAGAGAAGAATGTATAATAAGGCGCTGCATCCGGACACTATTTGTGCCTATTTCCTAAACTCCTAACGATCGATAGGCTTCTATCCTTGCCGTAACTCACAAAATACATTTATCCCCCTACCATATAGAACATGGTATGGACACCACCCTATTCCCCACCGACCTATCCAATCCCTCAATGCTGCGCGCCCAGGAACTGGTCAGGCAGCGGGTCGTCCTGCACAACGATCATGCCGCACTCCGGCTGATAGCAGGCGTGGACCAGGCGTTCATGGAAGATACCATCATCTCAGGCATTGTGGTGATTGACTATGAATCCCTGGACGTGGTTGAAGAAGTACACTACACAGGTACTATAGAGTATCCATACATCCCCACCTTCCTGTCCTTCAAGGAAGGACCGGCCATAACATCAGCATACGAGAAACTCCAGCACACCCCAGACATCCTGATGGTGGACGGCTGCGGCATCAACCACCCCAGGGGCGCCGGGCTTGCCACCCACATTGGCGTTGCGATGGATGTCCAACCATAGGGGTGGCCAAGCACATACTGTGCGGAAAAGGGGACGAACCACTGGAAGTAGGCGATGTCAGCCCCCTGGTCTTTGAAAGCAAACAGGTGGGATGGCTCATCAAATCCTGCCGCCGGTGCCGTTCCATCGTGGTTGCACCCGGGCACAGGGTTAGCACGGACGGGGCACTTGCGATAACAAAGCATATGCTGCGGGGACATAAACTGCCCGAGCCCTGCCTGCTGGCGCATAAGCATGTGAATAATTTGAAGAAAACAATAATGTAACTTAAGGATATACAGGCTTACATTCTCAGTCACTTGTAAAAACAGGGAAATAAAGCCGGTCACTACCTATCAGTACAATACTACCTATCAGTACAATACTACCTATCAGTACAATACTACCTATCAGTACAATACTACCTATCAGTACAATACTACCTATCAGTACAATAATGCATATCAGTACAACATCATTATCAAGCCCGTTATCTGTCATTATTCCAGGATTTTTGATATTTTACTGCAGGCCTTTTCCATCTCTACAATTACAAGACCTATATTCATCTCATCCCTGAACAGTGAACTAAGTATTGCGAGTTTACCAGCTTCCATGATTATGGTTATGGCATCAGGTGACCTGATAATAAGCATATTTGGCGGATTTTTTTGTATCTCTTCCATAACGGTTTTAGCTGAACCCATAATGGTTGCTGTATAAGCACCCAAACGTGCTTCAGGTATATTTTCGGGCACATCTGAAACCATGACAAGACCCTGGTTACTTGAAATGACCGATGCCTCAATATCACCGGTATTTTTTAGTTCTTTTAGTATCTCACGCAGAGAATCCTGAATATTTGCCATGATCCTTATTTTTCCCAGAACTTTGGTTTTATTACGAACCTGCAGACGTCATCTCCCATTGCCTGGCAACTGACCTCTTCGCATACCATATCTTCCTTATTGAATACCACTTCCAAATATCCACACATGAAGCCTTCCAGAAAGTAACAGACAGGAGTGTCGCTTTTTCCGGTATGTATCATAGCCTCAACATTTTTTATCACTGTGCAGGTTATCTCCCGTTGGTTAACAGATAATTCAATATCTCTCAGAATTAGCCAGCCATAACGGGCAAATTGTTGAGTGGTAGCGCTGATTATTTCATCAGTTGTTTCACATTCCCACTGCCTGATAACAACAAGTGCGGAGTTCTTTCCTGCATCATATCCTGATGTATAGAACATCGGTCTGGCGCCTTTTCCCAATGCATCTAATATCCCTTTATGAAGCGATCCAAAAGTTGATTTTGACATCACTATCACAGGGACACCGCTTATGGTTATATTGGCGTTATCATCATCTAATTCGATGAATAACGCCTCATCTACGGCTTTGATAGAATTTACCCCATTAAATTGCAGATTACAATAAAAGATAATTGTATTTTTTAATTGAAATGATTATCATTTTAAGAAATGTTACTATCTGGATATCAATTTTTAAAACATTGTAACATAATGACATGACAAGTTACTTATCAACACTGTAGTTCAAGCCGCACTCGTTGCATAAGTAAGTGATCACTTCTTTGCCCTTGGTACTTTTCCTTATAGTAGATTCCATCCAGCTGCCACAGGTGGGACATTTCTGGTCGAACAGGGAATGATCTTTTTTTTCCATGTTCCCTCATCACCTGCCCATCTTTTTGTGTGCCCGCGCAAGGTGTCCTGCCGCCTGGGCACCTATAAGGGAAATCTCACCTGCCAGTGCTGCTGCTCCTATTATCTCGGCAAGTTTTTTGGCATTTGTGCCTGGTGTTTCTCCTGCTCCTGCTACTCCCAGCATTTCAAGGCACTCGCGCTGGGTGGCAATACCTGTACCCCCACCCACCGTACCCACCTGTATGGCAGGCAGCGTCACACTGCAGTACAGGTCACCTTTATCTGTGAGCTCCATGCTAGTGATAGCACTGCTGGCCTCTACCACATGGGCTGCATCCTGGCCGCAGGCAAGGTACATGGCTGCAACAATGTTTGCCACATGTGCGTTAAATCCTGTACTTCCGGCCCTGGCTGAGCCAAGCAGGTTCTTCTTGTAATTGACCTTTGCCATTGATCCGGGCTCTGTCTTGAGCTTTTGCTCGACTACGTTTACCGGAATGACCACATCTGCCACAACAGTTTTTCCCCTACCCAAAATATTATTGATGGCAGAGGGTTTTTTATCAGTACATACATTGCCTGAGAGTGATACCAGTTCCACATCAAGTTGACCTGTGATAAAATCGCAAATGGCTTCAGATGCAATTGTTGCCATGTTCATGCCCATGGCATCCTTGGTATCGAACCTGAACCTGAGATACACATTGTTCCCTACCACAAAGGGCATTACGTCAAGCAGTTCCCCGAACCTGGTGGTCTCGGATGCCTTTGCCTTCATGGCCTCGAAGTTCCCAGGATCATTGACCCAGTCAACGAACTCCCTGGCCCGGACCACATCCTTTACTGTGAAAACGGGTGCACGGGTCATACCGTCATTGAAAATCCTGACATTGGTACCGCCGCATGCCGAGATAACCGAACAGCCCCGGTTGGTACTGGCTACCAGTGCCCCTTCTGTGGTGGCGAGGGGTAAGTAATAATTCCCGCATGCATATTCACCATTGATAGTAACAGGCCCGGATATTCCAAGAGGTAACTGGATTGCCCCGATCATATTTTCAATATTGCGCTTTGCAGCTTCTGTTTCATCGATGGAGAATTTGCCCACATTATCAAGTTCTGTACCAGTCATGCGAACTGCGGCTTCTCTTCTTATGTCCACTGCTTCCCTGGTATCCACGAACTGGTCAATGGCATGGAGCTTCATCTCTCCTTTGACTACCTTTTGTATGATCTCCTCTTTTGACAACCCCTTATCCTGGTTCATGCAAATACTGTAGTGCAATAATCTATTTAACTCTGGCGAAAACCGACATTACTGGTTTTCAGGGATACCTGGAAATGGCTTGGACCAAATAGACTGACAACCAGACTAAATTAAGTATATAAACAAATAAGCAGATACAAGTATATAGAAAATACATAGCATATTTATATACTACATATTTATATTAAAGGAGAATAACGTGGCAGATACTAATGACAATGATTCCGGATCCACTGATGACCTTCTGGGTGGACTTGAAATTGAATCCACCGCAGATATCCAGGTTCCTGAGAACCTGATCGACCAGGTGATAGGCCAGGAACATGCAGTGGAAGTAGTTAAAAAGGCAGCCACCCAGCGGCGGCATGTTATGATGCTGGGTACACCTGGTACAGGCAAGTCAATGCTGGCCAAGGCTATGGCAGATCTTTTGCCAAAAGAGGAATTGCAGGATGTCCTGGTGTATAATAATCCTGAGGACAACAACACACCGAAGATCAGGGTAGTGCCTGCCGGCAAGGGCAAAGAGATCGTGGACGCCCACAAACTGGAAGCAAGAAAACGAATGCAAGCCCGCAACATGTTCATCATGATATTCGTGTTCGGCATAATCATCTACTCACTTTATACCGGGATGCTGATCTGGGGTATCATCGCTGCCGTACTGATCTTCATGGTCATGCGCCAGTTCATGCCAAAAGAAGAGGCATACATACCAAAACTCCTGGTATCCAATGCAGGTAAGGAAAAAGCCGCATACGTGGATGCTACAGGTGCACATGCAGGTTCCCTGCTGGGTGATGTGAGGCACGACCCGTTCCAGAGCGGAGGCTTGGAAACCCCTGCCCATGACAGGGTGGAAGGTGGAGCCATTCATAAAGCGCATAAAGGTGTGCTGTTCATAGACGAGATCAATACCCTTGGGCTGGAATCCCAGCAGAACCTGCTGACAGCCCTGCAGGAGAAGGAATTTTCCATCACTGGCCAGAGTGAGCGCTCCTCGGGCGCAATGGTAAAGACAGAACCTGTTCCATGCGATTTCACCATGGTCACTGCCGGTAACCTTGATGCTTTGAGGGGAATGCACCCGGCACTGCGTTCAAGGATCAAGGGTTACGGTTATGAGGTTTATATGAGTGATACCATACCTGACAATGTCGATAACAGGCAAAAACTTGTCAGGTTCGTGGCACAGGAAGTGATAAGGGATGGTAAAATACCCCATTTTGACAGTAGTGCCACAAAAGAGATCATCCTGGAAGCAAGGCGCCGGGCAGGCAGAAAAGGACACCTAACCCTGAAACTGAGGGACCTGGGCGGTCTTGTCAGGGTTGCGGGTGATATTGCGCACTCTGAAAATGCTGATATGACACTTGCAGAACATGTGCTTAAGGCAAAGAGCATTGCCAGGTCTGTGGAACAACAGCTTGCCGACCAGTACCTTGAACGGAGAAAGGATTACAAGATGTTCGAACAGGAAGGCAGCCAGGTGGGAAGAGTTAACGGCCTTGCGGTTATGGGAAGCGATTCAGGGATCATGCTCCCCATAATGGCAGAGGTGACGCCTGCCCAGTCCAGTTCCGAAGGTAGGATCATAGCCACAGGTATGCTCAAGAAGATCGCCAGGGAAGCTGTTGATAACGTATCAGCCCTGATCAAAAAGGTAAGTGGCAAAGACACCAGGTCAATGGATGTACATATCCAGTTCATCGGTACCTATGAAGGAGTGGAGGGCGACAGTGCGTCCATCAGTATAGCTACTGCTGTGCTGTCAGCTTTCGAGAACATTCCTGTTGACCAGTCAGTGGCCATGACCGGGTCGCTGTCAGTGAGGGGTGACGTGCTTCCGGTTGGCGGCGTGACCTACAAGATCGAGGCTGCAGCCCAGGCCGGTATCAAGACCGTGATTATACCCAGATCAAACATGGGTGATGTCATGATCGAGGATGAATACAAGGACAAGATCGAGATTGTCCCTGTGAGCAATATCACCGAGGTACTGGATAAAAGCCTTATTGGGCCTGAAAAGAAAAAACTGATCAAGACCATTAAGAAATCATACGCCTTTCCAAAGCTGAACCTGGGCCTGACTGATAATATTCCAGTGTCATCAGTGCCGGCACCTCAATAGGCAGGGATATACTTTGAACAATTCACAGGTTGATTTCCATGACATCAGGGTACTGAAAAGTTCAGGACTCAGCATTTTTATCGATAATGGTGAGATAGAACAGATATCAAATAACTATACCAGTGGAACAGCATGTCGTGCACTGGTCAACGGGTCGTGGGGTATTGTCTCATCCGACAACACCAGAGATCCTGAAAGCATGCTTTTTTCAGCAGCAAAGCTATCCAGCCAGGCACATAGAAGGTCTCCAAGACCGAGTATCGATCTGGCCCGGGTGGAATCTCCTTTGATACATGACCTTCCGGTAGTTGAAAAAAACCCTGCCGATATTCCAATTGAGGATAAAGTAGAACTTATGCTTGATATCCACAAACGGACAAAGGTACAGGATGTTTCAAGTTCCACTGTAATGTATTCCGAAAGTGTGACCGAAGTGGAATATAGTAACTCAGAGGGTGTGGAGGTTTCATACAGCCAGGTTCGGACAGGGTTTGCAGTAACTGCGGTGGCTTCACGCAATGGTGTGTTCCAGATGGGCAGGGAGAGCAAGTTCAATGTGTGCGGGTACGAGCTGTTCGACAGGTACGATGCACTGGAGCTGGCAGAGACGGCAGGGAATACTGCAAGGGACCTGTTATCGGCCAGTGTGCCAAAAGGCGGCAGGATGCCAGTGATACTTGACCAGGAACTGGCAGGTGTGTTCATCCACGAGGCTGTGGGTCATGCAGCAGAGGCAGACCATGTGGCAGAGGGTAATTCCATCCTTGCAGGCAAGATCGGTAGCCAGATCGCTTCTTCCTGTATAACTGTCATAGACGACCCGTCCATGCACGGTTATGGCTACTATCCTGTTGATGACGAAGGAGTGGAATCCAGACCCACTACATTGATAGAAAATGGAGTCCTGAAGTCGTACCTGCATAGCAGGGAGACAGCTGCACTATTTCCGGATACCGGCCGGCCTGGTAATGCCAGGTCCCAGGGGCTTTCAAGACCCATTATCAGGATGAGCAATACTTATATCGAAAATAGTGATTCCTCTTTCGGAGAGATGTTATCTGAGATAAAGGACGGTATTTACCTGATTGGCAGTCGCGGGGGACAGGTGAATCCGGGCGAGGGTGTGTTCCAGTTCAATGCAGAGCGCGGGTTTTTGGTGGAGAACGGTGAACTGACTACGCCTGTTCGGGATGTTTCACTGTCAGGACATACAATGGATATCTTAAAGCACGTGCAGATGGCTGCCGGTGATATGAAAATGACCTCTGGTAGGTGCGGCAAAGGCGGGCAGCTTGCGCCTGTATGTGATGGGTCGCCGCATATCCTGGTCTCAGAGGCTATGGTGGGGGGAAGCGGATGAGTAGTGATATAAATATTATTTATGACATGGCCAGAAAGGCGCAAAAAGCTGCAGAGCGCTCGGGTGCCGATGAGGTGGAAGTATTCGGGCTTATGGCCAGCAGCGTTAATGTGGACATCCAGCTGGACAGGATCGACCTTGCAAAGGAAAGTTTTTCAAAGGGAATTGGTGTCAAGGCGATAGTAAATGGTGCAGTGGGTTTTTCGTCCACAAATGATCCTGCGCGCATCATAGATGCGGCAAAATCCGCCACAAGTTCGGCAAGGGTGCGGCACAGCGACCCAGACTGGACCGGACTGCCGCAGGCTTGTGAATACAGAGCGGTAAACGGCATCCACGATCCCAGGATAGCCAATATAGATGTGGAAACCTGCATTGACCTGACCATGAAGATGATCGATGGGGCGGTATCGCTGGATGGTGCAAGACCCACGTCAGGGAAGTTCACATGTTTGGGGTCTGATTATGTGATACTGAACTCCAATGGTGTTGAAGTGAAGGAAGCTTCCACAAGGATCGATGGTTTTATTGAGTGCCGGGCCGGAGATGGTGATAAAATGTCCACTGCTTATGAGTTCGATATCTCCCGTAACCTTGATATTGATTTTTACCGCATCGGCAGCGAGGCTGCCAGACAGGCGCTTGAAGGTGTAGGCGGTGCGGGTGTCGATACATGCAAGACCGACGTGCTGCTTAAACCAAGTGCAATAGCCGATATTTTGGAAAGTACTTTTATCAATTCACTCGATTCTGAGAATATCCAGAAGGGGCGCTCGGCACTGGCTGGTAAACTGGGTGAGAAAATCGGTGCAGACGGCCTGGATATTGTAGATGACGGACTGCTGGAGGGTGGTATAGGATCGTCCCGCTCGGATGATGAGGGAACACCGTCAAGGACCAACCGCATCCTGGAGAACGGGGTGTTGGGTACTTACCTGTATGATAAATATACGGCAGGTAAGGATGGTGTGGAGTCCACGGGCAGTGCGGTGAGGGGTAATTATGCCCAGACCACTTATATTGATGTCAGGAACCTGAAGATAGAGTATCCGGCCAGTGATATTATTGCTGAAACACAAAAAGGGGTGCTGGTGGGTTCGGTGATCGGGGCTCATACAGCCAATCCCATCTCAGGGGATTTCAGTGTAGAAGCCCGCAATTCGTTTTTAGTTGAGGACGGGGATATAGGCAGCCCGATCAAGTCCATGATGGTGACCGGGAATGTGTTCGAACTGCTGCATAATATCAGCGGTGCGGGCCGTGATACGAGGGTACTGGGTAATATTATTACGCCTACGGTGAAGGTATCAGGCCTGAAGATAGTTGGATAATGTAAATAAAAGGGGGGTCAAGCTTTTGAAAATCTATATGATGATCTCGTCGTACTGAACAAGGGATTGAATAATATTAGGGAAAATAAATTCTAATCGCCTTCAATTGGTGGTATCTTCAATTAAATAAAATGGTTGAAAAGTATGTGGACATTTAAGTCAAAATCAGTTTAAATTAATAATGAATACACAACAAAATCAAAAAAGTAATAGTAACGATATATATTTGGAAGAATATAAGGCATTACGCGATGAAATTCTTTTAAGGGCCAGAGAAAAAAATCGAACAATTAATCACGTAATTCTTCTCATCTCTGCACTTATTGTTGCTATTTGGCAGATACCTGGTAGAATTGAACCAGAGAGAACATATATAATTTTTTTATTGATTGTCCCTCTGATTTCCTTTATGTTAGCATTAATTTATTGCTGGCATGATTTAATGATAGCAAGTATAGGAGGTTATATCAATCAACTTCTCCGTCCAAAGTTGGCAGAATTGTATGGTAAAGAAGATATTTTAGGGTGGGAAAGATATCTACAAAAATGTAGACAATCTTTTTCATGGAAAACCATGAGTTTTTTAAATAGAGTAATTCTTGTTTTGCCTATTCCAATTTCTACTATTTCTTTATTGGTTTTGATGGAACCATTTTTTTTAAGCAGTATTAAAATTACTTTATTGATTTTCAATTTTTTAATGTTTGTGTGTATACTGATTATATTCTTATTAATAGATCGCAAATATCTAAAAATAAAACAATAATGTTTCAAGAGGAGAGGGTATAAACTTTACAATTAATATGGAGATGTTCGGTTTTTCCTTGTATAAAATCAATTAAATGTCCATCCAACACCTGCCGCCGTCCAAGTCCCATCCAGTGTGGATGCAGTTGCGTGAAGATATATACCGTTTCATCTACGAGCGGACGAAACTGGAAGGGCAGGTGGAAAAGGAGGGAATGGTAAGGGTGGCTCCCCAAGACCTGGACCCGTACCCTGGCAGGTTCTTAAGAAGTGACCTTGAAGAGAAGATAGAGGGTGCGTGCAGACTGCTGTCAGAAGAGTATCTTGAGCAGGGTGACATTGCTGGCAGTGAAGAGGCGCTGCAAAACATTGAGCTGTCCAGGACCGATGCAGTGCCTGTATCCAATCCTTTCCAGGACCTGTGTGAGTTACAAAAACGCTGGAAGAGGCTGATGGAGGTTACGGCCAGGGAAGGGGTGCGCTCCGGGCTCAGGGAGATTATTGAAGGGGAAAAAGGGTGACGAGAGAAATGTATGGGACATGATGCCATACTGCAGGTAAGGGCAGACAGGGAGATAACTGGGGATGAGACCAGATTGGTAAGTAACATTATCGAGAAATACTGTGGCGGCGCAGGCTATGAGTTTCTTGATGTTAAGCGGGGGATTGATGTCTATATCACCAACGTGGCCAGTGTCAGGCATGCGGCGGCCAGGATCATGAAGGTGCTTGGAGACAGCAAGAAGGAGAGTTCGAAGTACTTGAGGGTTGAGGGGGGTCGGGTGTTGTACCAGTTCACGGTACGGTTGAAGCTGCCGCAGGAAGCTTCGGGGGCGAGGTATGGGTTTTGATTTTCTCTTAATGCCAAATATGTGACTTTTCCATTTTATTTAGCAGATATTTTGGCAAAGATTTTCAGGAGGTTTCGTTTTCATCAACTAACAAAAATTTGATCAATGAGATTAATCCAGACAATACAGGTGTTAAAATCATTATCATAACCGCAGCTGTGATACCCCAGATCAACATCCCGGTATAGAATGAGTAAATTAAAATGAATATTGAAATGATTACTGCCGAAACCAGACTACGTTTGGTGAAAATTACTATCTTATTCCTGGTCTTGGTATGTGTTTTGTCAAGAATTTTTAAATCACTGAATTCAAGGTCACTAAACGTTATTGAGCGAAATAATCCATTATTAAAACGGTTCAGGACCAATATTACTGTTCCGAGTAAAAAAGCCATGAAAAATAATATTGGAAGTATAACTATGATACCCCAGATCAACGTCCCTGTATAGAATGAGTAGATAATGATTTTAAAAGAAATAATGAATGTTAATGATACAAGGATTATGGCAATCGTAACAACCAGGTCACGTGCAGTCTTTTCTTTCAAATCAATACTCCCAGTATTAATTGGCTGTTTTAATGTTAAATGTTATCCTGCAATAGATGAAAAATTGGTTTTACAGCTTGCAGGTTGGTCAGGTCGATACACAACATCATTGTGCAATACTGAAGCGGCCATGATAATGAAAGTGCTGGGAGGCAGCAGGAAGGAGAGTTCGAAGTATTTGCGAGTGCAGGGCGGAGGGTGCTGTACCAGTTCACGATACGAGTGAAACTGCCGCAGGAGGCTTCAGGGGCGAGGCATGGGTTTTGATTGGGAAGTCGAGGTATTTAAGAAGTGGATTATTAGGGATTTCAACGATCTCTTAAACAGCAACTGTTAGAGCCATAATTGTTTTTCATCTTATTAAGTCAGATTACTTAGGGCAAGTATATCCAGAATACTGCTCTGCTAACATACCATGTTCGTAATTTATGTCAGTATTTTGATAATTCAAACAATTCTGAAGGTAGCTCATCGATAGGTAATAAAACGATTGGGGTGGCCTGAAATCTTCATCAACAAAGTATGGGTCGATAGGAGTGGAGAACTCCTGGACATTGGAAATTTTAATAGCGTAACCTGTATCCGAATTTTTGAAATAACTGAAAAACTCACGTTCAGATATTCCCGCATCTTCATGGCATTGTTCCCATAACTCCTGGGGAGAATCTGATAAAATGCCATCAATGTCAACAATGGCAATAATTTTCTTAACCGGAGAACTGGAATAGATATACATTTTATTGATATCTTCTCTCTTGAAAATGGACTTCCTGAACTCGTATTTTTTCCTACCCGAAATAATTTCTTCAGCGTATTTTGGCTTAACCGACAGTAAAACGTTCATCAATTTCCCCTCCTTCTTTTATCGCCATATATTGTTTATGATTTATTTCACTAATAGTCTGTGGTACAGGAATACTATGATCACGAAGAAAACTTATGTCTAACGGCTTTGGCAGATTAAGATGATGTCTAAATAGAATGATAAAAACAGGTTTTTCAGTCCATGTTTTAAGTTCTGGATGAGAATAAACACTTCTTTTACCAACGAATCGAAGTAACAATTCCAAATCATCGGTATGGAAAGGTTTTTGGTCCACAATTCCAAGAGAAATTACAGCCTTTTGATCTTTAGACCGATAAAAAAGAATAATATCTCCAGCTCTCATTTTCTTAATTCTGGAATACGAAAGATATGCTTTTTTAATCGCATTGCCGGGCGCATTGATTTCACTATAATCAGTAAGTTTCATCTGGCGTTTTTCATAATCAGGAAAGAGCCGTTCATGAAATTCAGGTTGAATGGGAATCAAAAATTTTCTAATTTTCTGATCATCCTTAAATGATGGATAGTATTTTTTAGACATCTCAACGGGTGGCAACTCCTTTTCTAATGGGATGAATTTTTTAATGAAAACTTCCTCATTATTTTTCTTCAAAAAACCTACGCTTTCAAATCCATAATTTTCAATAAGGTGGATTAAACCATCATTTTCTTTTCGAAAATGAGTTAAATATATCTCGAAAATATGATTGTCAATGCAGTATTGGAATGCCATTTTTAAAAGAAGTTCACCTAATTTATATCCAGATAGATCGACTTTTAATGTAGCGATTTTCAATCGTTCAGCAGCAGGTATTGGAGGAACTGTTTCAATAAGCTCATTTTCTTCTTTTAGTATGAGCAGTGTCTTAATTTTACCTTCTTCTTGGTATACCCAGCATTTTCGCCCCTCAATTGATATTCTTTTAAACCAATCCCTGAAAGCAATGTAATCTTCTTTTAATAAATCGAAGAATGGGTCATCTACGTCGAGATTACGTACATACTCTTCCTTTAAAAGTGCATGCTTCGGGACTATTCTTGCATACAGGTTCTTGAAATAATCTAGAGCAGAAGCAATGGAAAGGACACGATCATCAAGATCTATTCGGTTTGCCTTTTTGTGAAGGCCATAATCTTCAGTGACTAGAAAATCGGCGGCATTTTTTTGGATTGCGAATAGGATTTTGTTATCATTGATTTCATTGATACTTGACGAAGGCCCCATCATTGATAAAAAATCATCAGTGGGTCTGGGCGGTAACTCTATTAGTGGATAACCTCTTAATTTTGATAAGATAATCGCTCTCCGCTGAACATTTTTGTCATTATTGATATCTTTCAAAGATGCAGGATGAATGAAAATTTGATGCCCATATCTGCGGATAATATTGAGCAACTCTTGAAGATTTGGACTCAGTTCTTTGGGGTCTTCAATATAAATGAGAATATTTGTATCAAATATAATTTTCATTTTATATCATCATCCTGAGAACAACTCAAACCTCGTGCCATAACTTTAGTATTTAATTTATATATTATTTTGTAGAGAGGTGCGCGAAACTAATAACATTCTGCCAGCATTACTGTTTAATTCCAACACGAAAGGCTGGTTAATCACCTTAAACATTAACCACGTCCATCCTTCAGGAAAATTTAACGAATTAGTGGGTTGAATCATTTCGCCACATCCTCAATAATCTTCCTTCCTTTTTCTGTAAGCACATACTTGCCTGTTTTTGGTGTTCCCTTAAAAGTAACAAAATCCAGACGTTTCAGTATAGATAAATCTCTCTCTGCAGTGGCTGTGGATATACTGAAGTTTTGTTCCATATCAATTCGCCTAATATGTTCATGCACAAGCAGGTATTCGATTTCCTTTTCAAGTCTAGCTTTTACCCCCTCATTTACCCCCTCATTTACTCCCTCATTTACTCCCTCACGTAATCCCTCATCTATTCCTTCATGCTGGGGTATTCTATCAAAAATCACACCCGGCTTTTCTTCTTTCCTTATTTCAATACCCATCGGCTTATATCCGTGTCGATAATATATCACCGCAAAAAACGTACCAAACTCAAACTCCACCGGCGGCAGCCCCGCTTCAGCCACAAGTCTCTTTATTTTATTAATGCCAGTCCCCATCTTCTCAATATACCCAGCCCTCTGCAGCAGATTAGCAATATTCGGATTTCTAAGCACACTCTTCTTGCCAAAATCTTCAGGTTTCAAACTCTTAACAAGCCCACCATAACTGGTAATCTCAATCCTGTCATCAAACATCTCCACCATCACATTAGCACCCTTCTCAAAATAATCCCTGTGTGCCACCGCATTTATCACAGCTTCACGCAAGGCATCATAAGGTACTTCAGGCACCTCCCTTCTTCTCGGGCCACCAGTCATTTCATACCTGACAGGGATATACTGTTTGAGAAAAATAATGGCCCCATCAATATTATTTTCATGCATAAACTCAATTGATACACTTCTTGGTATCCTTAACTTATATCCCAATTCTATAAATTTATGTAACATATCTGGTTCATTAAGTTCAGTATAAAAAGCTATGACTGGGGATGAATCTAAGATTTTCATAATCAGAGTACCTATGAATATATCTGAATCCCTTTCAGTTTAACTTCTCTAACAAAATCATCAATATTAGTTCCAGAGATTTCCAGGGCTTTCCCAAAACTAATCTTGCTTTTTGCATAGAGACTTAATGCAATCTTTTTTCGTTTTGGCTGTATTTTTTTAATCTTTATCGACTCTTCGGTCATTTCAGGATAAGTAAAATATATGAAACCGAGCAATTCATCTTCGGTCAAATCATTCAGCATATCCTTGAAATCTTCAATCATTTCTTTTTCTTCAGCAGTGGTATTTTCACTGATTATTATTGCGATTTCCTGACCAAGACCAGTTAATTTTAATTTATTTCCTTCTTTTTCAACAACTCTTGCAGATTCAAGCTGTTCTAATTCTTCATCTGCAGTTTCACTATAAGGTCCCATAAAATCGGCTTCAAAATCAGCGTCATCTGCAAGTTCTTCATTGTTTTTGCATAAAAGAAAAAGTTCCTTTTGGTACCAGAGTTTGCCTTTAATTGGCTCAAAATTGTTTGCACTCAGGAGTAACAAAGCGTATTTTTGAGTTTCAGTCAGGTTTTCAAATATTCGTTTCTTAATATCCATTTTCAAATCTCTATTGGTACAGTAATCATATCTTCTTTTGGTAAGCACTGTGAAAGTGTTTTATTCCATTGTACGTTTTACTTCTCTTTTTACTTTTACTTTTTCCCTTTGCGTCTTCTCTACCTTTATCCGCTCTAGCAACACCCCTACCGGCTCTTCATCCGGCTCCTGGGGCACCAGCTTGCCCTCGAATGCCCGCTTCAGGATGCTCTGGTACAAGCGCTCTGCTTGTTTGAGGCTCTGCTCGACTGTCTTTCCCATTTCATCCGCCACCGAAAGGCGGCGCTCCACTTCGGCGACTATGCAATGTTGCTCGTCGAGTAGGGGGAGGGTGGCAGGGTGCTGTACCAGTTCTCGATACGGGTGAAACTGCCGCAGTAGGCAACTGGATTGAGTATTGATAATTACGGCAGGGTTTTGCCATGAACGTGTAAAAAAAAAAGAGAAGTACCCTTCCATCCAAAGGCTGGAAGGGAAAGTGCTTGAATTTTTGTAAGATCCTTATGTCATCCCACCTAAATTCATCACATTACCCTCTTCATCGATCATGGTCATATTGCCGTCTTTCATGCTCATCTGTGAGACAATATTCTCGTCAGCATCATAATATGTCCATTCGAAAGTCTCGCCGTCCTCTGAAAACAGGTATACCATTTTTGCGATCTCATCATCCGTATTTGTTTCAAGGATAGCCTTACACATCTCAACACCGTCGACTGTCTCAGTACCTACGATTTCCATACTCGACGTCTCACCAGTCTGCGGATTTGCAGCATCCCACGACATTCCGACCGGGCACCATTCATTTTCAGAGTCATCAGGGACACTGACACTAATATCCACATCACCATCACTTGTTGAGATTGTCGTAGAATCCTTTTCTGTACAACCTGCTGCTATTAATGTAAATAACACCAGTAAAATAATCAGTTTTTTATACAATTTATCATACCTCCAAAAGCAGGTAAATCTAATAGGATTTAAATATAATGATTTTAATTACTAAATGTGAAGCAAGGTATAAGGCAAAGGTCAGGTCTTGTTCTCGGTCCGCTCTTTTTTATTCTAACCCTGCTGATCGAACCTGAAAGCCTGTCTCCGGCCGCCACAGTTGTAGCAGGCGTCACGATCTGGATGGCTGTATGGTGGATAAGCGAGGCCATTCCCATCTCTGCCACGGCACTGCTGCCTATCGTTGTCTTACCTGCATTCGGTGCCATGAAGGTAGGCGATGTAACAGCACAGTACGGACACCATATCGTATTCCTCATGTTAGGCGGCTTTTTCATTGCCATTGCCATGGAGAAATGGGACCTGCATAAGCGCATTGCCCTGTTTGTGGTGCACACCATAGGCATTGGTCCCAGGCGTATCATAGCAGGCTTTATGGTCGCCACTGCCTTTTTATCTGCCTGGATCTCAAATACTTCCACTGCCATGGTCATGATGCCGATCGGAACCGCTGTGATTGCCAGCATATCTGCTAAAAAGTCCGACCCGGATTTCAATGTGGCACTGATGCTCTCCATTGCCTATGCAGCATCCATAGGCGGGATGGCAACACTGGTGGGGACACCGCCCAACTTGATATTCGCAGGCATCTACCAGTCCATGTTCGGGGTGCAGGTAAACTTCTTTGAATGGGCATACTTCGGGTTTCCCCTGGCGTCTGTCATGCTGGTCATAACCTGGTTCTATCTTACCCATATCGGTTACCGTATCCAGAAAGATGAGATGCCGGGCAGCGGTGAGGTCATAAAGGCTGAGAGGGCCAGGCAGGGCAAGATTACCAGGGAGGAGAAACAAGTGCTTATGGTGTTTGTCATGGTGGCGGTCTTGTGGATGACCAGGGGGCTGTTGTGGGGCAAGTACCTGCCCCAGGTTACAGATGCCAGTATCGCAATTACAGGGGCACTGCTGCTGTTTATAATGCCTGCCAGGGAGGAGGCTTCACTGCTTTCATGGGAGGATACTGAAAAAGTACCATGGGGAGTTGCACTCCTGATGGGTGGTGGGTTCGCTATTGCCAGGGGGTTTGCAGAAACGGGCCTGGCTGAATGGGTATCCCAGAGTTTTACGTTCCTTGTGGCAATGCCTGTATTCCTGTTGATCCTGGCAACTGTTGTTATTACCAAGATATTCACAGAGATCACATCAAATACGGCCACGGCCACTATCCTGATGCCAATTGCCGCGTCCATTGCAGTAACCCTTGGCATATCCCCGTTCGGGATAATGGCTGCGGTCGCTATATCATCGTCCCTGGCTTTCATGATGCCGGTAGCTACTCCACCTAATGCCATTGTGTTCGGATCGGGTTATGTTACTATTCCACAGATGGCAAGGGCTGGGTTGTGGCTGAATCTGGTTACTGTTGTGATTGTGTCACTGTTTGCGTATTTGATGTTCTGAGCCTTAACGGTTGAAAAATTGTCGGTGAAAAAAATTCTTGCAGTCATGTTTCAGTAACTTTGCACGTATCAAGTCTTGATTTGTCGATACTACATCAGTAATCCAGCTTAACTTAGAAAGGCACATCTCATTTTAAGTAAACTTTATTTTACTTTACTTAACTTAGAAGTCGAATATTAAAGGTAAGTAAGTGACTTTTTAACTTATTCTGGATAAATGGATCATTACAAGAAAAAGATTAACCGCAGAGGACGCAGAGGTTCGCAGAGGGACGTTATTTTACTCTGCGTCCCTCCGCGCTCTCTGCGGTTTTTCTAATCGTCCCAGGAAATAATAAAAATTCTCGTAAGTAAAGGTAGGTTCCTCTTCTTCATGAACTGTGTACGTTTATTAGTGAATCAATTTTTCTCCAACTGTTTCCCAAATAGTTTTAGTTTAAAAGGAATATAGATTATATCAAGTGATAGTATGGCACTAAATTGGCATTATTTGTACTTGAAGGAGAAGAGGTCTCCATTTGAAATGGTCGCAATTCGCCTTGTACTTGTAATGACCTTCATTCTAATACTTGCCTTTATCTTATGGTTTCTTGAAAACTATTTTGATCCGGGCGGAATGCTTGACCATAATGATCCAACAGGTGTGTTTAGCTTTATTGATGCCATATATTTCACAATGGTCACGATCACGACAGTGGGCTATGGTGATATCGTGCCAGTCTCACCTCTCGCAAGGATGTTGGATGCTTTTTTTATCACACCCGGGAGGATGTTTGTGTGGCTGATATTCATTGGAACAGCTTATCAATTCGTATACCAGCAATATAGAGAAGAATGGGAGCTAAAGAAGTTGCATAAAAAACTTAACAATCATATTATTATCTGCGGCTATGGCATGACAGGTCAGGCCGTTGTGGACGAACTGCTCAACAAAAAATATGACATAGATCAGTTAGTGGTTATTGACAATAATGAAGAATTCATACGGTATGCAGCAGACAATAATATTACCGCATTACTTGGCAATGCAAGTAAGGAGAACATACTCAAAAAAGCTGCAATAGAAAAAGCACAAACCATAATAATCACAACCGGAAGGGATGATACCAATGTGCTGATAGGTCTTTCAGCAAAGAACCTTAACCCCGACATAACCATTATTTCAAGAGCGAACGAAATAGAGAACAAAAAATTAGTGCGCCAGAGCGGAGCAGACTATATTATCACACCATCCATAACTGGTGGAAGACTGATGGTCCTGGCGATAAAAAATAAACTCTCAACAAAACTCCTTGATGACCTTTTAACATCCAGATACGGCGTTGATGTGAACGAGAGAGAAGTGACAATGGAAGAGATAGGTAAGAAACCAAAAGAGATCTTGAAGATAGTGGTTATAGAGGTAAACAGAGGAGATACGATATACCCGGCTTCAGAACTTGACAATATAACCCTTGAAAATGGGGACTGGCTCGTATTTATCGAAAAAGTGATCTGAAATTTAAATTAATGAAATGTGGAAATAATAGTGGAGAACTGCGTAAATCCGAATATGCACTCCACCCACATAACAACTGCGTTGGAGGACACTCCCCAAATATCAAATTCCAAGCATCATCTTGATGCTCCGTTTTTCCAAAACGTAGTCCGTTACTTATGAGACTTTTTAATTTATTCTGGATTAATGGGTCATGGCAAAAAAATTAACCGCAGAGAATCGCAGAGGGTTGTTGTTTTTCTCTGCGCACCTCTGCGGTTTTCTGAATAGTCCAAGTAAACGTGCATGAAATTCTTCGAATGACATGCTCAAATAATGAAAGTACCCCCTGCACAATCTTTTTTTGTTATTACTCCAACTATTCTTTGGGCAGGATAGGTTGTCATTATTTTGGTTCTTCGAAGCCGTCAGTAAACTAACCAGTGA
>Ga0255365_10030_pt1 | contig 30517 bp, 29 predicted proteins | sample ANMaggSeSYBR01J3_FD_182089 | JGI IMG/M metagenome (GOLD analysis project Ga0255365, IMG submission 182089) | Sediment cell enrichment communities from methane seep in Santa Monica Basin, California, United Staets - ANME aggregate JGI... | ecosystem: Environmental > Aquatic > Marine > Cold seeps >... | reverse complement strand
ATTATCATCATATAAAAAATCAGAATTAGTTAACCCCATGACTGATCTGGTTCCTTTATGTTCAAATTGTCATCGAATGATTCACAGGAAAAAACAGTTATTATCAATAGACGAGCTCAAGAAGATTCTGGAAACACAGTTTACTATGGCGTCTGATATGTCTTGCCATCTGGAAGATGTGTGAGTTTGAAAGTATTGTCTTGGGCTTTAAACTTGACAAACAAAGTCTATTTATGGGTTTGTTGTTTATCTACCAACTATACTTCATTAGTAAATCAATTCCAATTCAAAGGAGACCAAAAGACATGGCAATCCATCCTATCGAATACCGTTACGGTACTGACGAAATGAAATATGTCTGGAGCGAGGCAAACCGCCTTGAAAAGCTCTTGAAGACCGAAGCAGCACTCTCAAATGCCGAAGCAAAGATCGGTATGGTGCCTGCTGAAGCTGCAGCAGAGATCGAGAAAAGCATAGCTCATGTAAAGATCGAGAGAGTTGCTGAGATCGAGGATGAGATACACCATGATATGATGGCCATTGTTATTGCTATCTCTGAGCAATGCACAGATGACGCTGCCAAGTGGGTACACTTTGGTGCAACTTCCAACGACATCCTGGACACAGCTACCGCTCTTCAGATGATGGATGCTGTGGCTATCCTTGAGGAAAAGACAAGAACCCTTCTCGATGTACTGCTCACAAAGGCGGAAGAGCACAAGAACACCGTTTGTGCCGGCAGGACACATGGTCAAATCGGTGTACCGACCACATACGGCTTGAGATTTGCTATCTGGGCAAGTGAGGTCGGAAGGCACCTCGAGCGTCTGGCACAGCTTACACCACGTCTTCTGGTAGGTCAGATGACAGGTGCTGTGGGTACACAGGCAGCATTCGGTAATGATGGTATCGAGATCCAGGAATACGCAATGGAATATCTCGGTCTTGGCAGTGTTGATGTTTCAAATCAGATCATCCAGCGCGACCGCCACGCAGAATTCGTCATGTGGATGGCAAACACAGTAACCACCCTTGACAAGATCGCGGTGGAGATACGCACCCTCCAGAGAAGTGAGATCGCAGAAGTGGAAGAGAGCTTCCGCAAGGGCCAGGTAGGTTCATCCACAATGCCTCACAAGAGGAACCCTATCAAATCAGAACCGATAAGTGGCTTAGCACGTATCGTTCGTTCAATGGTCGAGCCGGAACTTCTGAACAACACTCTCTGGGATGAACGTGACCTCACGAACTCCTCCTGCGAAAGGATAGTTTTCCCTGAAAGCTGTGTCCTTACAGACCATCTCTTAAAGCTCGCAATAGGCGTTATCGAGAATCTGAGATTCTATCCTGAGAACATACGCAGGAACCTCGACCTCTTACGTGGTCTTAACATGGGTGAAGCTATAATGATCGATCTGGCAAAACGCGGTGTTGGCAGGCAGGAAGCCCACGAGATCGTGCGCAGTTCCGCAATGGAAGCTCACGAATCAGGAAAGCATCTCAAGGATGTCCTCCTCAGTAGACCGGACGTTACAAAGTATCTGAACGAATCCGAGATCAACGATCTTCTAAACCCTGACATGTACATCGGTACCTCAGTAGCTCAGGTCGAGAATGTTGTGGCAAAGCTCAGAGCTCAGTTCTAAGGTGGTATAATGGATCTGGAAGACGCAATAGAGTTCCACGGTCACCTTTGCCCGGGACTGGTCATCGGTTACAGAGTAGGTACATATGCTGCTGAACAGTTCAAGGACCGTTCAGAAGATGAAGAACTTGTAGTTGTCGTGGAGAACAAATCCTGCAGTGTCGATGCTATACAGGTCATCAATGGTTGCACTTTTGGAAAAGGCAATCTTGTTTTTAAGGACCTTGGCAAGCATGTCTACACTTTCTTCAAGAGAGGAGACCGCAATGCTCTGCGAATATCCGTAAATCCCCGCAAACGGAGCAATGATGAAAAGTACAACGAACTTTTCCCAAAGGTGAGAAATGGAACTGCTACTCCCGAGGAGCTTGATGAGTTCCGAAAAAGACATGCTGAGAAAGCCTATGCGATCCTTGATATTCCAGATGAGGAATTGTTCACCGTTAAAAACGTTGAAACAGAACCGCCGGAAAAAGCAATGGTCTATCGTTCCATAGCCTGTGCGGAATGTGGCGATGAAGCCATGGAAACACGTCTGCGTGTAAAGGAAGGTAAAATAGTCTGCCTTTCCTGTTTTGAAGGACACGATATCTGACCTGACGGTCAGATATCAATTAAATTTCCTTCATTCCTTTCTTTTTTCTCATTATTTCTTGAGTGCTTTTTTCAGGAACTCTCCGGTATAGGAGCCTTTTGCCTTCGCAACCTTCTCTGGAGTTCCCTTTGCAATGACCTTGCCACCACGTTCTCCTCCTTCGGGTCCAAGGTCTATGACCCAGTCAGCGGTCTTTATAACATCAAGATTGTGCTCTATCACAATAACGGTGTTCCCTGTTTCCACTAATCTTTGAAGCACGTCAAGCAGTTTGTTCACGTCATCAAAATGCAATCCGGTGGTGGGCTCATCAAGGATAAATACTGTCTTTCCGGTGGAACGGCGACTAAGTTCGGTCGCAAGTTTCACTCGCTGGGATTCCCCGCCAGATAACGTTGTTGAAGATTGTCCCAGTTTTATATATCCAAGACCGACATCGAAAAGGGTTTGCAGTTTATTCCTGATCTTAGGCACGTTCTCAAAGAATTCCAGGGCTTCCTCAACGGTCATATCAAGGACATCAGCGATATTTTTGTCTTTGTAATTCACTTCCAGTGTCTCATGGTTGTACCTTTTTCCATGACATACCTCACAAGGCACGTAAACATCAGGCAAGAAGTGCATCTCGATCGTTATGGTTCCGTCACCTGAACATGTCTCACATCTGCCGCCACGAACATTGAAGCTGAACCTTCCGGGCTTGTAGCCACGTGTCTTCGCCATCTTTGTCTGTGAGAACAGTTCCCGTATGGGTGTGAACAGATTGGTATATGTGGCGGGGTTTGAGCGTGGTGTTCGTCCTATTGGCGACTGGTCGATGGTGATGACCTTATCCACCAGTTCAAGACCTTTTATATCCTTATATTTGCCCGGTCTCTCACGAGAGCGATGCAATTTATGTGACAGGACCTTGTTCAATGTCTCATTGATAAGCGTACTCTTTCCGGAACCTGATACTCCGGTAACACAGGTCATCACTCCAAGCGGGAAATCTACATCGATCCCCTTGAGATTGTTCTGTGAAGCTCCCACAATAACAAGTTTCCCTGCAGGTTTACGCCTTTTTTCCGGAATGGCGATCTCAAGTTTACCGCTCATATATTGTCCGGTACGTGAATCAGGATGGGCCATTATCTCTTCAGGAGTTCCTTCTGCGACTATCTCTCCGCCGTGTATGCCTGCCCCTGGTCCCATATCAACAACATGATCGCAGTTCATGATGGTCTCTTCATCATGCTCAACCACTATGACGGTATTTCCAATATCTCTCAGATGCTTTAACGTGTTAATGAGCCTGAGATTATCTCTCTGATGCAGACCGATACTTGGCTCATCAAGAATGTACAGCACGCCCATAAGGCTGGAACCTATCTGAGTTGCAAGTCTTATCCTTTGGGCTTCTCCGCCCGAAAGGGTGGCTGCTGAACGGCTCAGGGTAAGATAATCAAGTCCCACATCCATCAGGAATCCCAGTCTTGCCTTAATTTCCTTGAGTATGAGTCTCGCAATAGAATATTCGCGTGGTGTGAGCTTTGTTTCAAGTTCTTCGAAGAACAATAGGGCAGTCTCCACAGACATACGGGTGACTTTGAGAATGTTCTGTTCATTGATAGTAACTGCAAGACTTGCGGGTTTTAGTCTGTCTCCATTGCAGGATGTGCATGGGTTGTTGGTGATGTACTTTTTCAGGGTATCTTTTCTATTCTCGGATTCTGTGCTATTATATATCTTTGATATATTGGCGATGACCCCATTGAACTTACCCTTGTGTTTCCACATCCCACCGTTCTTACCAATGTGCACATAATCGATCAGTCCGCTGGCACCGTTAAAGATGATCTCCTTGTGTTCAGGTGCCAGTTCCTCAAAAGGCACATCCATGGAGAACCCATAGCGGTTTGCAACGGATTCCAGCGATTGCATGTAGTACCCATCCTTCTTGTCCCAATGTTCAATGGCTCCTTCATACAATGAAAGGGTGGTGTCGGGTACGATAAGTTCAGGATCGAACTCCATGGAAGTTCCAAGACCATGACATTCCTCGCATGCTCCCTGAGGGCTGTTGAACGAGAAAGCTGATGGCTCCATATCCTCAAAGCCAATTTCACAATCAGTACATGCCAGATTTTCACTGAAGACCATTTCCTCTTTGTCAAGCACATGAACTATCAGTGTACCACCACTTTTTTCCAGTGCGGTTTCAACGGCATCTGTCACTCTTTCCCGAATGTCGTCCCTTATTACGATCCTGTCCACTACGGCTTCAATATTGTGTTTGTTATAACGTCCCAGCTCAAGTGTCTCTGCATCCTCAAGGGCTATTATCTCGCCATCGACCCTTGCACGTGCAAACCCTTCTGTACGAAGTTCCGTGAGCAATTTCTTGTATTCTCCCTTGCGTTCACGCACAAGCGGTGCAAGGATGTGTATCTTAGAATCTTCCTTTATCTTCAATATGCTATCGACTATCTGATCAACGCTCTGGGGTTCGATCGCCTTGCCACATTTTGGGCAGTGGCGTATTCCTATCCTCGCATAGAGCAACCTCAGGTAATCATATATCTCTGTGACAGTACCGACCGTAGAACGTGGGTTCTTGCTGGTTGTTTTCTGTTCTATGGAAATTGCAGGGGAAAGCCCTTCGATGTATTCAACATCCGGCTTTTCCATGAGTCCTAGAAATTGCCTTGCATAAGCGGACAATGATTCCACGTATCGCCTCTGGCCTTCTGCATAGATGGTATCAAATGCAAGGGACGATTTTCCTGATCCGCTGAGTCCGGTTATGACTATCAGTTTATCACGTGGGAATGTAACGTCTACATTCTTGAGATTGTGCTCTTTAGCACCTTTTACGATGATGCTTGTAAGGGACATGTGTGGTTATAATTACGGTTGATTTGAATAAATATATGCCGGAGGTGAGTGCAGGGCGTATGTGTTGAAATACAAGGTTAGTATGTTCCCGGACTTAGAGTTCGATGCTTACGCCATAGACCTCTTCAACATTCTCCTTATGAACTTTCCAGAAAGGCTCTTCACCATACTCTTCTACCAGTTTCAATGTCCTTCGGGGAATGGTCTTAGGTCCAAGTACGGTTCCCGGCCTTTGAGGATCATCAATATAATCGGTTTCCATCATGAAGCGAGTACCCTGCTCGAGAGCTTCCTCGATGGCTCCTTTTCCTGCCAAGACACCCGGGAAGATGCCAAGCCTTTCACAGACATTAACAAGCGGTGGGGCGTAATGCTTGACCACTTTATTGAGCTGAATGCCGGTCTTCTTTGCTCTTTCAGTGATGTCTATCAGTTCCGGTTCCCCAACACTTTCAGTATGTAACTGAATGGCACAACCGGCATCTTTTGCCAGTGTGAAACCATGTTCCATGATAACATTGGATGCATCCCAGATCTCTTCCGACACCGGGTAGTGTGGTCTTCCACTTTTAAGTCCCACTGCAATCCCTTCCTCAACATACTCCGATGCTATCTCAAGCCCGCTTTTCATGAGCTCCACTGCTTTTTCAAGCTCCATGCGTTCGTTCAGTTTGTTTATCTCCGCAGGATGGACCCCAAGGACCGGAAATGCTGTGACACCGGTCTCATTGATCTGGTTGGCAAGGTCAACGGTCTCATCGAACACTATCTTGTAATCTTCCGGTCTTGTAACTTCCACTCCTATGGTCCACGTTGGTTTTGTTACAAGGATGATGTGGGTGCCGCCTGCATTCTGGAACTCTTTGACCGCTTTGAGCCCTTTTGCACGTGGGTCGATATGCATGTGTTCATCGGTTATGGGGATCTTTGGAATTGTGTTCATGTATTTATTGATGTGTTGGAGGTTGAATAATGTTATTGTTTGTTCTGATCGTATTCGAAAATTTCATTTCTTAATTTTTTTTTATTGTTAAAGAAAGAGTTGGCAAAAGGCTCTAGGGAAAACCGAAAGAAAAAGTCCAAACAAAGAAACCTTGGCTCAAGGGTATGAAGAAAAGAAGTAAAAGAAAGAAGCTCAGTTCTTTCTCTTGCTGAATACGTAAGCACAACCCAGAAGCATCACTGATAAGATCCCTGAAATTCCCGGGGTTTCATTTGGTTCACTGGCAGTTTCATCCTCAATTGTTGTTTCTGCTTCAGCATCAGATCCTGTATATTTTGGTTCAACATCCTTTACTATCGATGTATCATCCTCTTCTGTATTCGCTGAAATGGCAAATGGCGAGAATCCGGGAGTTTCTGCTTCAAAATAGATGTATGAATCATCCTCCCCTATCTTTATGGTATTCAAATTATTCCATTTACCTTCACTATGGCGATACAATGCAATAGCATCTTCATTGATCTCATTCTCTGTGAGCCATTCTTTGGATACACTAAAGCCTATCACAGGATGTGCAATGTTATCTTCTGTGGCGAATCCCACTTTACCAACCCAAATGTTAAGGTTGCTATATACAAGTCCGGGAGCACTTTCATTGACTATTGCAGACCTACCTTTAAGGACTTCGACCGTTGTTGAAACTGCTCCATAGTTCTTCAGTGCGGAGAATTTGATGTAATCAATATCATTCTGTTCTTCATCGAAAGTGTAGCTAATTACGGCACCACCGATGATGTTCTCTGTTTTCGCATCTTTGAACGCGATGTTCTCAAAGGCTTCACCGGATGCTCCACTTCCACCAGCACTGCTGCCGGAGGAACTGCTACCTCCATTACTTGAGGTCTTTGTTTCCTCAATGATGGTCGATGTTGCATCTTCGACATCCATGGTCATGTCACCACAGTCAATTGGATAGGTATCAAGGTCTCCTGTTGCCAGATCGAACTCACCAACAAATGTGTATGGTCCTGGTGTTGCATTTACAGGGATCGTGACATTATAGGTCAACTGTGTGATATCTGGTGCGTTAGGACTGAACCAGAATACTGAATTTGTATTAGCTATCGATCCAACCCAAGATGGATTACTTACGACCCATCCTGCAGGTACAGTGTCCAGGATGCCGGTCTTGTCTGCTGTGCCATCATCTGTAATGTCCAGGATAACGGTTATTGTTTCACCTGGAATAGCAGTGTCCGGAAGGGTTCTGCATACATTTGGTTCTTCCGCTGATGCTGCGCCTGCGGTTGCAAGCAGAAGTAAAAGTAATGCCATACCGATGATACTGCAAGATCTCAAATTGAAATAGAATAGTTTACTAGCGTTACTAATGAATCGGGAATCTACATTTAATGTTTTAATAATATCACCCACCACGAAAATATTAACTACAAAAATACCAACCACCATTGGTAGATAAAAATATCTAATTATGTCATATAAATGTTTCGAGCTTCTATTTTAGAAATAGGGATATTATTATGAGCATGGTTTATGATTTTGATACTCCATATCTTATATAATGTTAGTTAATTACATAACATATAATATCTAATGATAGTGGCTTTGTTGTAATCGCACCTGACAGATCAACCTTTGTTGTGGCAATCCATAGAGAGATGTGATAGTATGGATGATATTTTTGGTGAAGTTGTCTATACTTACACATCGGAACAAGCTGTTGAAGATGGCATTCTTTTCGATATCCTGCAAGTCAATTCGAAATGAGACTGTAGCATATTACCTATTGCTAGTAAGAAAGGGGTTATGTAGGTTACTTGCACAACCAGCTTTAAACATCTAAGAAAAGGTAACATTGATTTTTTGTACGCTCGGTCAACATGGGTAAAAAGGGATGGGGTCTTTTTATATAGAATAAAGCGCCTCGCTTCGATAAAATGTTATTAATTTACAGAGAAAAGGATTAACATGACACAGAAATCGACAATCATTTATACGAAAACCGATGAAGCTCCGGCTTTGGCAACCAGTTCGCTCCTGCCTATTGTACAGGCTTATGTGAAAAACGCCGGAATCACTATGGAAACGAGGGATATCTCCCTGGCGAGAAGAATCATTGCCCAGTTTCCCGAAAGACTGACAGAGGACCAGAAGATTTCCGATGCCCTTTCCGAATTGGGAGAGATGGTCTTAACTCCGGAAGCCAACATTATCAAACTACCCAATATCAGCGCTTCAGTTCCCCAGATTAAAGCGACAGTCGCAGAACTCCAGGCTCAGGGATATGATCTGCCCGATTATCCCGAAGATCCTTCTAATGATGAAGAAAAAGCGATCAAAGCGAAATTCGATATTAACAAGGGCAGTGCTGTTAACCCTGTATTGAGAGAAGGGAATTCTGACCGCAGAGTTCCTAAAGCTGTAAAAAATTATGCGAAAAAACATCCCCATTCCATGGGAGAATGGAAGTCCGATTCCAAATCCCATGTAGCCAGCATGACCGGCGGAGATTTTTACGGCAGTGAGAAATCTGTTGAAATTGAAGAGGCTACCAATTTCAGAATTTTCTTTACAGATAACGCTGGTAATAAAACACTATTAAAAGACAAAGCCCCTCTTCAGACCGGAGAAATCATTGATGCAGCTGTTATGAACAAAAAAGCGCTTCAGGCATTTCTGGCTGAACAGATAGAAGATGCCAAAGCTAAAGATGTCTTATTCTCCGTTCATTTGAAAGCGACAATGATGAAAGTTTCCGACCCTATTATCTTCGGTCATGTGGTTAAGGTCTTCTTTAAAGAGATATTTGATAAATATGGTGATCTGCTTTCAGAATTGGGTGTAGATCCCAACCACGGACTGGGAGATCTCTATACAAAAATCCAGAATCTGCCTGAAGACAAACAGGCTGAAATCAAAGCAGATATAGAAGCTGTGTATGCCAAGAGACCGGCATTGGCTATGGTTAACTCCGATAAGGGAATTACCAATCTCCATGTTCCCAGCGATGTTATCGTCGACGCTTCCATGCCTGCAGCAATCCGCTCATCAGGCGGCATGTGGGGACCAGACGGGAAACTGAAAGATATGAAAGCCATAATTCCAGACCGCTCTTATTCGGGAGTGTATCAGGAAACTATTGAGTTCTGTCAAAAACACGGTGCCTTTGATCCATCAAAAATGGGAAGCGTTTCCAATGTGGGGCTTATGGCGCAAAAAGCTGAAGAATATGGCTCACATGACAAGACCTTTGAGATGACTGGTACAGGAAAAGTTCAAGTTATCGATGACAACAATAATGTACTCATTGAACAGCCGGTAGAGGAAGGAGATATCTTCCGCATGTGTCAGGTGAAAGACGCACCCGTTCAGGACTGGATCAAGCTGGCCGTTAAACGAGCCAAAGCGACAGGCAATCCTACAGTTTTCTGGCTCGATGAGAAAAGAGCTCACGATTCACAGCTCATTAAAAAAGTGAACAAATACTTGAAAGATTATGATACTGATGGCCTGGAACTATTGATCAAAGCTCCCGTTGAAGCGACCAAGTTTTCATTGGAGAGAATTAAAGAGGGCAAAGATACAATCTCTGTGACTGGAAATGCTTTGAGAGATTATCTGACAGACCTCTTTCCCATTTTGGAAGTGGGAACCAGTGCGAAAACGCTATCAATCGTTCCCCTAATGAATGGCGGTGGACTTTTCGAGACAGGTGCCGGCGGTTCGGCACCCAAACACGTACAGCAATTTGAATCGGAAGGTCACCTGCGTTGGGACTCTCTAGGAGAATTCCTGGCCTTAGCTGTTTCTCTGGAGCATCTGGGCAACAGTTTTGATAATCCTAAAGCTCTGGTTTTAGCAGAAACATTGGATAAAGCGACAGAGCTGGTTCTGGAAAACAGAAAATCACCTTCCCGAAAAGTGAATGAGATTGATAACAGAGGATCTCATTTTTATCTGGCAATGTATTGGGCTCAGGCTCTGGATGATCAGGAGAAAGATAGCGAATTAAAAGCGATTTTTGAACCTGTAGCTAAAGCTCTGATGGAAAATGAAGAGAAGATTGCCAATGAGTTGTTAGAAGCTCAGGGCAAAGCTATGGATATCAAAGGATACTACGCTCCAGATGAGGAGTTGAAATCCCAGGCCATGAGACCTAGTGCGACTTTGAATGGGATTATCGATTCTATTTAATTTTATTGTGGAAACAAAAGGAAAGCCCCGGTTTCGGCCGGGGCTTTTTAGTATCTAAATAAGCAATGTGATTAGGGAGCTAAAGCTTCCGCTTCTGCTTGGGTTGGGAAGACAGATGCGTCTTCTATCATGAAATCGTCAGTTTTCGTGATGTGGATTCCGTCAAAGGACGTTTCCGTATTACTGACCGTATAACTGCCGGAGTTCTCTGTCCATAAAATTTTCTGAAATTTGCCGATCTCTTCCGGATCATTGTTATCAGTGCATCTCAACAGGACAAATCCCTCATCGTTGTCATAAAATAATACATCAAAGGAACCGTAATAGGTGTCTGCCGGCGTTAGATATTCATAGGTGAAGGTTGTATTCGTAAATGTTGCTTCATAGACGCCTAATCCATCATAATAACCGTAATGAGTCCCATTAATGGCTAAATCTTCAGACGTAGTCCAATTTTCAACCAACCTGTTCATGGATGTCATCAGTGAGGAATGTTCCGCACTTATCGGCAGTATCGATCTTATCTACTCCGCAAACATCGGTGGCAACTTCGCAATGTTCGAACCCGCACACGGTTCAGCACCAAAATATGCAGGTCTGGACAAGGTAAACCTTGTGGCAACCATTCTTGCAGGCGCATGGATGCTTGACTATCTTGATGAGGCTGACAAAGCTGCACAGATCTTCAAGGCAACAGAGGATGTCATTTCAGAAGGCAAGCATCTCACCTATGACCTTGGTGGAAATGCAGCTCTTAGCGAGATGACCGACGCTATCATCGCAAAGTTGTAATTTAAAAATTATACGTAAGTCCGGCTCTGGCGAGAATGGGACTTTTTCGCATAAGGTTTAACGCCTTATGCACCTTCTTTTTATTGTTCGATCTCCATTAACGAAATGAGATCGTTTTATTTAGTCAATATTTTCTTTCAATTTCTCAAGAAGTTTATCTATCTCATTTTCCAGCTCTTCTGCCCTTGAATCAACATACTGAAGTGTTTTAAGTTTTATAGCATCAGGGGTTTTATCATCTTCCTTCTCAAAAGTTTCCTTCATGGTCTTGAACGAGTTTCCCAGTTCTACTTTTTGTTCTTCGATGGATTCCATCTCTTCTTGTTCTGATGCGAACATATCAGTATTTGTGGTCGCACTGAAAAGAGATCTGAAGTCTGCACTTTTATTATCAAGACTTTCCATGGTCATATCTATCTTCTTGATAAGCTCTGCACCTATGGCTTTGTCAAATATTATGTCTTCAGTTGACATTTTTGGTACATACTCATCAAGGGTGCAGGTATATTTTCCTTCGTATCGCATACCGGGCAGGATGGTATGAATACAGCATTTTTCTCATACACTCTCTGGTTCATGAATGTGGGTGAAACTATCTCAATACTATCTTCATGAAGAGCATCAATAACTGCTTTTTTCAGATCGGACCTTTTTGTGATCAATCCTGATATGTCCCGAAGAAGACCTCCTACTTTGTATGTTACAGCATGATCATTTAGTTCTGTGACATGTACAAATGGACTTTCAAGGCCTGTTCTCTCTGCTGCTCTTATCAGATCCTTTTCGATATGTTTCCATGGCGTGTCGTATCCCAATGAAACAGTTGCAGAAATAATTGTTCCCGATGTGCTTATTGTGACCAGTGGATTTGAGACGAGTTTCAGGTTTGGGATGTTTATCAGATCACGGTCAATGGATTGTATCTGTGTATGAAGTATTGTAATGTTCGAGACCTTCCCAAATTCGTCTCCTATTCTTATGTAGTCACCTGTTTTGAATGGTTTGATAAGGTTCAACATCATGCCTGACATACCGTTTGCAACAAATGTTGTCGATGACAGTGCAATGGTGGCACCCAGTAGTATTCCTAAAAAGCTCAAAAGGGTTTGTTTTGAATTATCTGATATTGGCAATGTGAGTAATATCAGAACAATTCCGAGAAGAGTGGCTACGGAAAGTATGATCTGTTTTATCATTTTGTCCCGGGTTAATATGCTGGTTTTCCGGAGAATATAGCTTAATACTGTAAGAAGAACGAACAATGCAATTATTGTATAGGTCGTTAGTTGATATTCTCCAAATAACATACTTTCTCTCCCCGATACCCCAAACTTACTAATTAAAGAACAACAGTAATTTTGTAATTCTATCTATAAAAGTCTGTTCAATTACTATTGAGCTCACAATTTTGGTATGGTATAGAGCGATGAATCTAAAACTATCACTGTTCGATCAATATCTGTGATGATCATCGAATTTTAAAAAAAGAATGCTGCTTATCCGCATATTAGCGGACAAGCTTTCAGAGGGTCTTTCTTCCCATACTTTTCTCAACGATAGGCTCGAAGAGGAAGTATTTTTCAACGTATGCCTGTATCTCTTCATCTGAGATGCATGAAACACGTTTTTCATTGTTGTAAAGGTCCTGTATATCCTTCTGTATAGCCCTGAGACGTGGATCGTTCTTTTCGACACTGATCTTGACTTCCAGAAGATCATGAAGTGTATCCTCTACCTTGAATCGCAGAACTTCAATGCCTGATGAATCGCCTATAAGGAAAGCCCTCTTTCCTCCAACGGCTTCCGGTGGATAGGGTTCATAGGTGAATGGGTTCTTGATGACGCCTGCTGTGTGAATACCGGATTCGTGTGCAAAGACATTGTTCCCTACAACGGATTTGTTCCTTGGGATCCTGATGCCTATCTCACTTTGCATGAATTTAGCAAATTCGAAAAGAGATTCGAGATTGTACTTATCAAAGCCTTCTATCCTCCTTCCGAGGAATAGCAACAACTTCTCCAATTCAGCATTACCTGCACGTTCGCCGATGCCGAGGAAAGTCACATTTGACCAGTTGGCACCGTGCCAGTATCCAGCAATGGAATTTGCTACAGCAAGACCGAAATCATCGTGACAATGGGTTTCGATATTGACAGCTTTTAGTTCTTCCTTGACATGTCTGACCATCTCGGGTATGCCGAATGGTTCTTCAACATCTGCAAATGGAACTCCGAATCCAATGGTGTCACAAAGACGGATGGTGCATTTTGGATCTATCTCAAGGATCTTCTTGATCATTGGATAGACATAATTAGTGTTATCCGCACGTGTCATATCTTCAATATGTGCACGTGTCCTAAGCCCGTGGTCTACCGCATATTGTAATGCATCAAGGTATTTTTCCTCGGCAGCTTCCCTGCTTGGCAGTCCCATCTTGTCAAAAATGTGTACATCTGAGACGGACATCAATATTCCCGTCTCTTCAATAGCACCGATATCCAGTACCAGATCAATGTCGCTGGTGGCAGCTCTTGCCCAACCGGTGACCTCTGGGAACTCATAACCCCTGTCCAACATCATGCTAATGGCGTTTCTGTCACGGTCATTATACACAAATGTCTCAAGTTTTTCAATTCCGATGTTGTGCAGATACTCATAGATCTTCACTTTGTGATCTGCCTTTAATACAATACCAGGCATCTGAGCTCCATCACGTAGGGTACTATCACTTATGCTTACTTCCTGTCCCTTTGGAAGCTTGATCTTTGGAAGATCTTCATAAGTTTTGTATAATTTCATAAATTACCTCCTTGAATGTTTACGACTGTAAAACTTTGTAGTTTAAGGCATCACAGGTCCTTTATATTTCTTGGTGACAAAACGGTTTAAGAACAGTCCGTTTTTTTGAATAGGAACCTGTCTGTAAAAAACATCATATCTAATTGAGTTTTCTTTTTGATTTAACACCTGTATTACTTTATCCTTAAAATGTCTTTCTTTTTCAAGCCGCCTGGGTTGTGCCGCATCACTTAGTTTATTCTTCGAAAGTTTACACTGTTACTCGGTGGCTATTCAGGTGTGATATACCATATCTTTTTATTTATCTTTTTAAAGTTTACGCTGTTACCGTTTATTTGTCATTGTAAATTTGATGTGGGGTGGCTTCAATTAACAACTATTACCCAATATGTATACAACTGTTACCACAAGGTAAAATATATATATGTGATTCTATTTTACAGTCTGTAACACAGAACATAGTATGAATGTTATGATGTTTGAAATATCAGGATGTTTGAGTTAAAATATAGGTGGAAATATATGAATTTTAATAAAATATTTGGAATTGCAATTATAACACTTGTCCTAATGGTAGCAAGCGTATTTCCTGCATCCGCTCACGGGGATGAGAATATGGCTATCAATGAGGTCATTGAGCATGCAGAGGAACTTGTAGAGATATCCGTGACTATCCACGATCAGACCGAGTTCATAGCTGATGATGAAGCTCTTGATGATGATCTAAGGGCTGCAGGAGAATCTGTACACCTTTCCTCCCATGAGATCGAGCAGATCGGAGAGCACATAAAGGAACGCGCTGATGAGCTTAAAGTACTCGCAGCTGATTCGGAAGCAAACGAAGACGAGATCATGATCGCCCTTGGTGAGATAACCGAACATGCTGATGAAGCAATTGAGCTTATCGATAGCAAGGACGCAGACATTCAGAAGATCCTTTCCGATGCACCTGAATCAAAGCAGCAGTATGCAACAGCTATCAAAGAAGCTGTTACAGAGGCAGGTTCAATTGCAAATCACATCAAGAGCCACGCTGCAGAAGTAGAGGAAGACCTTGGTTTTGCAGAAGCTGTAGTACTTGAAGGCGATGCTGGAACATACGTAACAGCTATGGAAGAGCTTGCAAATGAAATGGTGGAGCTTTCCCATACTATCCACGATGAGACGGAGTACATTGCTGATGATGAAGCTCTTGACCAGCAGTGGAGAGATTATGGTGAGGAAGTACACCTTTCATCCCATACTGTAGAACAGGCAGCAGAAGCTATCCTTGAGGACATTGATGAACTCAAGCCACTTGCTGCAGAACCAGATGCAAATGAAGCTGCTGTGAAGGCCAAGATCGGTGAGATCGGTGAACGTGCACAGGAGATCATGGACGAGCTCATGAGCCACGATGAAGCTGTTCACGCAATTCTCGACCTGGAAGAACCATATCTTACACATGCAAGTGCAACACACGACACTGTACACAAGGCAGAGTATGAAGCAAAACAGCTCCAGAAGAAGTCAGAGAAACTTGAAGATGCCCTCTATCCTGCAGCAGTTGCAGCAGAACCTTCCGAAATTTCAACAGAAGCTGAAGGTAACAGCGTACCAGGATTTGGATTCCCAATTGCAATTGCAGGTATCCTTGGTGCAATCTGTCTTTTTAGAAGGAAATAAGTATCTAATATTGGAAGGGGGTTCAAAATCCCCTTTCATTTTATTTTATTTTTAAGGAGTGATATATGATGCATATTTCAGACGGGGTACTATCTCCAGCTGTTATAGCGTTTGGCTGGATCGTTTCAATAATCATGATCGCATTTGCTTTCAAGATGGCTCAAAAACAGGGCAGCATTGCAGAACAGATCCCCAAACTATCCGTATTCACAGCAGCTTTTTTTGTTGCTTCGCTTATTCACATAAACGTACCACCTACAAGTGTACATCTTATCCTGAATGGATTGTTGGGTGTTGTCCTTGGCGCACTTGCATATCCTGCAATGTTCATTGGTCTGGTACTTCAGGCATTGTTGTTCCAGCACGGGGGCATAACCACGATAGGAATAAACAGTTTCAATGTGGGTGCACCTGCTTTGATCTGTTATGCAGTATTCAGGAAAGGTTCGGGTATGGGACTTTCAAAGCCTGCTATTGGCGGTATTTGTGGAGGTCTTGCAATACTTCTGACAACGGTCTTCCTAGCTATAACGCTTATTACAGCAGGAGAGCAATTCGAAATGATGGCAAAGCTTGTAGTGATCCCACACATGCTCATAATGGTAATTGAAACAATAGTAACAGCATCAGTAGTAGCTTACCTTGCAAAGGTAAAGCCAGAACTTCTTCCACTTAACAAGGAGGACCAAAAATGAGATCCACCAAAATTTTCACTATAACAATATTATTAATTCTGTGTATGTCACTTATACCAACTGCATCTGCACATAGGTGTTTCGTAGAACAGTTCAGCGGTGATGAGATCATTGTAAAGGCTTTCTATGAAGGCGATGCACCAATGGGGTTGGCAGAGTACCAGATACTTAATGCAGATACCGAAGAGCTCCTTTATGAAGGAGAGACCGATGAAGATGGTTTCTTAAGTTTTGCACCGGTTGAAGGTGTTATACAATACCATGTGGTCGTTGACCAGTTTGGTCACAAAGGTGATGCTATAGTAAGTGCCACAGGTGGCAACAACAAGCCAGCTGAACTTCCTCTTTTCATGAGGATCTTCACCGGATTTGGATACCTTATGGGACTTGCAGGAATTGCAATGGTCTATACCGCAAAGAAAGGAAATAATTAATTGGTGGAGTAATTGAAATGAAATACCCTGAAATTGATAAATATGCAGAACTTGATTCTCTTATTCATCGATTTGACCCGAGGGCAAAAATAATTACTTTTACCCTTCTTATTTTTTCTTTTGTTTTTATAGAAGATATAAGGATCGCATTTGTAAGCCTGCTTTTTTCATCCTTCATTTTACTTGTATCAAGAATTCCTTTTGGATTTATCTTTAATAGGATGAAACCAGGCTTGATCTTTGTTATGCCATTTCTGATAGTAATGCCTTTTGCATTAGATGGAAATGTCCTTTATTCCTATAACGGAATTAGTATCAGTTATGATGGTCTTTATTATGGCAGCCTTGTAGTTATAAGGGCAGCAACATCGATCATGCTTACACTGATCATGCTTGGGACAACGAAAATGGATACTACGATGAAGTCACTTCATTCACTTAAGGTACCTTCTCCTTTTGTCCAGACGCTGATGTTCTCTTATAGGTACATTTTTGTTTTTATTGATGAGTTCCTTAGCATGTGGACATCAATGAAAGCCAAAGGGTTTAAGGTAAAAGCAAACAAGCATTCCCTTTCCATCATAGGCAATCTAGTTGGCATGATCCTTGTCAGGAGCTATGAAAGAGCTGAAAGGGTCTATCATTCTATGGCCTCAAAAGGTTACACCGGAGAGTCCAGGACAATTGTTAAATTTAAAATGCAGACTGCAGATTACGGATTGGCAGCGATCTTAATTGGTACTGTTTTGATATTTATAATATATGGGATGTCCTTATCATGAAAACGGCTATAAGTATAACAGATCTGAACTATTCTTATCCTGATGGTACAAAAGCACTAGATAATGTAAATATTGAGGTCGAACAGGGTGAAAAGATCGTCATAATGGGGCCAAATGGGGCCGGGAAGACCACTCTTTTCCTTCATCTTAATGGTGTCATCCGCGCTGAGCAGGACAATGTGAAAATATTTGGCAACAATATCGGGAGCATGAAGACCGAAGACAGGATCAGGGAGGTCGGAGTTGTCTTTGCTGAACCTGACGACCAGTTGTTCATGTCTACGGTCTATGATGATATTGCATTCGGACCCCTTAACATGGGACTTAGTGAAGAAGAGGTGGACAGAAGGGTGAAAAAAGCACTTGCAACCGTCGGTCTTGAAGGATTCGAGGACAAAGTACCTCATCACATGAGCTTTGGCCAGAAGAAAAAGGCGGCTCTTGCAGCAGTTCTTTCCATGGAGCCAAGGGTCTTGGTACTCGATGAGCCTACAGCGAACCTTGATCCTAAAAGCAGGGCAGATCTAATAAGAGTGATCAATGACCTGAACAAGAACCATGGTATCACCACTGTAATAGCAATGCACGATATCAATGCTCTCTCTGAGCTGGCAGACAGGGTCTACGTCCTGAACAGGTCTATAGTGGCAGAGGGGCCAACAAGGGATATATTTTCAGATCATGTGCTTGTAAAAGAAAACAATCTGGATGCCCCTGATATATTTAAGTTTTTCAAGATAATGAAATGTTTTGGAGGGGATTGTGATCAAACTCCTATGTCAATAGATGAATCTGTTAAAGAACTGACACAAGCAATTGAAGCGCTTGAAGGGAAAATGAGCCTTCATATACATGAAAGCACCCATGAAATGGTCAATGATGTAATATCAAGCTACAGGCACTGATTCCTGTTCAAAAAAGTGCATACACTGAGACCTGTTCAAGAAATGCATACATTATATATATTTGAGGCAGCAAATATCTGCCTTTTTCTTTTTAAAATAATCGGGAAGATCTTTTTTGTTCAAAGGGCTGGTATTGATCTGATCTTTTTTGTGTCAGGATCCATGAACAGAATATTTATTTATTTCTTTTTTAGTATGGATTATAGCTTAAATCTTTATAATTTGGGAAACAAGATGGTAATCATGTGGAGCACAGTACTCAAGAAGTTCGAAAAGCACCCTGCCCAGCAGAAGGTAATTAAGTTACTCTTCGAACGTGGGTTTCAGGTAAATGGCGATGGCAAGGTAACATCAGGCTCGATAGAGATCCCTCACACTCAGCTTGCAAAAGAAGCAGGTGTGGATCGCAGGGTCGTAGATGCAACTACTGAAACCATACTCTCGGATGAACTATTGAAGAATATCTTCCAGAACGTCACGTCCATACCTTTCCTTCGTGATGTAGCTCCCGCTCTCGGTCTTGGTGTGATAATAATAACTCCTGATGATGCTGCGAACGTTGGTATCCTGTTCAGCGTATCACAGGTGATATCTAACCACAACATCAGTATCAGGCAGGCGGTATCCGAGGACCCATATTTCAACAGCAAAGCGATGTTGACCATAATCACAGATTCCAAAGTACCGGGGGATATTGTAAGTGAGATCTTACAGCTTCCTGGCGTAAAAGGTGTAAGTATCTATTGATCCTTTCACAGAACAGCTTTTGCAAACGCTCTGAAAACCCCTATCAAATGACGTGAGTTCATGGGGTTCAGTAGTTTCCTGATAAGTATGGACGGATGGTCCATATCTCCGTATTTTGTGATAAGTTCGAGGATCGCATTATTGTTCATTGAACCGATAAGGTCATCCAGTTCTTTATCGGTCAGCCCGCCCATAAAATCGTGTATCCTCATTCCTGTTCTAAGTTCACGACCAAGGGCTGCTTTCCATCTGCTTTCATATTCTTTCAGTCGGTTTGCCGAAAAGTCCTCCTCACTGACAGCTTCAGCTGCAACCTGTCCCGCTATCTTTGCACAAACTGCACCAGTATAAATGCCGCCCCCTGATGTGGGTTTAACCTGTCCAGCGGCATCGCCTGCAATGAGAATACCATCCGAATATGTCCTCTTAAGCGGACCGATCGGTATCCCTCCGACAACAAGGTCAAGCATGCTGCTGGTGCAGTTGCCTGCAAGATGTTCGTTCTTGTTCACAATGTTCCTCAGGTAGTTTATTGCATTGTGTTCATTTCCTGGTTCTACTGCCAGTCCTATCCTTGATATCCTTTCATTGACAGGTACTGTCCAGGCAAAGAATCCGGGTGCCTGTGAACCAACGAACAGTTCTACAAAATCAGTGTCTTTTGAGCTGTAAACAGCTTCGATCTGCACTCCTGAAAGGACCCTGTCAACTTTCCCAAGGCCTTTATATCTGGCAACGTTGCTTTTGACACCATCTGCACCGATTACGACCTTCGATCTGACCGTTATCATCTTTCCCATGTGGATTACTAAAAGGAGTTGTATACCGTCCTTTTGTTGTATCCCTGTGACCCTGCCTTTAAGCATGAGCTCTGCTCCGGTATCAACAGCAAGCGAGACAAGATGGCGGTCAAATATCTTTCTGGAAACGACATAGGCCTTTGTCCGTTTTCCATCAATGGGCAGGCAGGTTCCGTTAGGGGAATGCACAAAAGCTCCGCGAACACTGTTCAATACGAAATCATCTTCCGGACGTACATCACATTCCGAAACAGCACGTGTGCTCAGTAATCCTGTGCATTCCACAGGAGAACCGATGGAAGCATGCTCTTCGATAATGAGCACCTTCGCACCGGCCATTGCTGCATAACGTGCTGCAGTAGAGCCAGTTGGTCCTGCACCGACAACCACTACATCGTATATCATGGGAAGCTGGCCTAAAGAAAATACATCTTCTTCATCATTGTTCGCTTAGGATCACATCCGCTCCGATGGAACGCATTGAATCGAAGAAGTTCGGATATGAGATAAAGATGGCTTCCGCAGTATCGATGGTCGTATCACCTGCGATCATTCCGGCAAGTGTCAGTGACATCACTATGCGGTGATCGTGCCAACCGTGAACATCTGCACCTTTAAGCTCTCCTCCTTTGATGGTGAGCTTGTCCTTTTCCTCACTTGTGGAGATTCCCATTTTATTGAGCTCTACAGCCATTGCATGAAGCCTGTCGGTTTCCTTGTATCTGACGTGTTCGGCATTTGTAATGACAGTCTCACCTTCTGCAACTGCACCGAGAACTGCGACTGTAGGTACGAGGTCAGGTGTTGCGCCGGCATCCATTGTAATGCCGTGGAGTTTGCCACCATTTACTTCCACGGTTCCTTCTTCTTTGTTCCAGTAGACATTGGCACCCATTTCCTTTAGGATATCTATGATAGCAATATCTCCCTGCATGGATGGGTACAGATTATTGACCTTGATCTTCGTATCTGTCATTGCAGCTGCTGCAAGAAGATATGATGCCGAGGAAAAGTCTCCTGGTACTGTATATTCCTTGAGCCTGTACTTCTGGCTACCAGGTATTATGAACTTAAGGTTCTGATTATCTTCCAGATATATCTCAGCACCGGCTTTCTCCAGAATGTCCAATGTGACGTCGATATAAGGTCTGGATTTCAGTTCTCCCTTTATTGAAAGCGTTGTGCTGTTCTTTGTTAGTGGACATGCAAGCAGAAGTGCGGATATGAACTGTGAACTTATGGAGCCGTCTATCTTTGCGATAGCACCTTTTAATCCTCCGGTCACCACAATAGGTGCACACCCATTCCCTCGTGTTGAGATAGACTGAACTCCAAGGTCGTTCAATACATTGAGCAGTGGTCCATTAGGCCTTGATCTTATGGAATTATCTCCTGTAAGAACAGTAGTTCCCTGGCCAAGGGCAGAAACGGCTGTCATAAAACGAAGCGTTGTTCCGGAATTGCCAACATCGATAACGTTGTCAGGAGTTTGTGGTTCTCCGTCAATACCGCTTATCAATAATTTATCTCCATCCTTCTCTATGTATGCACCTAACATCTCACAGGCCTTTATCGTTGATTGGGTGTCTGCTGAGATCAAAGGTCTGTGGATAATGGATTCTTTTGAGAGGGCTGCAACTGTGATAGCCCTGTGAGTGTAACTTTTTGAAGGAGGTGCAAAGATCTCTCCGTGCACTCCTGATCTTCCTACTGTAACTTTCATTTACTGCACCCCTTTAATGATCTTCTCGATCTTGTCCCAATCATGGTCGTATATATGTGCGGAAACACTCATGGTCGTTATCGTTCCTGGAGCAAGGTCTACTTCCTCTGCAACATATTCGAGCAGTTTTGAAAGCCCATACAGGTTTGCAGGATATGCGCCGGCAAAATCATGGCTTCTGAACAATGTTGTAAGATGTACTTTTTCATCCCGTATTTTAAAATCGTCAATTATCATGCATGGCACTTCATCCACTTCGGTATCGATCGTTGGTACCCATGTGACGGCAGTAGCTCTGCGTGTTGTCTTGTTGTTTGTCAGTTTTTCGATGACATACTCTATCTGGTCGACCTTACCATCCCAGTTCCTGAGCCGTTGACCGTAGGTGTATTCGAAATCCTGTACATTTTCGCCTGTAATAAGCTGTTTTGCATATTCTTCCAGCCTCTCATGGTTCCAGGCGCTATCCTCAGGTATCTCATTACTGTATGGGTCCTCGATAACGACCATAAGGTTCATGAATTCGCGTATCTGGCTCCCACGCTCATCTGTGATCACACTTCCATGGTTCCATATGACATTGAGTCCTCGATACCATGCATCGCTTATAGTCCGGGCTTTTATGATCCTTCCAATTGCAGCATCATGCGTCATGATAAATTCTCCACTAATGAACTTAAATAAGCATTATCCTTGTAATATAGGTATCTGTTCAATGTTCAATAATGTTCATTGATATGCATCCAATGTCTATAAATTCTGTTCAAAAAACGTAGGTTAACAGCTCAAAACAGAAAAGATAATAAGCTTCCAATCCATTCAATGACCATAATGGAAGACGGTAGTTTCTGCTATACCATAGGCTATGGTAACAGGTCTCTTGAATATCTTATTGATATGGTGCAAAGTTTCAATATCAGCTATTTAGTGGATATTCGCAGTTATCCGCATTCGGTGCACGAGGATTTCAATAAGGAGAACCTCGAGATAGTGCTTCCCAAGAACAATATTGTCTATTCTCATTGTCCGGGGCTTGGAGGTCTTAGGAACGGAAGCTATATGGATTATACAAAGACCGATGAGTTCAGTAAATATTACTCCCGTTTAGTGGATAAAATAGAGGCTGTCAATAAAGCGGGTTCAGGTATCGTTCTTATGTGTGCTGAAAAAAACCCGAAGGATTGCCATCGATACCATTTATCAAAGGTTCTTGAATCTTCCGGAATAAAAATAATACACCTGACCGATCCTGGCCAGGTAGACCTTTTCAGGTTCTAATTTTTCACATTTCGTTCAGGCGGCGTATCCTTTCCTCTGTGGCCGGATGTGTCCTGAACAACTTCATCAATGAGCTTCCTCTCAGAGGATTGACGATGAACATATGTGCTGTGTTCTGGGATGGCTGAACATCGTTCCTTCTTGGCTGATAGTTCTGTGCTCCAGATTCAAGTTTAGAGAGTGCACTGGCAAGCGCCCAGGGTTTCTGTGAAATGCGTGCTCCTTCTGCATCTGCACCGAACTCACGTGAACGTGATATTGCAAACTGTATTACGGTTGCTGCCAGCGGTGCCACTATTGCAAGTGCTATGAAGCCAACAATATTTCCGCCCCCATCATCATCCCTGCCTCCGATACCTCCAAAGATGGCAGCCCATCTTGCCCAGGTGGCAAGCATTGTGATAACTCCGGCAATTGTCGCAGCAACAGCACTGATAAGTGTGTCCCTGTTCTTCACATGTGCCAGTTCATGGGCAAGCACGCCTTCAAGCTCTTCTGGTGTGAGGATGTTCATTATCCCCGTGGTTGCAGCTACTGCTGCATGTTTAGGATCTCTGCCTGTGGCGAATGCATTTGGCATTGATGTCTCCACGATGTAAACCTTAGGCATCGGGAGTTGGGCACGCATTGCAAGATTTCTCACAACATCGTAAAGTTGCGGACTTTCGGATTCTGTCACTTCTTTAGCTTTGTACATTTTCAGGACTATCTTGTCACTGTACCAATAACTGCCGAAGTTCAGCACAAGTGCAAACGCAAATGCGATGAACATTCCGCCAGTTCCGCCGATAAGACGACCTACAATGATCAGCAGTCCCGTCAAGGATGAAAGTAATAATGTGGTCTTAAGCATGTTCTTCATGTTTTACCTCAGTAGTGCGCATGTATCTTTTGTTCTTTGAAAAATCTGTAAATTTTAGATATTTACGCCTACTAACATATCTATTGATTTGTAGTTCTATATAAATGCGTTGGGGTGGTGCAAGGAGGCGTAAATAATTTTATATTGGCAACCCAAATATATTATATGCAATACCGGTTTTGAGTGAAATGGTTCTCATCATGACACCTAAAAAAAGGATGGTGCCGAGGGCACAATCGAAAAATACATCTTCGGAATGTTTGATAGAAAGCTAATGTAACTTATAATAGTCCTTGCAATACTGTTCCTGCTACATTATTAGAAGTAGGATCAATTACTGTAGGATATAAAAGAAAGAATGAATAAAAAGAATGTAAAGCCGATATATCGACTTTCATACCTCTTCTACTATAAGTTCTGTGTCTTCTTCTATCTCAGATATCAGAGCTTCGAATTCTTCAAGATCGCTCTCAAGGTCTGCTATCTCAGAATCTGTCAGTTCAACTCCCTCTTCTGCAAGTATCTCATCTGCATTGGTAGTGACAGTATCTTCTTGTGTAGCATTGTCAGCAGGCTCTCCTACGCAACCGGAGAGAGCAAGTCCGACGAGAAGGATGGTAACAATTCCCAGATGTTTAATGCTCACCATGATCAGACCACCTCTGTTGAGTTGTCGTCATCGGAACTGTCCTCTTTATCATCATCTTCGGAGTCTTCATCCTCCATTTCTTCTGTGCTGTTGTCTTCAAGTTCATTCTCTTTTTCATCAGCACTGTCATCGGAGTCTTCATCGTCGCTTATCTTTGGAGCAGCCCATTCAAGCTCAGTGCTCTCATTATCTTTTTCGATCTTGTAAGAACCTTCACCTGAAAGGGAGGTGCTGCCTATTCCTTCTGCTTTGATGGTAATGTCCTCTCCACGGACCATTACTGTGAGGCGGGACCCTTCAATTTTTGCTTCTCCGGTAAAGTCATGGTAGACGACTGCGTAGCTTCCGTCTCTTGTAGTGTCCTCATTGACCTGTTCGTAATCTCCATCAAGCTTAATTTCTGCATCACCTGCAAGGTCTTTGATAACAACTGTGGCATTGGTTGCGGTGAACTCGACCTCAAGTTCTCCTGAAAGCACGATTGTTCCATCACCCTCGGCATCGATCAGACCTTCACCTGCCAATGTCACATAGCCATGTCTGAATCCTTTCATTTCCTGAATAAGCGCTCTAAGTTTGATGTTGGCTTCGTTTGTCAGCCTTATGGATTTACGGAGCTGTTCGCCAGCGTCATCTTCTCCATTCTGGTAAGCTTCTCTTGCACGTTCGTGAGCTTGTTTGGCTTCCTCGATAAGCGCATTGTAGTCGTCAAGCATTTCCTGGAGCTCTTCAGTATCTTCGCCGTCCTCGGTCAAACTGTCGATCTCATTCTGGAGTCTTTCTGATACACCATCTGTTTTCTCAAGGTAGTTAACAAGGCCACTGTTGATCCTCTGTGCTCTCATCCTGTTGAGGTCCTTCTGAGCATCACTCCAGATCTTCCTTATGTCCCTTGTTGCTTCGGAGAGGTCCTTTCTGGTATCTGCAGCAGCAACATCATCTTTCTGTGCTTCAAGTCTGTCGATGTATGTGTCAATTGTCGCATTGACCTCTTCAGTATAGCTTCCGTCTTCCTTGATCGTTTCAAGGCGAGTGACCATGTAATCAATGGTTCCAGTAAGGTATTCCTTTGCTGCATCCAGTGCTTCTGTGGCATTTAATTCACCTCTGGCCTGCAATGCCTTAGCGTTCTGGAAATTTCCTCTTAGTTCATCATAACCGGCCTTTGAAAGCTTAACTTTGCTCCTTGCCCGGTCATTTCGCATTTCCTTTTCCTGGATCATTTCAGGTGTGATGTTCTCATCTTTATGTTCCTGTAATCTTATCCTGTCTGCATCCATGACCCCAACGCCATTAGCCCCTTGATTGGCAGCAAACTTTGGTGTGATCTTCTCATCTTTGTGTTCTTGTAACTTTATCCTGTCTGCATCTATGGCTCCAACACCATTGTTCCCTTGGTTGGCAGCAAAAGCAGTCACAGGAAGAAGACTTAATATCATCAGTATGGCACCGATCAGTGCAAACCCTTTCATTGTTCTGTTCTTCATAATGGATTCCTTCCTTTGTTTATTATGTGATAAGATCTTGATTATCGATGTAATGAACTTACAAGCTCAACTTTGGATGCGTGGGATATAAGCTTACTTTAATTGATTCTCATAATTAAGATAATCTAAAGTATTATCTGGGGAATTAAAAGCATTTTTTTACTTTATAATACTTTATATTGATTTATTTTGTCTATTAAAAAGCAAAATATGCTCATTTTTCAATATAAACCTCTGATCCCACGTTTTTATCTGAAATGCCCGTCTCTTTATATTTAGACTGTTTAGCTATTCAATATTTTCGTTGTTCCTATTATTAGTATTCCAGAGGTACAATTAACTTCAATAATAATAATTCTTGAATAAAAAACTATAAAAGTAGAACCCGGCAATATAACACTGTGAAAGGCAGGGCATTATTTGGGGTTTGCACATTTCTTACATTAATACTGCTTATTGTTCCTGTGGGGGCTGTTGGAACTGCAACGATACATGGTGCTATCTATGAATGGGACACCTTTGAACCTCTTGAGAATGTCTTAATTGAGGTCAATTCCACTCCTCCGCAGTCCATAGTTGCAAAGTATGGTGTCTATTCCCTGGACCTGGCTCCGGGTGACTATGTGATAGTTGCTACTTATTATACTGGTAATAGTCTCGTAGCGTCGGCACAGGAATCAATAACAATAACCGATGATGGGGATTACATAATCGACCTTCTTCTCCTTCCTTCCTATGAAAATGAGGACCTCGAAGATGCTGAAATAGCTAATTTGAGCGAAGCATTTGAAGCCGATTCTCTTATTATCGAGGCTGATACGGGAAGCTCATATATGGCCTATGTGGCGGTTCTGCTGATCATTTTTGTACTTGTTTTGTCAGCATATGTGTATTCAAATAAGAAAGGGGCGAATGAAGGGGGTTTGGTCAACACTTCACCAGAGGGTGATAATGATGCTTTACCAGATGGGTCCCTCTCCTTTGATGTGAAGGAAAATGGTCTGGTCGGTACTGTTAACGATGATCCGGAAATCATTGATATTATCACTAAAGCTGAACCACCTGTTCTGCCTGATGACCTTCAGGAAGTTCTGGACATCGTTATTGCAAATGGTGGACGCATAACCCAAAAGGACCTGCGTGGGAAATTGAGATATTCCGAGGCGAAGGTAAGTCTGATAGTCTCTGATCTGGAAAACCGCGGACTTGTGGATAAGTTCAAGAAAGGGCGGGGCAACATCATTATAATTCCTGAAGATAAGAAGTAAGTTGACTTTGCTTCTGTACTATTTTAAGAATTAATGGTATGGCTTATCAATACATTTATATGAAGAATGCCTAAGAGGGAACACATGAGAGTTTCAATGGACATTGAATTAAAGGACACTCCAGGACAATTGCTTCTGGCTTTGGATCCGATTTCGGAGCTAAAAGGGAACTTGAAATCGATCGTGCATCATCATGAAGAACGAACTCCAAGAAGTACCATTCCGGTACAGCTTGTTTTTGAGATTGAACCAGCCAATCTTGAGGTCCTTATAGGTCGTCTTGAAGAGAATGGAATTGGAGTTGCAAGAGTTGATGAGAATCGTTTCACAGCACATGGTGCTGTCCTCCTGATAGGTCATATAGTTCATACTGATATACAGGATACTATTGATACTATTGATAATACCGGCTTTGCAGAGGTCGTGAACATTTCTCTTTCAATGCCGCAGATAGACATGCGTTCTTCTGCTTCCTTAAAGATAGATGCTGTGGGCAAGAATGAGCTTCATGAAGCGATATCGGTCCTTAGGCAGGTCGCGATCAAGAAGGATCTTCTGGTCATAGAACCAATTGAAGCTGAAATTTCATAAAGGTGATATTCAATGAGAAAAGTACGTGCATCCATTATTGGATTTGGTTCGGTTGGACAGGGTGTTGCAGAGGTCCTTCTGAGAAAGGGTGATGAATTAAAGTCTCTTGGTATCGACCTCGATGTTGTGGCCATCGCTGATTCCAAAGGTGCTGAGGTAAATCTTGCTGGTATCGATCTTAAAGCTGCACTTGGCAGAAAGCGGGAATTCGGTACTGTTGCTATCGATGATCTTACTGGGGAAGATGTCATCAAAAGTGTGGACCATGACATTGTGATCGAGACCACTCCTACTGATATAGAGACCGGTGGTGTCGGCCTTGTTAATATGGTTGCTGCTTTTGAGTTTGGCAGACATGTGGTGACCTCTAATAAAGGCCCTCTTGCGTTGAAATATAGGGAGCTTGCCGAAGCTGCGAAGGAAGCTGATCGCAAGTTGCTCTTTGAGGCCACCGTCGGCGGTGCAATGCCTATCATCAATCTTGTGAGGGATACGCTTGCCGGAAATGAAATACTCAGTGTGGAAGGCATCCTTAACGGTACATGTAACTACATTCTGACACGCATGATGGAAGAGCATGCTTCCTATGAGCAGATGCTTGCGGAGTCACAGGAGCTTGGTATTGCTGAGACCGACCCTACCTATGATGTGGAAGGTATCGACACTGCATGTAAACTTGTCATTCTTGCAAATTCCATATTCGATCAGGATGCAACCTATCAGGATGTGGATGTTACCGGAATTACCAAAGTAACTCTGGAATCTCTTTCTCTTGCCCATGATGAAGGCTATGTCATCAAGCTTATAGGTGAGGTCAAGAAGGATCGTCTTCGTGTTTCACCACGCCTTGTGCCGGCATCCCATCCTCTGGCTGTGGGCGGTACGTTGAACGTTGCATCGGTGTGTACCGATCTTGCAGGGACCATTACGGTTACAGGCAGGGGTGCAGGTTCTATTGAGACTGCAAGTGCTATCTTGAGTGATATTATATCCATCTACAAGGACTGATGGCTATCTGATTACCAGATGGGAACGACAGGAAATTTGACTCATGACCGATTTCAAGGAATTCGCTGACGTTTGTAAACAGATCGAACATATCTCAAGTTCACTGGAGATGACAGATGTTGTCTCGGATATGTTAAAGTCGATATCTACAGAGGAACTTCCTGTTGTGACCCATTTTGTGATGGGGGATGTTTTTCCTGCATGGAGTGTTGAACAGCTTGGTGTGGGTACGAGTCTTCTGTATGGTGCCCTTTCAAGATCATCCGGTCTTTCTCTGAAAGACATTGAGGACCTTGTCCGTTCCACCGGCGATATAGGTGAAACCGCGGTAGCGGCACTTGGTAAACAGAAAAAGAACCAGTCTACATTCTCTGCATTCATGGGTGACTTCCATCTCTATAATGGCTGTCTTTGATCGGTTCCTTGATATTTCCAGAGCTTCAGGCGCAGGTGCACAGAGTAATAAGATGAGGAACCTGCAATTCCTTTTCAATTCATCCAGCCCTGAAGAAGCACGTTATCTTGCCCGACTGGCGATCGAGGACCTTCGTATTGGTGTTGGTGAAGGGATCGTTCGTGATGCTATCTCTAAGGCTTTCGATGTTCCGGCAGGGGAGATTGAGCGTGGTTTTATGGTGACCAACGACCTGGGTCTTGTGGCAGTTGCTGCAAAAGAGGGTGGCATTGAGGAGATCTCAAAGCTCAGGATGGAGCTTGACCGTCCGATAAAGATGATGCTGGCACAGGTCACGCCTAGCATTGAGGCTGCGATCAAGGATCTTGGTATGCTTGCTGTTGAGTGGAAATTCGATGGTGCAAGGGTTCAAATTCATAAGAATGGGGATTCTGTCAACATCTTTTCGAGAAGGCTTGAGAATGTGACACTATCTCTGCCGGATATCGTTGAGGCAGTGAAGCTCCATGTGAAGGCGGATTCTGCCATTCTGGAGGGTGAGGCTGTAGCGGTCGATGAGACTGGAGCTCCTCGTGCATTCCAGGATATACTCAAACGCTTCAGGAGAAAGTATGACGTTGAGGCAATGGTTCGTGAGATCCCTCTTACGTTGAACCTTTTCGATATTCTCTATCTTGATGGAGAGGTATTGATGGACCAGTCTCTTTTAAGAAGAAGGGAACAACTGGTCTCATGTGTGGAGAACTGTGATAGCATCAAGGTGGATGAGCAGGTTCTCACAGATGATGAGAACGTTGTGAACGAGATATATACTGCTGCGTTGAATGGTGGACACGAAGGGGTCATGCTAAAGAACCCGGAAGCTTCGTATTCTCCCGGCAAGCGGGGTAAGAACTGGCTCAAGAAGAAGCCTATAATGGAGACACTCGACCTAGTTGTCATTGGTGCGGAATGGGGTTATGGGAAGCGTGCAAATCTTATCGGCTCTTATGCTCTGGCATGTCATAACCCGGAAGATGGAACTTTCCTTCCGATCGGCAAAGTGGCTACAGGTTTTTCAGATGAGCAACTTGTTGAGCTTACTGAGGTCTTCTCCGAGCTTATTGTTGGTGAATCCGCTCGGGAGATCGAACTTAAACCTGATGTGGTGTTCGAGATCGCCTTCGAGGAGATCCAGAAAAGTACGAACTATGATTCAGGATATGCTCTCCGTTTCCCTCGGCTTGTAAATGTGAGGGAAGATAAATCTCCGGAAGAGGCTGAAACGATAGATCGTATCGAGAGTATCTATTTATCACAGAGAGGCTAAATCCTTTTTTTTAAGGATGTTTCCTCATCAAA
>Ga0255365_10029_pt1 | contig 30701 bp, 33 predicted proteins | sample ANMaggSeSYBR01J3_FD_182089 | JGI IMG/M metagenome (GOLD analysis project Ga0255365, IMG submission 182089) | Sediment cell enrichment communities from methane seep in Santa Monica Basin, California, United Staets - ANME aggregate JGI... | ecosystem: Environmental > Aquatic > Marine > Cold seeps >... | reverse complement strand
CTTCATTAATCATCCTGGCGAATTCATCTTCGGATAGAAAAAAATAGTCCTCCCCATCTACTTCTTCAGGACGGGGTTCACGAGTGGTCGCAGTGATTACAAAATGAAATGGCAAACCACGAGATTTCATCACCTCCAGCACAGAATCTTTCCCCACCCCGGAAGGACCGGAGATCACAATTAATAGGGGGTTTGGCGGATTCAGATTAAATATAGAAGCCGATGAGTTGTCATTCATAACAAAATATCCTTATCCGTTATAATTGGAGCGTACATTTTCCACCTTTTGGAGTTTGCTTTATGCCGTATTACGAATACTATTGTACTGATTGTAATCAAGTTTTTGAAATATTCCTAACCTATCAGGAATACGGATCCCAGATGATAAGTTGTCCCATGTGTGAAAGTTCGCAAATCAGGCGGATAATCAAACCAGTCCGGGTTGCCCGTTCCGAGGAAGGGAGGCTGGAATCGTTAACTGACCCGGAACAATTAGAGGGGCTGGATAATGACCCCCAAACACTTGGAAAAATGATGCGCCAGATGAGCCAGGAATTAGGGGAAGATATGGGTCCCGAATTTGATGAAGTGGTCGACCGGCTGGAAAAAGGTCAATCTCCCGAGGATATAGAAAATGATCTTCCAGATCTGGGCTCTGGCGGGGACGGCCTCAACCCCGGTCTTGATCTATAAATCTGAACCCTGCAAGCAAGTTAACCTTTGACAATCCTCCCACTGTAATTATTGCCCGCACGCTTTCAGCCACTCCAGAAGTATTTTCCACAGTTCTGCCTGGACTTCTTCAAATGAGCGCCCGGCATCCACAATTATCCAGCGATCAGGGTCTGCCTTAACCAACTCAAGATATCCGGCTCTAACCCGGTGGTGAAAGTCTATATCATAGGCATCCAGCCGATTGAGTCCTCCTGCATCCAGCCGGCGTTGTAAACCCACTTCCGGTTCCAAGTCCAGCAGGACTGTCAAGTCAGGGGTTAGTCCCCCGGTTGCATAATGAATAATCCCCCGCAGTGATTCCACCGTATTCTTGTGACCATAACCCTGGTATGCCAGGGTGGAATCCGCATAGCGGTCGCACAATACAATGCCGCCTTCAGCCAGATGAGGTTTAATAATCTCATCAACCAGCTGAGCCCGGGCAGCCTGGTACAGTAATGCTTCGGTACGGTCCACCATGGCTGTGTTTTTTAAATCCAGCAGGGTTTCCCTAATCTGGTCCCCGATGGATGTCCCGCCAGGTTCCCTGGTTGTCAGTATGGGGTATCCCTCCTGAATTAACTGCTCAGCCAATATATCCATCTGAGCAGTTTTTCCGCTGCCGTCAGGGCCTTCGAAGGTGATAAATTTTCCCGGTTTACTCTGCATTGATTAATGAGTTTCCAACTCTATGTTTTTTCAGCTCTTTCTTTATCTATTATTGGCTGGTTACGATTCTTCCCTGAAGATCCTCACCCTCCGGTTAGGATCTTTCCCGTAAGAATGGGAAACCAAATTTGCCTGGTTCACCATCTGATGTTGAAGGCGTCTGATATAAGATGAAGCCGGTGGGAGTTCCACCCAACGTTCTCCATTCAGGACTGCCTGGATGGCACCCTGGGTTTGCTGCAGTGCCTGTTCGTCACTTTTGGAAAGAGAGCCATTTTTTAGATTGAAGACATCCTTTAATAAATGCTCCATTCTTTTGGCAGTATTTGATCTTAAGACATAAATTGGCAAGCCCAGTTCTTCTGCTTCTGCAATTGCCTTTGGATTATCCCGGTAATGATGTTTCAGGGTGACTGCTATTCGGGCATCCTTGACATATTTTTCAATAGAGATTGGAACATTTAAGTTTTTGGCTGCTTTCAGCATCCGGTCGCGGGCAACACCATAAGTAAAAACCGGTAAAGTTTCTAAATCTTCATGATCCAGCTGCCATTGCGGTTTATCGCCAGCAAATTCGTCCTCGGGGATGGGGTCCGCTCCAACACTCTGTAATACGGGCCGGGTAGGTGTCTTTTTAATATTAATCTCACCATCTTCTGCCCGGGACCTGACTTCAGGTATAAGCAGTTCACCTCGCAGAAGTGAATCTACCGCTGTTGCGACATCTTGATGAATTGCCATGCTGTCCCGGGTCTGAATTTCTATCAGTACATGAAAAGTAGGATTGGATCGACGTTCCAGAACGGTTTTTTGAGTTCCCCTTCGCCTGGCTTCCTCGTCAGAAAGTGTAACCGATTCAATTCCTCCTACAAGGTCTGCCAGGGTTGGATTTATCAACAGGTTCTGAAGAGTGTTTCCGTGAGCAGTTCCAATCAACTGCACCCCTCGTTCTGCTATGGTGCGGGCAGCCAGGGCTTCCAATTCTCTTCCAATTTCATCAATTACAATTACTTCCGGATTGTGGTTTTCCACCGCTTCAATCATCACCTCATGCTGAAGTGAAGGCTGGGCAACCTGCATCCGGCGGGCTTTACCGATTGCAGGATGGGGAACGTCCCCATCACCCGCTATTTCATTGGAGGTATCTACTATCACTACCCTTTTATTCTCCGCCAGAATCCTGGCCGCTTCCCGCAGCATGGTTGTTTTTCCCACCCCCGGGCGACCTAAAATCAGCAGGCTTTTACCACTTTCGATTAAATCTTTGACTATATCCGTTGTTCCATAAACCGATCTCCCAACCCGGCAAGTCAAACCGACGATTTCTCCTGTGCGATTCCGGAGAGCGGCAATTCTATGCAAGGTGCGTTCTAAACCAGCTCGGTTGTCACCATCAAATTTGCCAATCCGCTTAACTACATATCCAATATCCTTGCGGGTGATCTCGCTGCTGCTCAATTCAAATTCTTCTTCAGAAAATCGCGCTGTTGGAACGCGCCCGAGATCAAGAATAACCTCGATCAAATCAGCGTTCTTCCCTTCTACAGTGATTGACTTGCTGATTTCCGGCGGCAAGACTTCAAACAATGAGTCTAAGTTGTCGGTAATGCGATGGTTTGACATAATTAGTTCTTTATTTCTGTGTTGGATATCGGGGTTGTAATATCCGGCTGTTTTTCAAACGCTTGATAGTTAAATGTCTGTTTGGCATTATAGTGGACAGCCAATCTTTTCACCACTGCTCTTTGTTCTGGTCCAGGATCGGCTCCGGCTCTCACCAGGGCTGAAGCAATCCTCTCCTGATAGGAACGGACCCGAAGGTAAACATCACGAGTATTGCGATAGGGTAAATTGGAAATCAAAGCCGCCAGATATTCATCCATGTCCGGTAACTCCGGTTCCAGGATTATATCCACCAGGATGCCTTTAGGACCAAATCTGGTTTCCGCAAAGCCCGCTGCTCTTCCTTCGTGCCAACAAATCATGCCTTCAATTTTCGGGAAAGCAGGTGGAGGTTCCACCCGCTGGACCGCGCCGGGTATGATCTTCTGGTATAAAGATACAATCTGATCACCATCCCCTTGTGAAATTGGAATCCATAATATATTTCCTGTACCAGACGAGAATTGCCGGGGGAATTTCCAGATCTGCTGCTCTGCATAGACACGAAAACCAGCCTGGTAGAGAATATTTTCTTCGGGTACATTCAGGGGTACTTCTGCCAGAATCTGTACGGCGCCCCGTTCTCCCACCTGAGCCGTGAGCAATGAGAGCAGTTTCCCTACTCCGGTCTGTGAACTCATTTCCATCGGCGCCAGGAATGCCAGCCGGGCTGATAAACTCGCAGAAGAATGATAGATTTGACCAATTAATAACGGGTAGTGTTTAGAATCAAGGGGGTGAACTCCCGTAAAAAATCCGAGTGCGGGAGCAGCTATGGAGAGCAGGGCGCTTGAAAACAAACCCGGATTGTAAACCAACCTGAGGGTATTATCCAGATACTGCTGCTGCTTTTGGTAGCGCAGCAAGGTATATAAATCCTTCCACGCAATATTTCGTGCCATAAAGTTAAAATCTCAACGTCCGCTACTTTCTTGGATTAGGTGTAAAAAATAGCGGTGAACACGATCATCGCCAGAAAGTTCCGGGTGAAAAGCAGTAGCCAGCAAATATCCCTGCCTGGCTGCAACTATCCGCCCATCTGGCAACTTTGCCAGTGCTTCTGCCTCCCCTTCAACTGCGGTGATTAGCGGTGCCCGGATGAAAATTCCAGGGAAAGGGGCCGGTGTAGAATTTATAACCTCCAGAGCAGGAATATCCAACTCTGTTTCAAAACTGGCAATTTGTCTCCCGAATGCATTCCGGTCAACAGTGATATCCATTAATTCAAGTAACGGTTGGTTCCGGTGGGCATCTTTGGAAAGGAAGATCGCGCCAGCGCAGGTCCCCCAAATCGCTTTCTTTTTCCCGAAATTACGCAGGGGCTCCAAGAGATCAAAATCAACCGCAAGTTTTCCAATTGTGGTTGATTCTCCACCGGGAATTATGATCCCATCCAAATCATGGATCTGGTCCGGCAGCCGGACTTCTACAGCCTGGACGCCTATTCCAGTAAGGACTGCCAGATGTTCCTGAAAAGAGCCTTGTAAAGCCAGGACACCTACCTTCAGGCGGCCAAGATCAAATGGCGGTCGGGATTCTTTCATAAGTATAAAGTTAACTCAAATGTCAAAAAAGCTCTACCAACCGCGGTCTGCCAGGTGCTCATTATCTTCCAATTCGGACACATTCCTACCTACCATTGCCTCGCCCAAATTCCGGCTGATCTCAGCCAGTATTTCCGGGTTATTGTAATGAGTAACCGCTTTTACTATTGCTTCACCACGTTTGGCCGGGTTCCCGGCTTTAAAGATACCAGATCCGACAAACACGCCGTCAACACCCAATTGCATCATTAATGCTGCATCTGCGGGTGTAGCTATTCCCCCGGCAGCAAAATTGACCACGGGAAGCTGGCCAAGCTCTCGGGTTTCTTTGACAAGCTCAAACGGGGCCCCGATGTTCTTGGCAAAAGTCATCAGTTCTTCTTCTGGCATATTACACAGCTGCTTGATTTCTCCAAAAACCGTCCTGGCGTGCCGGACAGCCTCGATCACATCCCCGGTTCCGGCTTCCCCTTTTGTCCGGATCATCGCTGCTCCTTCGCCTATTCTGCGCAGGGCTTCCCCTAAGTTTCTACATCCACAGACAAAGGGAGTTTTAAACTGGTGTTTATTGATATGGTAGGCTTCATCCGCAGGCGTTAACACCTCGGATTCATCAATATAATCAACTTCCAGGGCTTCCAGAATTTGCGCTTCAACAAAGTGCCCGATGCGGACTTTAGCCATCACGGGAATTGAGACACTGTTCATTATTTCCGTGATCAGTTCAGGGGCGCTCATTCGAGCAACACCACCGTCAGCCCGGATATCTGCCGGAACTCTCTCTAAAGCCATTACGGCAACTGCGCCAGCTTCTTCTGCTATCTTCGCATGGTCTGCTGTGACAACATCCATTATCACGCCGCCCTTGAGCATTTGAGCTAAGCCTTTTTTTGTTGTAAAGGTACTTACTTGAGAATCCACTTTCACCACACTCCTAGTAAATTGCTTGTCTGGAGCACACAGATTGCACCTCCCCAAACAAACAAAAAAACCACGCCAAAACCCATCCAAAATACTTTTTCAAAGATGGATAATGGTGACTAAATCGCACCCTGATTCTACCACGCGCAATAATCAGAGGCAAATTTCCTTAGCGGGGGATTTGTACTCAGGGAGAGAAAGTCAGCAGGGCTTATCAAGATACAAAAATCTTCCTTCCGGTTTTGTAATAGGAACGGGAAAGAAAAATTCATCAGCCCGGAACTAGATTTAATTTAACGAGGAAAAACACTAATCCTAATCGCTGTCCGAATATTTCCGTCAATTTCCACATCAACAAATTCGGGGAAACTGACAATTTCATATCCATCCTCGGCAAGGTAATTACGAGCTAATGCCAGCGCTTTTACAGCCTGGTTGACCGCACTGGCCCCAATCGCCTGAACATTTACAAATTGGCGCTCACGAAATATGCCTGCAATTGCCCCCGCTACGGCTGAGGTTCGGGACGTCGCTGAAACCTTGATGATATCCACTTTGTCGGTATCCATGACAAGCTCCCTGGGGTAAGACATAAGCCAGTCTTACAACATTGAAATATTCACTTGTTGCTTCTCATTGTACAAAAAGCTACTAATAAAATCAAGCTAGCAGGGGCTGATATCCAGATTTTCGATTATACGCAATGTAATTTTTACTTGGCGGTATTTTTAAGCTCCTGGGGTACAATATTCCCATTGTTAATAAATCCGCTTTGGGTAGTATTAATCATAACTCACTAACTCGATACCATTTCTAACCAGCGGACCACGATACAAAGGATGTTGAATGAATTCAGAAACTATCTATTTTGAACAGCTTGAGGAATTGGTTGAATCGTTTCCCGCAGACTCCATCCTCAGCAGGACCATTTACCAAGATGATTCGATAAAAACAATTCTATTTGGATTTCACCCTGGACAGGAGCTATCAGAACACACTGCAGCCGTCCCGGCGCTGCTTCATTTCATTCAAGGAGAAGCTCAGTTAATCCTGGGAGAAGACGAAAAAACATCTCAAGCAGGAACCTGGGTTCGGATTCCTCCGCGACTTTCTCACAGCATCCAGGCAAAGACAAAAACTTTGATGCTGTTGTATTTATTGTTAGATGATTAGTGGTTTTTCAGAGGAGTGTTTCAATGAAAATATTAGCCGTCATTTCTGGTGAATACGGGAAAAGGCACATTCGGAATATTCGGGAGTTTGGTCCAAAATCCTGGGAAATAGAAATCTGGCAGACCCCGCCGATTTTTCCCCCTTTCATAGATGATCCGGAAGATTTCCTTCCCGACCAGCTTCCCCTCGCCGATATAATCCTTTCCTTTGCGGAACATAAGGGCGCGGCTGAATTACTGCCAGACATTGCCAAGATGACAAAAGCCCAGGCTGTACTGGTCGCAGTGGATGATGAACTCTGGCTCCCCCGTGGTCTCGATCGCCAACTGCATGGCTGGCTTGAAGCGGCAGGGGTGGACTGTGTCACCCCAAAACCACTTTGCTCGCTGACTGAAACCACCTATGGCATAACCCGGTTTGAGACAGCCGATTATAGTAATCCGCTAATCGCGGAATTTGCCCGTTATTTTGGTCAACCTGAATTATCCCTGGAAATTGATCCGGATTCCCGAACTATTACCTCCGCTGATGTGATCCGCGATGCGGTTTGCGGATGTGCGAGATACGCAGCTGAAGGATTAATCGGTTTGTCAGCAGATGAAGCCGAAGAGAAAGCCGGTTTGCTGCACCACCACTATCCCTGCCTGGCAAGTATGCAAAAGCTGCCCCATTTTGATCACGACACCCTGATGCATGTTTCTGGACAGGTCCTGAAGAACAATGTCGCAGCCCAAGTAAAACCTCATAAACAAGTCCGTTCATTTAAACCGGGAAAATATTCAGAGTAAGTCATTTCCGTTTCCCCTTCCCGGCGAAGTTCTGCAGCATATCTTGATCTGTGACCTTAAACTCGGTCCGGTTGATTTGGATCGCTCCTCGATCAGCGAACTGATACAGGTGGCGGCATACCATCTCCCGGGTAGAACCGATTCGCGCTGCCATATCATCCAGTGTCATGTCCCTGGTCAGGGTATCTCCGGTTTGATCTTCAAACTGCTCCAACAGCAGGTGCGCAAGTCTACCTGCAACTGGTTGGAACGCCAATTCCTCCAGTATCTGGCTGGCCACGAGCATCCGCTCCACCATTAACTGGGTTAAAGCCCAGGTAAATTTCCCGTTGTCTAGTAAGAAAGGCAGCAGCCGATCCTGTGTCCAGAGCCGGAGACGACTCTCTTGATCGGCAATGAGGGCAACAGGCATACCTATCCCTTCTTTGAAAAACCCCACTCCCCAGAAGAATTCGCCTTCTTCTATTACCATAACCACCAGGCTTCTTCCGCCCGGTGATTCCTTCAACGCAGTAATTTGACCCTCTTCAACCAGAAACAAATGGGGCCAGGAAGCGCCGTAATGAGACACCCAATGGCCCTTTGGGTAATCCCGGGTGATGCCCAAATCCAGCATTTGCTGGACTTCGCTTGGGTCCATAGCAGAAAACAAGGGGTTTTCAGGTATTTGCTTACCTAGATCCATTAGTGTCATTCCTTTTGTTAGTTATAGTTGGTACTCCGGGGAAATCTTTCAAGCCCTCAGTTGATAAACGGGGATTGGATATCAGTTGAGCTTCCTGCAATTTGCTCTTATAACTAATTATACTAAAGTACAAAGGCTGATTCTATTAAAATGTAAGAGAAATCTCAGTCTGAGTGATTAACTTCCACCTCCCAGACTGATTTGCGTTAAAGCAAAGCTTTTTTTTCACAAAGGGGTTAAACTGGCCTCCAGTATTTATTTTATTTCTAATGCATAAAGCTTTGGAGGCAAACAATGCAAGAAACTCCCCAAAAGAACCGCACCATCATGTCAATCATTGCAATCGTTATTGGTCTAATGATGGCATATCTAATTCCGTTCCTGGCACAAACTTCTCTGGAACGGGTGCTTGAACACCTGATAGCTCACATTGATGCAGGTAACCCGGCATTTACCAGTGGGTTGAAATTGTTTGATTTCTTCTACCCGGTCTGGCGGGCGTTGATCTTTGTAGCCGGAGCCGCTTTAATCGTTATCTCTCAAGAAATCAAGAAAGGCACAGAATGGACTTACCCCTTGGCAATAACTCTCTTTGCCATCCCCTCCATTGGAGGAATGTTCATGTTCTTGCCCTATGTCAGCTTTGTGCCTGGCTTCCCGCTGCCATTGACCATCTCGGTGATCGGCCTAGTAGGTTACATCAGTTTTATTCTTCTGCGGAAGGCAGAAAAAGTTGTTAAATGGACCCGCTTGGGCGTCCTATTTTTCCTGGGCATGTTAACCACCCATGCATTCACCATTGGTGTTGGTGCCCAACGGACCATGGCGACCCGTCCTGGTTATCCCCTATACAAAGATTTCACCTGGTGGCTGTTCAACTGGGCCGGGGAAGCCAACTGGGTTGCTGTCTTGTTGCTGTTCGCCGCGATCCCCTTGTTGGCAGTCGGCAAGCGTAAGGGTTGGTGGTTAGCCGTTACTGGTTCAATCGCAATCCTGATGATCAATGTACCCACCCAGCTCATCCGCACCAAAACTCTAGACTACTTTTATGGCGCAATCCTGGCGATCGGTGTGCTGGTATTCACCATGGTTCCTTATTTCAAAAAAGCTTTACTTGAAGACGAGAATGTCCCTGAGTAAATTTATAAGGGTTTAGGATAAAATAGAGACGCAGCTTATCCTGTTTTACTCAGGCTTAAGCTGCGTTTCTTTCCACCTAAATCCAAAATCCAATAAGGAGAATCAAACATGAAATCTTTCAAAAATAATGAAAAACTAGGCGCTGCCCTGTCTTTTATTGGCATCCTGCTCGGTTTTTTGGCTCTATACCTGATAGCCGTGACGTATATTCCCATCGTCGAGGGAAAAATCCTGGAGGGGCGACCTGATGAGGCAATCACTGTCAGGATTGTTCACGCTCTCATGGGCTGGATCGGCATGGCTGGCAGCGCAATCTGGGCAGTTGTTCTATTTGGTTTTCTCAATAAAAAAGAATGGGGCTGGTCCTTAGGTGTAGTAGCCGGCACTTTGCAGCTCCTGGCTGGTTTCTTCCCTATGATTCCACCAGCCAGTATTGGAATGGCGACCCCTACTCTTTGGGTCTTTCTAATCGCATTTGTACTCTGGTTTGGGATGCTCTTCATCGGCGGTGTAAATAATAAAATTATCGCCCTCGCCTTCGTAAGCGGCCTGGCTTATGTGATGATCTTCATCGATGGGGTTGGTGCGATCTCACGCTATCAAACCGTTCAGGAAGATACCTTAATCGGCATGTACGCCATGGGGCTGGTTGTGACCTGGTGGGCCGCCGCCGCCTGGGCAGTATTCATTTATTTCTTGGTCAGAGGGAAAACCTGGACAGTTGAAGTGGGTATTTTTGCTGCCTCTTTGTCAATTATTGCGGGTTTGCCAGTGGGATTAACAGATGTGGTCCGGTTGAGCCGGTTCTCGATGTTCCTTCCTGGTCCCCTATTGAGCGCCATTCTTCTGGTAATCATCCTGCTTCCTAACACACAAAAGTTGATTAATGATTGGATAGAAGCAGAAGCATAAGGTTGTTGAACTGGAAAAGACACATGAAGATAAAACCTGATCATTATCCTGTGATCATTATCACAACTCTGGTGCTGTTTACTTTACTCGGGTTTGTGCTCGGATTTCTTCCTGGACACAGCGGCGGTAAAGAGCGCGGGCTTTTCCCGCCCCAGGTCGAATTTACTTCCGCGCATTTCGGAAACAATATCTGATTCTCTCCTTCCCTGCGGGATCAGTATGGACACCTGCCTAAGCAATGTCCATACTGATCCCGTGGGGTATTCCTTAAAAGGGTATCGACATCAATGAAATCTCATCCAGCAAATCTGCGTAAAAAGGATTCCTCTCCTTCTGTGCGCACTATCATTCAAATTCTTTTTCTCCTGGCAACCTTTTTGATCGGTCTTCGTCATCTCATGCCGGGAGAATCTTCCAAAGGCGGTGCCTTTGATGCTTTCTGCCCCTTTGGCGGAATTGAAACTCTCTGGTTATATCTAACGACCGGGCAAACAATGGCAACCACCAATCTGCTGAATTTTTCCGTATTACTCGGTGTTCTGGGCGTTTCCCTGCTTGCGGGGAGGGCATTCTGCGGTTGGATGTGCCCAGTAGGAACCGTGCAGGATCTTCTGGCTGGATTAACTCGCCGATTAACCGGAGAAAAAAAACACATCCGTGGAAAAAAGAGCAAGTCCAGGTATCCCGTACAACTCCCTCCAAAATTAGATCCCTGGCTCCGGTCTTTAAAATATTTAATTCTGGCAGTCGTTCTTTTGGCAAGCACCTGGTCTCTTTATCCGCCGCTGCATGAAATTTGTCCTGCCAGGGCGCTGTTTAGTTTTCAATTAACCACCCCTTTGTTAATCAGCGTCTTGATTGTATTCATCGGCACATCCATGCTTAACCGGCTCTTCTGGTGCAAATACCTTTGCCCGTTCGGGGCTACACTGGCGATATTTAATAAAATCGCTCCCCTGCGCCTGGTAGTCAACCAGAGCAGCTGCACAGCCTGCGGCCGCTGTGATACTGAGTGTCCAATGGGAATTCAGAATGTTCCCGAGAATTTACGCAGCGCTGAGTGCATTCAATGTCTCGAGTGCCTGGAAACCTGCGCCGTTCAAGATACGCTTCATATTCAATTAGGATGAAACAATCCTGAAACAGAGAAATTAAATATAAGGATGGAACCTGAACGGTCCCATCTTTTTTGGAACGCTCCAAACTTAGTGGGTGCTATTGCCTGCCCAGAGAGGACGGCCAAATTCATCTCGGAGAACCACAACCTGTCCGGTGCTGAGATTGCTTATCTCTGCCATTTCAAACGCATCCTCTTCAAAGAAACCTCACAGTACAACCTGATCTCCGGAAAGGGGTTCAAATCCCTGCTCCAGGGCAAATCTCCAGGCGCGGTCAGCAACACTTATGATTTCTCCACTGTCTATTATTACCTGCATCTCTTCGGTGGATATGGAAAAGATCGCGCCGGTAAGGGAAGCCCAAACATAGTCCTCGTTTTCTCCCAATCCTGAATCTTCATGGTCATCTCCGTCTAGGAACTGACCGCTGCCATTGTTTCCTTGTCCGCTTCCCTGCCCTCCCCGTGAGTGATAATCAACCGAGCCTGCATTTTCTCCAGGAACTGCTTCTCCTATTTTGGCGGAGGTACGATTGATTGCGCCAAGGATCAAAATACCTATAAGCCCTGCGTAAAGCGTCCAGAGGATTATTTTCTTAAACATTCTTTCTCCCTTAAAGGGCTGTTCAGCCCTATTATGCTTTTCTTGCCTAAACCTGCTGTGCGCTTACCGGTTGATTTGCCTGGTTACCTTTCAGATTCTTACCGAAGGCTTGCCCATATTTCCGGAAAACTTTATAAAACCATTTCCAATGGATATAGAAGTGCAGTGTACTTGCCGCAATGGCTATTACACCACTCCAAGTATGGATTAAATCCCAGGTAAGGCTGGTAAACAACCACATCGGATCGGGGATAATCGAGTTATGGAACGCTCCCGGCACCAGCAGGAAATACAACCCGCTGAACCCGCAGATTAAGCCGCTTAAACCGATCATGATATTAATCCCCAGGTTAAATTGGCTGTATTTATTTAATTTACTCTTCCCGAAAACGGTTTTTACTCCGCTCTTGGTCATGTTCATGATCCACTTCCAGTGTAGAGGAATATGCAAGGCGGCAAAGGCCATGATCGCAACACTGGCCCAAATGTGGATATCACTCCAGGCGTGGCGTTCAAAGAAGATCGTTACGCCATAAAGCGGGTTTCTTCCTCCTTGATAGCCGGCAACAGGTAAAAATAGGAAAAATATTCCTGAAATCGCGGTGATTAGCCCTGAAACAAACAATAAACTGTCCAATATTAAATTGTTCCTGGTCTGAATTGATACAACTCTTTTTTCTCCATTTAAAAATCTCCCATTCTCCCTCGCCGAGAAAATCAACAATAAAAGCGCGGGGTTATCATCATTAATGAAAAATCATATCAAATACATATTAATAAATTATGAAGATTTTGTGGGAGTTTTGCGAGGGTTTCGGGAAATATATAAAAAACGGTTACATTTTATTGCCGGGTCAAGTCACTATATTTGAGCTCCTGATGATATACTTAAGCTAGAAAACTTATTTTCTCTTGCTGCCCTCTTTGTGCCTTAAATCACAGACATTTAGTAGTTCTTCAACAACAAGTCATAGGTGCAGCCAGGTAATTATTTTTTCTGCGACACTTGGTCCTTGTTTATTGTCCTCACATTTTATAAAGGAGTTTTGCCATGACCTTATTTGATCGTTTGATCCTTCTTCTGACCGGCCTGACAGCCATCTACCTGATCTGGCGGTTTTATTCCCGGTACAGTGAAGAAAAGGCCCGCTATGATATTTATTACATGATGGGCTTTGCCGTATTGCTGGTCTCCGGCCTGTTATTGATTGCCTTCGGCTGGGATATCCTGGCTTCCCCTTACGTGCTCACTGTAGCAACCTTAATCCCGCTAGGTGTATCTATGGGATTAATGCACCAATTTGTGCCTGATTACAAAAAAGCATATTCCTGGTTCTCCCTGGTTGGATTGCTGGCAATTGCTGTGACCAGCATTGGAGGCATGTCCTTAAAAAGCATTGCCGTACCGGTATTCCACGGCGTAGCCGGGCTGATCATCTTCGGTTTGCCAGTTTATAAATGTGTCGTCACCAAAGACGCTCCCAAAGGTTTTGGATTAGTGGGTATCGGCGGATTATTAATTAGCGTTGGCGGGATTGCCCTGGCATTTATCGTGGCTGGGAAGCAGCTGTTATTCTTCAGCGCTGATTTTGTCTTTGCCATCCTCGCACCATTGCTGCTGTTAATGACGCTGGCATTCACCTGGGGTTTTGTGAAAGAAATCAAGGCAGAATAAATTTGCCTGGGGCTGTTCAATAGTACACCCTCAACTCCGATCTCCTCGTATTAAATGAAGCAATGATAGGTATACAGCATACCTATCATTGCTTTTTATTTACGTCCCAGAGTAATCGCAATTCTTTTACAGACAAGTTTCAAGTCAGGAGCGTTTATTTGCGATTTAAAATCAAACAGGATTGGGGCTAATCTTTGAAATTTCACCCCCCTTTGAAATCTCATTTCAAACAGCTACAGCTGTTTAATTAGAAAACCAATCCTGTTCTTATCTTGATGTCTGGTAACTGCGCTCTGGCAATATTAGCTGCCTTTTCTTAATCAAGGCAGCAGTCAAGAAGATTTTTCTTTTCTCTTAAATCTTATGTTCTTGGGTTATAACCTGCTCCGAAAATAGGATTAACATCGCCCGCAACACAGTTATAAATCCGCCTACAGTCAGGGTTGTTCCAACGACCAGGAGAGGAATTTCTAGGACATACACCCAGTTCTCACCAAAATATGTGTGCGAGGGTCCTGCCCAGGCAAAGATTGTCAGGGCTGTAATTCCGACCAAAATAGATACTATGCCGGCAGTTGAATCCTTTTCAGCTTTTTCCATAGGTTGGGAAAAATCAACTTTATCCTTAATCCCCGGCAATAGAAAGCTCAAGAAAAGGAGCAAGGTGGCTAGATTGATAAAGAATTTCACATTGGCAGGTGTGGCTGCTCCCCTTAATATCAGAGATGCGAAGAATTGTGTTCCCCCCAGAACGGTCCCAATTGCCAGGACTATCAAGGTAAAACGGTAAACACCTGGTTTTCCCCGGATCAGTTTGATCAAAGCCATTACTCCCGCAATACCCGTCAAGACTGTTGTAACCATAACGATTTGATATAACCAGCGATAATCCATCAATGCTTTAAAAGCCATTCTGTACCCAATGTTGTTTGAGAACGCAGCACAATATGTTCCCGCGCCGCCGAAGAGGTTCATCGCAGCTGTCATACCCATCATGACGATGGCCGAAATCCGAAGCACTTTCATTGATCCTTTCATTTTATTTATCTCCTGAAATATCTACACCTTCGTTTACGGGAAAAATGATCACCCTAGGGAGCTTCCACACTCTCTTCCAGGCCCCATGGATTCTCAGAGAAATGGCATCGTTCACAAGGCGCCTCTAATACAATTTCGTGTGAGGTGAATGGAATTATGCCAGTCTCAACTATTGTATCTGCTTCCCCAACATTAATCTCATATACCCAGGGAATATACGTAATCCAATAACCCAACTCTTCGTCCGGCCCTACTTCCCAACCAGCGCTGTCATGACATGCCACACAGGAGACATCCTGATGTTCTTCGTCATGACCTACGATAGAATCAGTGGAGCTAAAAACATCTGGATGGCAATCAGCAGAATCGCATGACGTCGTGGAACTGTGTGGCTGATGGCATTCCGTACATTGCATACCGGTATGATCGCCACCGACCACCACCGTCACATGTTCTGGGGCTTTACTCGCCTCATGGCATTTCAGACATAACTCTGTTGTTGTTTCAACACTGGCATACTCTTCAAGAGCTGGTATCTCTAACCAGGTATATTCAGGTTGGATGTTTCCTTTTTTGTCCTCTTCGTGACAGACCAAACAAGGCACATGCGTCCAATCATTTTCTGAAATGAAAGGAGGTGGTTCTTCCAGTTCAAATTTACAGACCAGGCAGGTTTCGGGGATATCATCAAGGGTCGGCTTCCAGTTGATTGGAGCGTGACATTGAGCGCAAGAGTTATTTTTTCCCTGATCATCAACAACAAATGCATTGGCATGCGCGCTTGTTTTCCATAGTTGTTGGGCATCAGCTATTGGATCGAGATCAGGTTTGCCTTCAGATTCTTTGTTCCCAGATCCTCCATCTGATTCGCTTTCAGGAGTAATTTTCTCGCCCGGATCTCCCTGTACTTCTGTAACCTCCTCAATTGAGGTAGGTTGACTTTCGGGAGACTGGCATCCAGCCGCCAAAAGTACCATAATTGCTAGACTCGAGATTAATATTAAATGACCAATTCTGTTTTTCTTCATAATTTAACTGCTTCACTAATAAATAGGTAAGTGGGGCGAGAATAAATTCTCACCCCACCAGTAACTTATATAAGTATTCTGTATGGAGCTTCACCCGCTATGGCGCAGGGGATCTGCTCCCGAGAACATGACGCAAATCCTACCCTAGGGCTAGGGCTTAGCCACCATTAATCTTCTGGCGGTGCTGGAATCTCGCCCGTTGCGGTACGAACGGTGAGTTCCCAGAGATTCTCTTCGAAGTGGCAGCGATCACAAGCAACTTCATGGACGATACTGTGCGAGATAACGGCTGAAGTTGTGGGTCCTGATCTGCCCATTTCGGTAAGTGTAGTTGTCCAGATATCGATATCCTCAGCAGGGTGGGGACCAACATCTAAACCTGAAGCATCATGGCAAGCTATACAAGACACAGTGTCTCTCATCTCACCGTAGGCGCCAAATGCGTGCTCCGCTGTTTCAATATCTTCAGCATGGCAGTCCACGCATTGCTTCGGTTCTGCGGTGTGTGGATCATGACAATCGGTGCAGTAGGTAGGAGGAGCTTCCTCGCCCATAAAGCCACCGTAATTAAGGTGGGCACTTCCTCCCAGGGTGATTTTATGATCAACCCCTGAACCAAAGGCATTACCCGTAGTGGTCACATGACACTTTTCGCACAACTCAGTTGTGGTGCTGACCGGTTGGTATTCCATTGCTATCGGGTTGAGCCAGGCAACTTCAGTAGCATATCCATCTTCCATCACATGGCAGGATGCACAGGGAATAGCTGCCCAGTCTGCTTCCTCAATGAGATCGTTGCCATCTCCCACAGTTATTTCTTGACCGGGGAATTTACAGGAAACGCAATTTGGCGGTCTACCTACAGTCGCTTCCGGGTTCCAGTTCTGGGGGGAGTGGCAGCGAGCACACCAATCGTTCGGCCCATGGCCTTGATCATATGTGCTGTGGGGGCCACTTTCCCAAGCTACGTGATATTCCGCTTGATCTTCCGGGGCCTCGGTCGGTTCGGGAGGTACTGCTGTGGGTTCAACGACAACTGTAACCTCTACCTCTTTAATTTGAATTTCTGCTGGCGGCGCTTGACAGCCACTTACTATCAACAGCAGCAAGACAAAAGCTCCTATGAGTACTAATTTCTTCCTTGAGATTAACTCCATAATATCCTCCTAACAACTACGTCTAAGTTTCCTTTACTGGCACAATGACTGAGAGATATTTGATCCTACTTGTTCTTTATATCACAATGAAATTGCGTTGTAATTGATTTGCGTCAAGTCCAAACAAACTTCGTCAACAGTTCCTGTGACTAGTGAGCAATTAGGTGACTGTTGGAGAACTGAGGATTAACTTTCAAGCAAGTAAATTATTCTGGTTTTTCCCCAATAAAATCGATAATAAAATGAGGGTGAAATTGCATGGCTGCTAAAGGATAATCCGCCAGTATCTATCTCAATAGGATATAATTAAAGGTAATTAGAGGTAATTAAAGGTATTTAGAAGGAAAGCGGCATGGAAAAATATATCAAGCTTTTAGGTAGTGTTTCACACTTTAATAAACTTAAACCTTCAGACTTGTTGAGAATAATCAATTCAGGTCACCTTAAAAAGTATAGGAAAGACAAGTTTATCTACCATCAAGGAGATCCAAGCGCAGGCATGTATGTGCTATTTTCGGGGAAAGTGCATATTTGCAACTACAATTGTGATGGGCAAATTCAAATATTTTCTATTATTGAACCCGTAATCATGTTTAATGAGTTAACAGCAATCGATGGCGGACCCAATCCCGCGACTGCAATCGCTGTTAAGGATTGTCTCACCTGGAATATTGACTATGAAGCCTTTGAGGCCCTTGTAAAACAATATCCTGACCCAACTGTAGGCCTGGCGATGATGCGTGTATTAGCAGGCCGCACCAGAAATTTAATCACCCTCTGTGGAGATTTATCTTTCAGATCTGTTCTCTCTCGATGTGTAAAATTAATCCTGGAACTTAGCAATGATGGTACAGAGAACATCGATCGAGGCGATTTTCCCCTTGCTGATTTAGCAGCGAGGGTTTCTACTGCTCCCGAATCCATCAGCAGATCTCTCAGTTGGTTAGACAAACGAGGATTAATCTCCTGTGATCGCCAGCAGATTACAGTGCAAAACACCTCCGCTTTATTGGATATGGTCCTGGAAGAATCTTAATCAACGGTTGCCAAGCGGCGGAATGGAGTTGCGCCAAAGTCAATAATATCTAATCAAAACTCCAATCCCAGCTACCGTCGCTTTCCTTTTCGGGTTTTCATCAGCAGAACACATTCTAATACCCCGCTTACCAAGCTGGAAATGGGGGCTCTGCTAGAAAATTTGCGGTTCCAATATTCCCTTCAATTTGCCTTTTGTCAAAGACTTTTAGTCGATCTTGTGTTATTTTATTCACAACGCCAAATATTTTATTCCGGGCAGAGAAAGTTTGTCCTAATTCTGAAAAATAAAATAACTGGAGTGAATTTTCGGTGTCACCTGGAATTTGCTTTTCTGAAATATCAGAGTAGAATAGTAACCCAGGAGACAAAAATATCATTAAGTAAGGGTGGGGTTTTTTCGCTCTTATATCAAATTTCTAGGAGTAACATTTATGCAAGCGATTAAAAAACGTTTAACTTACCTGTTCACCTCCACTCGGGGACTAGCCCTGGTAGCAATTGCCGCTGTCGCTATAGTGACAGCAATCTGGGGAACCCTCTCCGGGCCGATGGTGGAGTGGGGTATTCGTGACATTACGGTAAAAACACTGGGGATGGATCTTTCACAGGCTGACCGTGAAGGCCGCATCATCATGCTTTACCATACGATCGCGATGACTATCCTCGCCATTGAAGTCTATTTCATCACAGAAATCGTGCCAATGAAACGCAATGAGCAGGTGATGATCAACGCAGTCATCACTATCGGATATCTCACCGCTTTAATATTCGGCTTGTTATTCGGGTATTTTGGGCACAACTACGCATTTCATGGACTTTTCCTGGTCGGGCAAACTCTGGTCTTTTTCTCAGGGATCCTGCTGGCTGCGGCACTCTGGCCCTGGAAAAAAGAATACTATTTACCCGAAGGTTCCCCTTATGCCCGCACTAAAAAAGGTATTGATTGGGAACGGGCGGCTTTCTTCACCATGGCTGTTGCTACTTTGCTTTCTGCAACCTGGGGAGCTGTGACTGGTTCCTTCTGGGCAAACGGGCATGAAACCTTCCTGGCGGAAGACCTGATTCGGCATCCTCATCACACCGCTCTGCAAAAAGCCATCATAGGCCACCTGCATATCATGTTGTCTCTTGTTGCGGTCGCAATCACCCTGGTTGTCGGTCGTTGGCTGGATTTCAAGGGCAAGCTCCACCAGTGGGCTATGCCTCTGATGAATTTGGGAATTATCGTGCTTACAGCCGGTGCATTATCCATTGTTTGGCTGGAATGGGCTCACACCATTATCTACGGCGGCGCAGTCCTGGTAATGCTGCCTGCCTTGTTTTTTGTCATCTATTCCTGGGATAAGTTAATCAAGGACGGAACCGCTGACATTGAAAAACCCACCTTCTTCCAAAAACTAGCTGCGCTGCTGCGCGACCCGCTTAAGTTCGGATCCGGCTGGCAGATGGTCTTTATGAATTTTACAGTGAGCGGCGTGGGAATCTTCATGGCTGTTAGACTGGAACAAATCTTCCGCGTCTGGCCGGGGAGAGAAGAGCGAATCACCCTGACCGGACACTGGCACATCCTGGCTGCTTTAATTGCCACAATCATCCTGTTTTATTATGCTGATCTATCAGGATTAAAAGGAAAAGTACGAAAGTGGTTTGGCTGGACACTCATAATCACCTCTGATATAGCTTTTGGTTCAGCGACAATATTCTCCATGAAGCGTCTTTTTGTTGATGAATTCAGTCAACAGCCGCTGGTCAACACAACCATGCTGTTGATGGACTTTGGGCTGGGTATCATGCTTGTTCTAGCGGCCCTTTTCTTAGGATGGCGTTTATACGACTTGTTCCTGAAAAACGGTCAGTGGGATAAAGAATTTACGAACGAGAAAAAGACTAACGCAGAAGCCGAACTCGAGGAACAGACACAAAAGATCGAAGAGCTCAAAGCGACCCTTGAGGAGGTTTCCAAATGAGACGCTTAATTTTCAGCTTGATTTTTATAGCCTTAACCGTGACTGCTTGCCAGTCCGCACCAAATATCAGCTCAATCATCCCGCCTTATGTAGACACCGGAATTGATCCCAATTCTTGGGCTTCTGTCCCAGCTGGAGAATTTCCCCGCGGGCAGGAAAGCCACCTCACTATGATCGATTATGATTATCAAATCATGGTCACTGATGTAACCGTCACTCAATATGCTGAATATCTAAACTCGGCGTTGGCTTCCAGTGATATTAGCGTTGGAGTATTTACAGTAGAGACGGGTGAAGCAATCTGGAGTGAAGAAGGCGTAGGTGGATACTACCCCGGCGATCCATTCCATGAAGCTCATCATGAAGAAGAGGTCAAAGCCGGAGATCATCTGTACGTGCCTTTTTCTGAGGGTGTACGATTGACCCGCGACGGCGAAACTTTCACTTCTATTCCGGAATATGCCAACCACCCCATGACAATGGTAACCTGGTTTGGCGCGGATGCTTACTGCAAATACTATGGTGGACGGCTTCCCCTTGAATTGGAGTGGGAAAAAGCCGCCCGTGGAACAGAAATCGTAAACGAAGATGGTTTTGCTTTCCCCTGGGGAGAAGAAATCCATGGGAATAATGCTAATTTCTACTCGTCTTTTGATCTCTTTGAAAAGATGTTCGGGAAATTAGGCAATACCACGCCAGTCGGTTTCTACAACGGCCAAACCTATAATATAGACGGCCACGTTTATGAAACACTGGACTCTGCCAGCCCTTATGGCCTCTACGATATGGCCGGGAATGTCTGGCAGTGGATGGGAGATGACCATATCGATCAACATTACCGCATGATGCGCGGCGGGAGCTTCTACTCCTATGAAGTTGACCTGCGGGTTTGGAAAGAAAACAGTGCCGGCCCCCAATACTACAGTCCTCAATTCGGATTCCGGTGTGTTCAGGAAGTAGTAAAATAGAGTTAGGATAATATTCCTCTTCCTTTACTCTAATAACTAGATTAAAACGAATATTTATGGAAAACAAAAAACAAACCTTCAAGCAAATAAGATCAAAGTACTTCCCGCTGATCAAATCCCTCCAGACCGGTTTACTGCTCATCACCGGCCTGGCGGGATATATGAGCGCCCGTTGTCCTGTAATGAACATGACCACTCTTTTAGCGCTGGGTGGCAGTTTGTTATTGTCCGTCAGCGGCAGCACGGCACTGAATATGTGGTATGACCGGGATATCGACGCCAAGATGCCCCGTACCAGCAACCGTCCTCTCAGTACCGGAGAGACCAAACCCCGGGAAGCTTTAATCTTCGGGTTGCTCCTCTCTATTATTGGTGTCGGTTGGGCTTTAGCAATAGATCCCCTTTATGGAATTGTGGTTTTCGCCGGCTTGTTTTTCGACGTGGTTGTTTACACGATCTGGCTCAAAAGACGAACCGCCTGGTCCATTATCTGGGGCGGAATTTCCGGCGGAATGCCAATTTTGGCTGGTCGGGCCTTAGGAATAGGTTATATTGACTGGGTCGGGGTTGCCCTGGCTATGGCTGTCTTATTCTGGATACCCACGCACATCCTTACTTTCAGCTTGCGTTATCAAGAAGATTACAAGGCTGCAAATATCCCGACTTTTCCAAGTGTTTACAACAATCAAATCACTCGCATAATTATCGCCATCTCCAGTGTGTTGACTGCCCTGGCGATGGGTTTTGCTGCTGTTGGAGTGGGTATGACCTGGGGCTTCTTGCGGTTGATAGTGGTTTTATCCATTGGTTTGCTAGCCCTAGCTATCCAAAGCTTGACCCTTCCCTCGGAAAGGATCACCTTTGGGCTGTTTAAATACGCCTCCTTGTATATGCTGAGTTCTATGCTGCTCTTATTCGCCGCAGGATTCCTAATCTGATGAAAAAAATTTCTGTTCTTGATCGGATTCTTTTACTGGCAACAGGCTTATTAGCAGCTTACCAGGTGGCAGCGGGCATAGATGGCATGGAGCCTCTGACGATCTGGTTTTACACTATCAGCTTTGGTACCTTACTGGTAGCGGGATTATTGCTGATTATCCTCGGTTTCGAAGGGCTTGAGAGCCAGGCGGTTATCATTGTCTCAGCCCTTATTCCTCTCAGCCTGTCATTGGGATTGGTCTCAGAACACCTGGTTGGCTATACTATTCCCTATCTCATTTTTTGCGGGGTGGGATTTATCGCGATCGCAATCACCAGGTTTTCAGTCACTAGTAAAATCGCCACGATCATCCTGGCGGTAGTCCACGGAATCGCCGGTTTGATAATATTCCTTCTCCCAATTTCCCTCAGCATTCAAGGAGCCATGCCTGCCGGTTTCGCTCTGGTTGGGTTAGGAGGCGCAGTGATTGGCTTAGGGGGATTACTGTTAGCGTTTTTAAAAGCGGGGAAACCCATTCTATCCCAGAAAACCATCCTCTCTCTGCTCCCCGGGCTGCTTTTCCTGATGACTGCCGCCTTTGTGTACGGTTTTTCATTTAGATAATTTATCGCTATATTCATTATTGCACCTGATCAAGGAGAGAGATTTAATGAAAAAATTCTTACGATTCATTGGTATCCCTCTCTTCTGTCATACTGAGATCAAGCATCAAGTGTGACTAGAGTCTGCATGGCTAGGTGGCTTCTTTTTTGTGCTCTTTATGGATTCCTCGTTCCTCGGAATGACAAAAAATGGGAATTCCTAGGAGAAGTAATCCTCTTCATCAAACCAATCTTCAGCGAGATCTGCCCATTTTGGATTGAGAGATTCGATTAATTGGATTTTTTTACGTCTTCTCCACCCTTTGATTTCCTTTTCACGTGCCAGGGCATCGTGGACATACCTGGTTTCTTCGTAGTAAACAAGGCGGGTGATATTGTGTTTTGTTGTAAACCCGGATTGTTTTTTACTCTTGTGAGTGAGAACTCTAAACCAAATGTTATTGGTAATGCCAGTATATAATGTGCCTCCCGAACTAGACAATATGTATACATAATAAGTTCTCATAAAATACCCCCTTGACACTAATAATTATACAACCGCCTAATCAGATTATCCATTCCTCCCCCCTCCTATCATCCTGAGCTTGCGAAGGATCCATACTGAGATTATGCTCCAATTCAATTTGGAAAAATCAGGCGGCGTGGTCCCCTGATCGTATGATGGATTCCTCGCGATGCTCGGAATGACAAAAGGAGAGTCTAATGGAAATCTTCGTCACTTCCTTTTATCGCAGGACAGGCCCCGCGAAGGATTCATACTGAGATCAACATTAACGATACGTTAAAGTTACCCACAATCAGGTGTTTTTGAGGTATAGTTAATCTCGTATTTGAAACTAAGCCTTAAGTTTCCCGTTAAATACTAAAAGAAACAAATACCTGATATAAGAACAAACAAGGAGATACAGATGACTGAAGAAATTATCAATGCCCCCTATTCTGATGAAGAGGTTAGCTCTGACGATAAATTATGGGCCATGCTGAGCTGGATTCCCTGGATCGGATTTATCCTGGCAATTATAGCGCTGCTAATGGAACCCCAGAAAGACCGTGCATTTGTCCGATTTCATGCCGTGCAAGCAATTGGCGCCAGTGTTATTATCGGAATTGTCAGCCTAATTCTCGGCATTACGGTTATATTGGCTTGTATTACTCCCTTCCTCGGCTTGGTTACAATCTATCCCGCAATAAAAGCCTACCAGGGTGAATGGCTGGAGCTTCCCTGGTTGACCGGATTCTGCAAAAGCCAAGGCTGGATCTAATAATTTACCAAAAAGGGGAACCAGGATTTCTGGATTGAATCAAAAACCCTTCTCAACAACGAGAAGGGTTTTTTCTATTCGACGGTGAATTTCTGGTCACCAAACCGGATTTTATCTCCATCCTCGAGTTGTTGAGGAGAACTGGGCGAAACCTGGGAATTATTAATAAAAGTGCCGTTTTTACTTCTGAGATCAATCAAGGTGAGGGAATTAGCCTCTAAACGGATCAGGGCATGAGTTCGGGAACACCTATTGCTCTCCAGTACGATATCAGATTCATTGCTCCGGCCCGCAATCATTATTTCCTGTTTGATATCTACTATATTTCCATTTTCATGAACCAGCCGCCATTCCGTTTTTTTCCTCTGTTTACGCTTATTATCCATGCCTGCATGTTCCGGCAAAGAGCCAGTGAACGCCAATCCAATTCCTCTAACAATGACTTCTTCCGGATGTTCCGGGAAGATAATCTTATCTTTTCCAAAACGTGATTTAATCCCTTCCAGAATACCTGGCTGTAATGCTCCCCCACCCAGGAGAATGATCCGACCAACAGTATCTTCCTTGATCTGCATTTTATCCAATGCCCGAGAAACAACATCCTGAAAAGCTTGATCCAGCGGATGAGTCATCTGGCTGAATTCATCCAGGTTGATACTGATGTTTTTCCTAAAGACCTGGTTGTTTTTCGTAACCAGGGTAACGGTCTGCTGCTCAGACAAAGCACCCGCAGTTTCTTCCCCGCCCAAGATCTTCCTACTGAGAGCTTCTTTCAAGAGCTGTCCCCAAATCCGCAGTGCCACAAAAGCGGACGTATCTGCAGTCAGTTCTTTGGCTGGAATCTGGAGTTCATCTGAGATGTACTTGGCTAGCAGCGCATCATACAATCCTCCCCCAAAAGGTTCTTCGTAACGATTGATATTGTCCAGAATACCTGTTTCGGAATTATATTTTCGTGCGTATACCGTTGTAGTGCTAGCTCCCACATCCAAAATGAGATTAACTTCCTGAGAGTGAAATAAATCCAATAAAGATTGATCTCGAAGGCCCAGGATTACTCCTTCCGATTCTGGAACAAAGTGTATTTGATCACTTATTTCCGCAGGGAAACATTCCAGAATCACATGGTAAAAATCATCGAAGACTTTTCCTTCATTATCCGAGACCCACCGGTCAGGATAGGCTATTGAAAAATGAATGCTGTCGTCAAAAGGTTCAGCATTAAATTTTTCTTCCTGGATTTGGTTGATGAGAGTTTTCAGTAACAGGCGCGTGAAAAGAAGTGCCTCGAAATGGCTATAACGCAGCTGGTGAGGAGAGGGATCTTTTAATAGGTGGGATCCAATAGATGGTTTAAAAAAATCCCGCACTCGATTCCGGATCTGACTGTCCTCCAGCACAGTTAGGGCCGTTTCCCCCATGGACTCAATTTCCGTGCCCTCTTTTGTTAATGTCAGAACAGCAGGCAGTTTTCGATCTGTGAAATTGGACAACGGTGATGAAAGCGGACTTGTGACATGCTGAGCCCGTTCCCCATCATAATGATATTCCATGCGGTACAGGCGCCAATTTACCGTTCCGCAGTCCAAAGCATACAATGTAATCTTATTCCCTTGAGCCATTAGATTTTAGTTTCTACTCCAACACGTTCACTCTTGTCCAGAGTAATAATTTTTATCTACCCTTGAATTATATACAAGATTTTTCTTTTTCTTCAACAAACCTTCCAATAAAGGATAAACTTTAGAAACCTCCTCTCCAGTATAATACATATCATATAAGGTCAATATACATTATAAAATTAAAGTATATCCTAAATCCAACAATGGAAACTCAAATCCTCGATCCCAAAAGGCAGAAACAAGCCAAAGAATATGCCAAAATCCGGCGCCGGTTCATGCTGCTCGACCTGGTACTGGGAACTGTATTGCTGCTAGCCTGGCTCCTGCTGGACTGGTCTGTCCTCTTGCGGGATTGGATCTTCATTTGGACTCAAAACCAATGGCTTGTTGTCATAACTTTTGGAGCTGTATTTGGCGCAGTTTTTTCTGTCCTGGATCTCCCGCTGACATTTTATTCAGGTTATGTCCTGCCCCACCGCTATGGACAATCCAATCAGACCTTAAGCGGTTGGTGGGGCGATTTGATCAAGAGTGCCCTGCTGTCTGCAGTTATTGGCGGTTTCCTGCTGGAAATCGTATATCTTGTATTGAGAACTGCTCCAGATACCTGGTGGCTCTTTACTGCGGGTTTTCTACTGCTGTTTAATGTATTGCTCGCGAACCTGGCTCCTGTGCTATTGTTTCCCATCTTTTATAAATTCTCGCCACTCAATGAAGAACACGCGCACCTTCAAGAGCGTTTAATTAAACTGGCGGAAAAAGCCGGCACAAACGTGGAAGGGGTGTACAAATTCGATATGAGCCGCCGGACCAAATCCGCTAACGCCGGGCTGACCGGGTTGGGAAATACCCGCCGAATCATTCTCGGAGATACTTTATTGAAAGAATTTTCCCCGGATGAAATTGAAACTGTCCTGGCTCATGAATTGGGACATCAAAAGAATCATGATATACCGTTGGGAATGGTTGTCCAATCCATCGTGACCCTGGGTGGTTTATACCTGACTTCCCTGGGATTATCCTGGGGAATCTCCCAATTTGGATTTGGGTCCATCTCCGACATTGCTGCCCTGCCATTATTTGCCCTATTCCTGGGCGCTTATGGGCTGCTCGCTATGCCCCTTAGCAATGGATTCAGCCGCTGGCGTGAATGGCTGGCAGATGATTTCGCACTTCTTCTGACTGGAAATGGCGAAGCTTATGCTTCCGCGCTGACCCGCCTCAGCAATCAAAATTTAGCTGAAGTAAATCCTGATCCCTGGGTAGAGTTTCTGCTTTCTTCTCACCCTTCTCTCGAAAAACGGATCCGGAACGCGAATTTACATCATCCACTACCCTAGTAATATATCTGTGGCTTTATTCATCCTTCTATTTATCCTTCCCAGGAGTGATCGATGGTCATTCATCATTTGAATTGCGGAACTCTCAAAGCTCCCTTTATCCACCTGGACTCTATCGTCTATTGCTTGCTGGTTGAGACCAGCAGTAGCCTGGTATTGATAGATACCGGATTTGGATCCCGGGATTATTCTGCCCCCTCCCCGAAGATGCGTTTTTTCCTGCATTATATGGGAGTGCCCCGTAATGTGGATGAGACGGCGTTATTACAGGTAAAGGCCCTGGGCTATGACGTTAAAGATGTCAGACATATAATCCAAACCCACCTGCACATTGATCACGCAGGCGGATTGGTAGATTTTCCCTGGGCAGACATTCATGTCTTTAAGCCAGAGTATCTGGCAGCCAATAAACCCAAAGGAATGATGGAATTTGCCTACGATAAGACCCATTGGGCTCATGATCCAAAGTGGGTTTTTCACGAGAAGCCTCTAGTTGATTGGTTTGGATTTGAGTCCATCCCGGCACTCAAGACACCTGAAGCGGATTTCCTGCTCATTCCCCTCCCCGGGCACACCCGAGGACACTGTGGAGTGGCTATCGGCAAACCCGGGAAATGGCTGCTGCACTGCGGAGATGCTGCTTCACCCTTCCATCGCGACACTGATCTCCACAACCGGGGAGAATCCGCTTACAAGTTAAGTTTTCTTTCCGCTGGTTTTACTCACCGGCTAATAGGGAGCCATGTCCCCCAGCTTCGCAGTTTGGTCAGGGATCACGGCGATGAAATGGGGGCAATCAGCTCTCACGATATATTAAGTTATCGAGAGTTTAATTCCCTGCCAACCCGGGATTCTTAATTTATTGATTAAATATTTTCAGGAGATTAATATGCTATTAGAGGTCGGACAAAAAGGACCAAAATTTAAACTTCCTGATGAAAATGGACAAGCTCACCAATTATCAGACTATCAAGGCAACTACGTTCTGTTGTATTTTTACCCCAGGGATAACACTCCCGGATGCACGACAGAAGCCTGTAACTTTCGAGTTGATTACAGCCACTATAAAAATGCGGGTGTGACCATTCTGGGCGTCAGCCCGGACTCCCCGGAAACACACGCTAAATTCAAAAACAAATTCAACCTTCCCTTTTCTTTATTGGCTGATGAGGATCATCGAGTCTGTGAGCTATTATGGGACCTGGGGACCAAAGAAAAGCTTCGGGACAGAATATGATGGCGTACACAGGACCACCTATCTAATCAATCCTGAAGGCAGTATTCAAGAGGTGTATAAGAAAGTATCACCTGCCAAACACAGCGCTGAAGTGTTAGCAGCTATAGAAAACTCCTAAATAACAAAAACCCAGTGCACCTGAAGTGTGGCTCAAGGTGCACCGGGATGTGTTTGATTTATCCTGCAGCGCCCATATTTTGTGCGCTGTATTGTTAATTATCCTACAGGGATGGGTTCTTCCTCTTCTTCCGGCAGGAAAGATTGGTTAAATTGAGCTGGATCTCCTTTCTCCAGGATGATTTCACCCTCCTCGGCACCATCTGGAATGGTTGCATCTACCAGCACAATGTCGCCCGCGACAAACTTGCCTGAAAGTACCGCGTCAGAGAGTTGATTTTCGATCTTTTCCTGGATCACACGGCGCAGCGGGCGGGCTCCCATTTCCGGGTTGTATCCCAGCGTTACCAGCAGATCCACACCCTCCTGGGTAATTTCCAGCTGCAAGCTCTTCTCCACCAGCCTTTTTCTCACTTTATCCAATTCAAGGGTAACGATATCCCGAATATTATCCCTGCTCAGGGCATGGAATACAACCACTGAGTCGACCCGGTTAATAAACTCCGGGCGGAAGGTGTTTTTCAGGGATTTGAGCAGTTTCCTGCGCATGTCCTCATAATCCCGCTTGCGGGTTTTTTCCTCGTCCTGGGTCAGCTCAAATCCTATCGAAGCATTGTTCTGAATCAGTTCAGCGCCGATATTGGAGGTCATGATCACCATTGCGTTTCGGAAGTCAATTTTTCTCCCTCTGGCATCTGTGATATGGCCTTCTTCCATGATCTGAAGCAACATGTTGTGAGCTTCCTGATGGGCTTTTTCAATCTCATCAAAGACCACAATCGAGTATGGCCTTCTGCGGATGGCTTCAGTCAACTGCCCGGCATCATCATAACCAATATAACCGGGAGGAGCGCCAACCAACCGGCTGACGCTGTGTCTTTCCATGAATTCCGACATATCCAGCTGGATTAATGCATCCTCACTGCCAAAGATAAATTTTGCCAAGGCTTTGGTGAGTTCTGTTTTTCCCACACCTGTTGGCCCCAGGAAAATAAAAGATCCTACCGGCCGTTTGGGATCTTTTAATCCCGCCCGGGAACGGCGGACCGCTTTAGCGATCTTTTCGATTGCTTCTTCTTGACCAATAATATGTTTGTGAAGTTCCTCTTCCATATGGAGCAATCGATCCGATTCCTCCTCAGCAAGCTCCATCACCGGGATGCCGGTCCACATCGATACTATTTCAGCAATATCCTCGACAGATACCGTGGGGCTGCTGTCGCGGTCCCAGGCGGCTTTAAGCTCTTCGAGCTTCACTTCCAGGGCATTCTCCTGACTCTCCAGCGCTTCTATCTGCCCTTGATCCTTTTCTGCCCCTTTCAGCCCTTTGCGGACTGCACGGAGTTTATGAACGATCTCTTTAGCTTCTTCACCAATAGGGTTTTTATACATCCGTACCCGGGAGGAGGCTTCGTCAACTAAATCAATGGCTTTGTCAGGCAGGAATCGATCTGACACATACCTGGCAGACAGATCGGTTGCCGCTTCCAGCGCTTCATCAGAAATTTTTAATTGGTGATGTTCTTCATAGGCAGGGCGGATCCCCTGCAATATTTCAATCGTTTCTTCCTGGCTGGGTTCTTCTACGGTTATAGGTTGGAACCGTCTTTCCAGGGCCGCATCACTTTCTATATGCTTGCGGTATTCATCCAAGGTTGTAGCACCCACCACTTGTAATTCTCCACGGGAGAGAGCAGGTTTTAGAATATTAGCGGCATCCATGGCAGAGCCGGCTGAACCTGCCCCAACCAGCATATGGACTTCATCAATAAATAATATTGCGTCAGATTGTTTCAATTCAGAAATAACCCGTTTCAGGCGTTCCTCAAATTGTCCCCGGTACATGGTGCCAGCTACCACTGAGCCCAGGTCTAATTGCAAAACCCGCTTGTCAAGCAGAGGGGCTGGAACTTCTCCATCTGCAATACGCTGAGTTAATCCTTCAACGATTGCTGTTTTTCCCACTCCGGGTTCCCCGATGAGGGCAGGGTTATTTTTTGTCCGGCGAGCGAGAATTTGAACCACCCGTTCAATTTCAGTCTCACGCCCAATCACCGGATCCAGCTTCCCTTCCTCAGCGAGATCAGTAAGGTTCACTGCCAGCTGATCTACCATCGGTGTTGTGCTTTTGGATTGTGCTCGTTTGGTCTTTCCGACTTGTCTTCGTTCTCGCTGCTGCTTGCTTTTTTCTTTTGCTTCTTCCATTACCCGCAGTGTTTGACGCCTGATTTGATCAGGAGTTAAACCAAGCTGGGTTAACACATCATTGGCTACACCTTTTTCATAAGCTACCAGCCCAAGCAGGATGTGCTCCACACCAATATAATGGTGGCTTAAATTCCTGGCTTCTTCCACTGCCAGCTCGAGAACCCTCTGAGTTCCTGGAGAAAGAGCCAGGGCATCTCCGCTGTATTCTCCATAGCCAGTTATCCTTTCAGTTATTGTCAGGACACCCTCGGTATCCAACCCAAGTTCTCGAAGGACTCTACCGGCAATTCCACCCTCATCAAGTAATAAACCCAACAATAAATGCTCGGTTCCAATCTTTGAGTGCTGCATTCGTTCAGCTTCTTTGTGCGCTAAACTCAGAACCCGCCGGGCGCGTTGGGTAAATCTTTCCATACTAGCCAAAGTACAACCTCCCGCAATAATCCGGTAAATACCCGGATATTACTGTGAATGTGTATATATTCGTCTCCCCGCTGGTTTTTGTAAAACCATTCTACCAAATAACCCTTCAATAACTCCTCAAGGGGAATATATTAATGAAATTTATATACT